>Ga0209002_10000026_pt1 | contig 78502 bp, 75 predicted proteins | sample Rifsed16ft2_FD_184010 | JGI IMG/M metagenome (GOLD analysis project Ga0209002, IMG submission 184010) | Soil microbial communities from Rifle, Colorado, USA - sediment 16ft 2 (version 2) | ecosystem: Environmental > Terrestrial > Deep subsurface > Rock core/Sediment | place: Rifle, Colorado...
AACCTCGTGGACCCCTCGTGATCAAACCCACCGGTGCCCCCGAGCCCAACTTCATCACCTATGGGGCGGTGCTTGGTTGTCACGATGGTGACACGATTGAAGTACTGCGCGATCTCGGGCATGACGTCTACTACAAGACCAGCTTCCGGTTATTGGGCATCGATACCCCGGAGGTCAACCGGCGGGCTGAGAAACAGTACGGACTGTTGGCCCGCCAGCACCTTATCGACCTGATCTCCCAGACGACCCAATGGTGGGAAGAAGAAACCCCATGGGGCAAGATTCGCCAGCCCATCCTCGTGATGAAATCGGTCGAAGCGGATAAGTTCGGCGGCAGGTGGTTGGGCGAGATATGGCTGCCCAAGGGCAAGGGCCAGCTTCAGCTTCAGATGATCGAAGACAAGTACGGTCGGACTTACGATGGTGATGCGAAGAAGATTTGGGACTTCAAAGGATACCCGGAGAGATGATATGAGTAAAAAGCATGATGATGACAGATATTTTCGCGATGCGTGGGCTTCGTTGGAAAAGACGTGCCCGGTAATTTCAAAGGCACGTGTAGTGTTCAAACAATTACCTGAGGGTACGTGGTCGTGCGATATCGAGGACGGGATGGGGGCGGGGGTTGGCGAGAACCGTTCTGGGGCACTAATACGTGCGGCGTATTCTGTAAACATGCTAGTTTTGGAAGAATTACTTTGGCTGAGGGAGTTGCCCAGATGAAATTCCTCAGGTCGATCCTCAGCAACAGCGACGGCACCGGGTCGAGCAACCGGACGGCCATGCTGTTGATCGTGGTTGCCCTCTTGGTCTGGACCACCATCTCGGTCTGGCGGACGGGCCAGGTGCCCGATATTTCAACTGGATGGGTCTCGATCCTCATGATCTTCGTCGGGGGGACGCTTGGGGGCAAAGCGGCCGACGCCATCACGGCGATCAAGGCCCCGGGTCTTGAGGATGAGGAAGAACCGAAGGCATGACAACCAAGCGGCACCATGAGGCACCTGAACCCGAGGTCACGGAATCCACTGGAGTCAATGGGAACGGTGGTCGCAGTTGGGGCGAGTGGTTCGCCCGCCAGGGCACGACCCTGCGGCAACCGAGCGTCTTGCTCTTCATGGTTCTGGCGTTCGTGTTCGGCGACATGGTGACCTTCCTGGTGGCCAAGTCGACGGGCTACGAGATCCACGTGCCCAAGGAGCGGCCGATCGTCGAGTGCATCCGGCGGGCCATCGGGATGAAGGAGATCGACGACAAGGCGTTCCGCGAGGCCGTGGTGATCTGTATTCCACCCGCGACTGACGAGTAGCTAAAGAAAAGGGCCCAGGGCGCCCAATCTTTTGATCACTTTTTGGACAGATCCAAAATGCGATTGAGAACAGCGACCCCATCTTGATCCAGGTACTCTTGAGTCGAGTACTCGTCATAGACCTTCTTGAGCCACCCGGCGATAAGCCGAAGATCACTTATCTTGAACAGCATGAGGTACTTTTCCCGGAGCTGTTCACGCAGGGAATCCAATGCCACCTTCCCCACCATGTCGCTTACGTATAGGGTCATGCCGTCGCCGTCCCACTCCTGTTCGACGATAGTATGTTCATTCTTACGGTAGTCGGAGTCCGTGGATATACGAAGTGATATCCGAGGGGTATCGATCGACTCGAATTCGTCGTCAACGGTAGTTTCCATTACGTCCGACGAAACTTTGGCGCCGATCCGAATATACTTTTTATCGATCAGGTACTTCAGCAACATAAAGGCGATCGCGTAGACCTCCGAGTTCTTGGACTTTCCGACTACACTCTTGACGAACTCGTCGATGTTCTCCTCGTACAGGGCCTCGGATTCCCAGGCAGCCTGCACCCAACCTTCCTTCAACATGTCAGCGAACTTACTCTTCAACTGCTTCGCGAGCAGAGGACGTATGTGTTCGTTGATAATATCATCGACCTCACTGTCGAGATCAAACTCCAGACTCATATGGATACTCCTTGCCTAGATTATGAAAAATAAAGGGCCAAGGGCGCCCTTCTGTTTCGCTGAATCGCAAAGCCACTATCACTCTATTCGCCAGATACGGCACCCCTGCAGTTTCCCTTCGGTGACATACCTGGACAAATATTTCCAACCGTTGGGGTTATGGTTGAATCCCCAGACTCGCCCACTTCCTTGACCGCTGTTGATGTTGGGGATTAGGAACGAGTCCCCAACCTGCATCGAACCTATGGGGTACTTGGTCTTGGATCTGTTGGCTGGGATGGGCACACCTTTCTCTACCTGGAAAGTCGACATTACTTGATCCTCCAGATACGACAGTCCACCGGCGGGTTACCGACGGCACGAGCGCAGAACCGCTTGGTGTTGTTTGAGAGTTTGCGGAATTTGCTACACCGCGACCTCCCGGCCTTGACGTCCACCTTGGGGATCACGAACGAATCCCCAACCTCCATCTTTTCGTAGGGGTAGATGGATTCCAACTTCGGGCGTGCTGGCCCGGGTATCGACACACCTGATTCAACTGTATAGGTAGGCATTGGTTACTCCTTTGGTTGCCTAGTTGAGGACACTGTTGACAATTCGTGGTTGTGGTCATCCTTTGTTGCCCCAGGGCCTTGCACAGCACTATCGGGCTGCACGTTGTAATCTTTCACCAATCTGGTTGTCTGTCATGGGCTTGGGCGCAGGGAATCCATCGAGCGCGATGCCGAAGTAGGGCATGCCCCCGGGCATGACCTTCCACATGTCCCTGGGCAGCAGGAACCTGCAGTACCCCAGGGCAATGCCCAGCAGCAGGAGTTGCTCGATGTGCCGGTGTTCGCCCCAGTGGTAGCCGTCGCGCCGCAGGCACGCCTGGAGGAACGACCATCCATCGCCGGTACCCTGGTGGAATTGTTCCGGCAGTTGGCTGAGCATGTCCCGGACGTTCTGCCGTTGGGTCTCGAGTTGCTCACGGCAGAACCCCACGTTGGTTATCACGCCTGCGGCCAGCACGACATAGTCCGGCAACGGGGCGTCGGCCGCTTGGATCCGGCGCAACTCCTCCATCCTGGGGTCTTGTTCTTGGAACATCGAGGCTCCGAACGCCTGCTTCACGTTCTCGGCTGTAAGCTCATACATTGGTTTCTCCTTTGCAGATTGAAAAGTTGTTTTATTTCGTTCAAGTTCTTATGCGCACCAAAGCGTCTCGATACACCTGCGGTGCTATACTGACGTCGTATGGCTCGATACGTTTGGATCGTGTTGGCAATCTTGCTGGTGATCTTGGGCTACGGGGTAGCCAGGTACTACCGTGAGGCCGTGGCGCTCCAGGAACTCCTGTGGTTCAAGGACCGGGATAGCGCAGAGGTCAAGCGCAAGTACGACCGAGAGATCACGGTGCTGCGGGAAACCGCTGACGATCTCCGGCGGCAGATCGAAGAGGCACCCGCGGTCTCGGGTGCCAAGGTCAGGACGATCGTGAAGTATCGTGATCGTGAAGTCGTGAAGGACGTGACCACGGCGGTCGACCTGCCGCCCGGGTGTGCCGAGTGCCTCGCGGCCATCGAGATCCCGTACCATTTCGACAACTCCTACGTCGTGCTGGACGACACCCTCCGGTTCAACCCCCTGACCCAGGCGTTTGATTCGGTGGATCGCAAGTTCGTCCTGACGGATCGGTTCAACGATGCCGTCGTATCGACGGGGTTGCAGAACTTTGTCCAGCACGATGACCGATGGTTCCACGTCCGCTGGGCCGTGGGGGTGGACTACACCTGGGTGCCGATGGATAGGTTCCCTGGCCTTGGGGTTGGCCCGGCGGTCGAACTGGTGAATCTCAAGAAACTCCTGGGGGCCGAGGTGGGGATCAACCTTGCCCTCATGGTGGTGCCGAATGATATCAAAGACTCCCACGTGTCCGCGGTGCTGGACTGGAGGGTCGTGCGGAACGCCGCCCTGGGGGTCGGGTATGGACGTTCCATAGGTGACAACCTGGTGGCTGCCCAGGTGGTATTCTTTCCTTTCGACTGACCATGCGGGCCGACATCACGAAGTTTCGGGTCAAGATTCTTCAGACGATCGATCGTGTGCCCCCGGGGTTTCGTGACCACGGGTGGACCGGGGGCATGCTGGTGGCCGAGCTGGGGATCCCGGAGACAACCTTGCGGCGCCACGTCAGGGCCCTTCGGGACGCGGGTCTCGTGCAGGACAGCATGACCGGCTACCGATTACCCCCGGGCGTTAGCCAACGGCTCGATCTTGTCCTCCAGGCCGCCCGTGAGGGCAAGGCCCTGATGGTTCCCCCGGCCTAGCTAAAGAAGAGGGGCTGATGCCGCCCCCCTTGCCACTTGACCCCTTGCCGACCATGGCGGGCCGGATTGTTTCCTACGCACCAGAGCGCTTTTGACCAGGGGCCGATGCGTAGCCCAGTGGGTTGCCTGGGTCTCCTATTTCCCCTGGTCTAGAGTTTGTTGTCTTTCATCACCATGACGAAGAGCTTGCGGAAGTCCTGGCGGTTTCCCCCAACTCCCTGGCGCAGCCAGTTGTAGAATTGCTTCCGCTTGGACAGCCGGGCCGCCGGCGCGGGGTTGATCGCGGCCTCGGCCCTGCGGTAGTGCCGGACGCCAGTTGATTCTTGCTTTATCGAACGGCGGCGCGATACTGCGTTTTCGCCAACCATCTGGCCGTCGCGATATCGCGTCCGCAGGCGCCCCTGGACGACAGTCTTGTCGCCGTTTCGGTGCTGGATAATCTTCATGTGGTCTCTCCTTTGGTTGGCTGTGTTTCTTTGCTTGCCATCATGCTGGCGGCGTAGGCCTCCAGAATCCAGAGGATCCGGATGCCGAATTTCTGGAAAATCATCGAGAGTTCATCCCGCAGGGGCCGGGTGTCCTCACGCTTCGACACTTCGTTCCAGTATTTGGCCATCGACAGGACGGTCGTGGCTTCCTCGGGGGTCATGATGTTCTTTTGGTTCATACGTTTCCTTGTATCGTGGTGATGGGTAGTTGGCTCGGGTGTGGGAAATCTGCTGGTGTACGGCGCTCCCACTCCTTTGTACCTTGGGCTCGCTCTTCAGCCGTCCATTGGCGCTGAAGATGTCGAGTCATCTGCTGTTTCGTACTCTTGTCCAGTATTTCGAGGTGGACCAACCGGGTGGATGTTTTCTCTCGCTGACCCGTGTTGACGAATACACGACCCGTCAGCGGATGGACGCCGGCATAGTAGAAGGGCAGGTTCCCCACCATGCTCCGCAGGATACCTATACTCCTTTTGGTTTCGTAGATGTACCAACCCACGTGATCCCATAGGTGTTTGTCGGTCGTGGCGGCAGCGTTGAGATCAACGATACGGTACAGCAGTCGATGGTTTGTTTCTTTGGTCCCCATTACATCTCCTTGGGTTGAGAAGCTTTGAAGGCCATTGGAAGTAGGGTGTAGAAACTCGTGTTGTGTAGCCCTTTATGAATCGTCCAGTAGCGACCGGTGCCGTTCCGCAAGAGGTTGAGTGTGATCTGCTTAGATATACTGATCTGCTGAGTTGCCTTGATTATCTCTTGTTGGTTCGGTGCGTGTCCGTGCTGTATCGTGAGTTCGGCGATGGTCATTTTTAGTGTTTTCATCGCGTCGTTGTTTAACGCCTTACCCTGCTGTGTCTTGATGTCGAAGGTAGGGTTTTTCGTAGGGGTTACGTAAGGGATAATGCTACGGAACACATTGCAGATGACACGGCCTCGTGGGCTGAGCATCACAAATTTCGTGACGAAAAGTTGAAGCGCTATACCGACCGCGATACCCCCTAGGAGTGATTGAACGGATACATTGTTCGCTGGGGTGCAGCCGGTCATCCAGATCAGGATCCAGGTGGTCCCGGTCACTAGGCAGGCGTTAGCCCACTTGTATTTTGACGGGTTCATTGGGTTACTCCTTTGGTAGCAGTTGATTCAGCCGGATGGCTTCTTTGACCCCTGGGTGATCCCGGGGCTCATCGACACGCACGAGCTGATATCCTCCAGGATAATGGGCCTGGTACAGGTCATGCTTACTTTCGCTCGACAGCCCGATGTCATGCCAGGCCCACATGTCGGTACTGGAGACGTGGCCGGCCAGTTGGTGCCCTGATTCCGCCAGCGCGACCGTCCTGACCCAATCGGTTCCTTCGCCCGCGTTGATGAAGACGTATATCTTGGGCTTCAGGGGATCCCCGATGGGTTCGAGTTCCTTCTGCTTCTTCTCCTCCCAGGCCGTCAGCTTTTCTTCCGACCCGTGGGAGCCGGCCGGCAGGTTCGTGTAGCACCACTGGACGATGTCGAACAGGTCGGCCCGGTTGTCCAGGTCGGCTACGGCGAATGCCCCGAACAGGTCGTTACACAGGACACGGGTCAGGAACCCCCCGGGCCGTAGCCCTTGGGTTGACCAGAGTTCCAGGGCCTCGATGTTCTCTTGAGTCATCATGCTGCCACCTGGGCTGTATCTCGGAAATCGTGGTGAGAGTGAAGTGAGCCCCAGGTGAGTTCAAGCACCAGGACGGCGGAAGTCCCGTCGGGACAGGTTTCGCTGATGGCCTTCTTGGCCGTTGGGAATGGCCCGTGCAACTTGCACCCAGATAGTGGGATCGGGAGTACCGTCTTGCCTCCATGCTCGATGAACTGACAGACCTGACCGAACCCGTGGATGTTATCGTTCTGGTCAAACCTTGCGACGAAAAACATAGCAACTCCTTTGTAATTGGGAAAAGATTTTGTTCTCTCGAGTCCTTATGACGACCCAAGAGTCCCAATACACTGGCGGGCGCCGCGGTTATGTCGAGAGGATTCGAACGGCTTCGTTGTAACGTCGAGCGCGATCTGCAAGCCCGTGGTCTCCGCCGTTGATCTTGCGGGTCATGTTGGTCACGTCCCCTTGATCCGCCAGGGCGCTGAGGCCGCGGGCGTTCCAATACCACGTGGCTGACAATAGCGCGGGCTCCTTGTCCAACAGGATTTCGGGTGTCTTGACGAGTCGGTCGTCCCCGTAGATGGCTTTGCTGCAGGCAAGGTAGTTGTCCTTCCCAGTGAGTTGCACCAGCCCGCGACCGCGGAAACGGTATCCGTCGCCCGAGGTCTCGGGCCCGTTGCCCATCCGGTTGGCATAGACCTTGTTCGCGATCTTCTCGGGTGCCTTGGCATACGAGGCTGCCAACGTCACGCTGGTGAAATACTTGGGGAACGTCTTGGCAAGACCGTCGGTGCTATAGTTGAGGTTTTCCTGCAGCACTTTGAAATCACTGGACTCGTGGGCACACTGGGAGAGGAACCCCGCGACCCTTTTGATCGACGTGACCTTGGCCCCAGGGAGTACCTTGCCGATCGGTTGAAACCACTGGCCACCCTGGGGGTTACCCGGGAGGATAGCCGTGAGCTTCTTTTCGGTGAAGGGGAAGTCGAACCCCAGGGCTGCGGGTTGGACGGTCGGGGGGAACATGGCGTTCCATGTGGTATCGTCGATCTGTCCGGTGGCCGGGAGCTTTTTTACGGTTTGGAATTCCTTTACCTTGCCTTCGGTGCCACCGCCGAACTGACCATCGTCCTTGATCCCAAGGGCCCGTTGGGCCTTCCGGACATTCTCGATAACCTTGGGATCCAGGTTGGTGATCCCGTCGCCGCGTTTCAGAAACATGGCTACAGTATACCCCAGGGAGCTAAAAAGAACTGGGGGCTATCCCCTGGTTCTTTCGGGCATTCGCCCGCCGAGCTCTTGGATGAGCCGGTTGAGTTGTTCCTCCGTGGGTTCTCCCACGAGTTCACGGAATGTGAACTGGCAGATGTCGAATACATCTTCCCGCGGATTCTGCTGAACACGTTTCCGTACCTCATGCCGGATGATCGACATGGTTTGTTTATCGATTTTCACTTGGCTACCGGTTGGTTAGGGGTTGAGGGTCTACAGGTGCATTCGCGGGCTCGGCTGTCCTCCACCCGGACGGTCATGAGGGACCCGCCGGTCATGAGGCATTGGCGCCCGCAGGCTTCCAGGAATTCGACCTCGTGGTTTACCGGTCGCGTGACCCAGACGGCCGCCACGACCGCGAGGCTAGCGATCGCGATGCTGATGGCTTGCCACATGGTGTCCATGTTGTAACGCTCGGGCCGCGGCCGCGAGGTCTTCGAGGTCTTGATTGGTCATCTGGATCGCGGTCTCCATGACATCATTATCCTCGATTTCGAACGTCTCGGCCGCCAGGCTCGCGAGGTATGGGTCACTCTCCAGGATGTCGAACCTCCGGAGCACCGGGCTCATACTGCCACCCCGATGTCCTGGAGCCGTTGGGCAGCCAGTCCTTTGGCCACCTTGAGATTCTCGAGGATCTCGCGTTTCTGGTTCGTGAGGGTGGTGCCCTTGAGGAACTGGGTCGTCGCGATGATCCGGATGGCCGCGAAGTATACCCCCGTGACCACGATGTCCATCGGCACGACCTCGGGCCCCAGGTCGATACCCACGTCTTGACGGACCTTCTGGTACCCGACCTTCATCTCGACCCAGCAGAGCATGGGGAAGAGGACAATCCAGAGGACAAGCGACACGGTGATCCACGCGATCTTGGTGATGATGTTGTTGAACAGGTTGTACATTTGGTTTCCTTTTGTTGTTGATGATTCCATAGTGCCCGGGGGCAAGCGAGTGCCCACCCCCGGGACAAATGAGCGAGGGGTCAGTCGGCAAACAGGCTGTAGCCGAAGTACCCCAGGACCCCCGAGAGGATCCACAAGCCCAATGCTGTCGTTTTGTTCATGATCTTTCTCCTTGTTGGTTTTGGCGAGAAATAATTTCCTCGTTAATTCCTTATGACCCCTCTGGAGAGCCAATACACAGGTACGGTATAATGGCTCCATGGGTACGTTCCCATGGATCAAGGTCGCGGCCCTCGGGGGCCTTGGGGCCATCCTCCCGTTGATCGTCGAGTTCGTGGGGCTCGACGGCGCCGCTGTCGCGGGGTTCCTCGCGGCCCCGGACGCCGCGGTTGTGCTTGGCCATGGCATCAGGGCCACGGGATACTTCTTCATCGGGGCTCTGTGGACAGGACTCCAGTACAAAGATCTGGTGAAGCCGAGCCATGCGGTTCAGCTCGGGATCGTGGCCCCCATGACGGTCTCGGCCATGTTGGCCGGGCAGGCCAGTGGGCCCGAGGCCCAGGGGCACCAGGGGTATCGATTCACTGGGGTTGCGTACGCAGAAGATTCTTCAACACCGCCCACCAGGTTCCCCAAGCTTGAGTTTGGTGACCGTATGTTTCATTCGTTTTCCCGCAAGACCCCGGAGGTCACCTGGTGGGTCATGAGCCCCGAGGTCACGGCCGACCAGGCCAACGGCTTGATGCTCAAGCTGGCGCCCCCGCCAGTCCAGGGGAAGAAGCGCAGTACCCCAAAGGATACCCCATTGATTCCCAACATTACCCCATTGGTCATCGGGCCTCACGAAGATCAAGTAGGCTACGTGGTGGTCCTGGGGCATTCAATGGGCAGGTCGGCGGCGGAGCAGTTGTTCGCCGCGGTTCGAAAGATCCCTGGGTTCGAAACTTTCCGGTTGGTCTCGTTCCCCAAGGTACAGCCGTAGTTGTTGTCCAATTGGCCAATCTGCTAAGCTGTAGTTCACATGAGTCTGGCGAAACGAGCATCCGACTACGCCGCGGGGCAGCCCGAACAAGAGGATCGCGCCCGTGGGCTCAAGAACGTGGCCCTGGTGGGCGGGGGGGTGCTGGCCGGTACCAAGTTGACCAAGATGATGCTAAAACGAAAGGGCGGCCAGGGGGCTGCTAACCTGTTGCTTCGTGCTCGGAAGGGTCGACCGGCCGTCGTGAAGGCCGAACGAGTATTTCGTCCGAGCTTGTTTCAATACACTGGAAAGGCGAAAATATCATGAGCCTAGCTATCAAGCTCTCCAAGGAGGCCCAGGGCACCACCGTGGTGTACGGGGGTCAGCAGGAGAAGAGGCCGAGCCTATTGGGCCGAGTGGCCAAGGGGGTGGCGCTCGGAGGCCTGGCCCTCGGGGGAGTGGCGGCACTTCGGAGCGGAGCCATCGGGGCAGGGCGTGCGTCCTACGGGATCCGGAGGGCCGCGGGCCAAGGGGTAGGGGAATCGTTGGGTGGCTCGGCCAGGCACGGGGCTGGCCTGATGGGCGAGGAGATCAAGTCCTGGGGCCAGAAGATCAAGAGTTCCGTCACCCCGGGGGAAGGCGCGGGTCCTGTGCCGGCTGCAATTCGGAACGCCCGGGCCGCCACCGAGACCCCTCGGATGCGGAGGGCGAGGCAAGTGTTTCAAGGGACCCAATCGCCTAACCCCGCGACCCTTGGGACCCAGGTGTCTGTTGCTGCCAAGGGTGCCCGTAGGGCCATGGCCGGTAAGGCCGACCCGACGTCTCTTCGGTATCGACTGTTTGGCAAGGGGGCAGACATGACCTCGGCCCTCGAGTTCATGCACCTGTATGCTCAAGAGAAGACCGCGGGCCGAGGGCCAGTGGTTGTGACGAAACCGGTGGTCCAGCCGCCTACCGAAGACAAACTTGAATCCGCGCTGGATTACGTGCGGGTCAATCAACTGGGCCAAGGGGCCGCCACCATGGTCAAGCAGGAACATGACCACTCGTTGGCCCGCCGGGCAATCCAGAACTCCATCTCTCGCTAAGCGGGCAGGTGATCCTCGGCTCGCCTCGGCCGTCGGGTCCACCATGGCGGCGAACCCTGGGCTCAAGGGTCCATTGGCTCGCGTGAGGGCCGGGGCCTTGAGTGCAGCGGACTTCATGGCGCTGTATGGTGGCCAGATGCGAGGAGCGTTCCTGGGGGCCAAGGCTAAGCACGGGCCACGACATGGCTTTTCGAACAAAAGTGTGGCAGACTATGGCAAGAGCCTTACGGAACCTTAAGTTTCAGTTTGCACTCCGATGAATCCAGACTACAATCTCAATGGGAGCACAAGATGAAAGCATCACAAGTGAATCGTGGCGTGGCCTCCAGCCTGATCTTGGGACATCTCAAGGCCGCGGGGTTTGTCCAGAACCAGGGGAAGGACCAGGAGAAACGAGCCAGTGGCCTTGATCCCAAGGTGAAGCTTGGGCTCCGGAAGGAAGCGGAATCCAGGGTGTTGGAAACCGTGGCGGTCCAGATGTACCAGGACCCCATCCTCGCGAGAATGCTAGAGTCGGGGTTCATCAAGCAGGCGGCCCTGTTGGCCGAGGGCCGGTTTTCAGACTGCGAAACCCTTGACAAACTAGCGTCCCTCGGGCCCCAGGGGATCCAGAAGGTCGCGTCCCAAGGATTCGAGCGCCTCGGGGCCGTATGACCGAGGAATCCCGGGCCTCCCGGGAGCACGGGCTCTGGGAAGCCTGGCGAGCCAGTGGGAAGCATCCCTCGGCCCTCCGGCCCCTTGTCAACTCATTGGCCCCCCTGGTTCACAAGACTGTCAACACCTACGCGGCCGCCGATGTCGCGACCCCGGCGCTCCTGACCCAGGCGGAGAACCAGTTGATCCAGGGGCTCCACAGTTACGACCCTACCAAGGGGGCCACCCTCTCGACCCACTTGAACTGGCAGATGCGGGGTGTGGGTCGATTTGTCGAGAAGCACCAGAACCTCGCCAGGATCCCGGGGTCAAGGATTCGGCACATTGGCAAGGTCCAGTCGGCGACCAAGAGCCTGACGGAGTCGCTTGGACGTGCCCCCACGTTGTCCGAGTTGGCCCGAAAGTCCAAGGTACCAAAACATCAGGTCGAGAAGCTCCAGCGGGAGATCCGGCCGGTCCATATCCTTGGGATGGATCTGGGGAGCGAGGGCATGACCCTGTCGGACCTCGGGACCGGGGGCTTTAGCCCAGATCGTGAGCGTCTTGAGTTGCTTTACCCAGACCTTACCCCGATGGAACAGCAGGTCGTGGACTACTCGGTCGGGCGGGCGGGCAAGCCGGTGATTGAGTCGACTGGGCAATTGGCTGGCCGACTCAAGGTCTCGCCTGCTAGAATAAGTAACATCAGGGCCTCGATTACCAAGAAACTCATGAATCTCCATTGGATACGCTGACGTGCCGGTCGTAAGTAACACGGCTCTCGTGACCTTCCAGGCAGACTTCCGAGCCTTCGTCGCGGCCGAGAGGTTGCGGTTGGAGCAGGACAAGAGTTTCCTTCAGGAGATCAAGGTCGGGGAGGAAGAGACGTCGATCGCCGAGTTGTCCGACAGCTTAGCCGCGGCCTCGGGTAGTGAATTGGAACAATTGCTCGGAGGAACATAAAGATGGCCGTGACGCCCACAGAAATCATCCTGCAGCCCAATAGCCCCGAGACCCTGATGGTTGGGTCTTCCATCAATGCGTTTGTTCAGCACCGGGTGATGGGCCGCAAGACCGCGGTCACGGGAGCGGACAACACCAGTGCCCCGATCGAGCGGGTGGGGGCCGAGGTCGTGACCATCTATGTCGCGGGAACCTCGGGGGATGCGTACGAGATCCAGGCAGCCTACAGACCCGTTTACCTGGCAAACGGTACCCTTGATGTTGCGTCCACCGGGTGGGTGGCCCTGGCCTCTGGATCGATCCCTGCGACGGGTGTCGCGTCCCAGAGCTTTCAGGACGTGATGCCGGCATTTCGGGTCAAGCGTACCGTGGGGGTTGGGGCCTTTACCGTTTACGCATGGTTCATATCATAATGCCTTTTCTTGCTAATGATTTTGAAATCTCGAGCGCCTTTGGCCCGAGTTACTACGGGGTTCAGGATCTTCCTGAACTCGAGGCTTTGTCACCCCCGGGGGACAATAGCTTCGCTTTTGTCGAAAGCGAGGGTTCGTGGTATTTCTACGATGCCCTGAGCATCACGGCGCCCTCAAGCCCCACGGTCATTGTTCCGGATGCCATCACGCCCCCGGATCCTGGCCGTTGGATCCAGAGTTCCGCTGGTCCCCCGCCGCCCCATAGCCACGTGATGACCGATATCTCTGATCTCGACGCCTCGGGGGTTCCCTATGCCCCAGGGGTCGTGGGGGATTGGGCTTCAGTCCCCACGGTCGTGGCGGAGGCGTTGGACGAAGCCATCAAGCGGCGCTTGAATGTTGTCAACACCGCGGTGAATTATTTGGCGACATTCAGCGATGGGTTGATCCGGGTGGCGGCCGCCGGGGTGGTGATCAGTTTGCCCGCTAGCCCGGGGGCAGGAGATGTTGGACGCTCCATCGTGGTAAAGCGGGTCCACACGGGTGCCACGTCGTCGGTTTCTGGAAATGGCAACACGATCGATGGATCGGCCAGCAGGACCCTGGTGTCCAGGTATGATGCCGAAGTTTACACGTGGACCGGTAGCGAATGGGATGTGAATTAAATGTCACACAAGACACCCACGACGATCGCTGAAGAACTGCCGGCCAACAGTATTGGCACCACCGACATTCTTGACGGTGCCATCACGGACGCCAAGTTCCGCAACAGCCAGGCGTTCTCCGTCATCGGGCGTGCCCTGGGTTCCGCCGGGGTGCCGGCGGACATCGTGGCCGCCGTGACGGATCGTGTCCTGGCCTACAGCGGTGGTGCCCTGGTGTTCCAGCAGGTCGCCACGGCGATGCTGCAGAACAACGCCGTGACGAATGCCAAGTTGGCCCAGATGGCGGCGAACACCTTCAAGGTCAACAACACGGGGTCACCGGCTGATCCGGTGGACGCCACCGTGGCCCAGGTGTTGGCCATATTGGGGATCTCGGCTGGCAAGCGATTCATTACTATCCCGATCTACGGGGCCTCGGGGTCTGGGAACGTCTTTGGATCGACAACGAGTACGTCGTACACCGTGATCGCGAGGTTTCTGTATCCTGGGTCTACGACTTTTGGTACGCCCTCGGGCATTAAGGCCGATTTGTTTTCGAATAACCCAGGGGTGAGGGGTAACATCAAGGTGCGGGACGTCACCAACGCCCTGGATATCGCGGTAGTGTTTGGAAGCTCAGATCTGCCCACGACCCCTGGGATCATAACCCTCGGGGCGATATCCAATGTCCCGGTGTCCGCGGCACTTTTCGAGGTGCAGGTACGCCGCACCGTTGGGGTGGGGGCTGACGAAATCAGATGTTCAACCGTAGCGATGGAGTTCTGACATGACGTTGAAAAAGTACCGTAGACGTTGTAGCACCGAGGCCGGGTATGTGTACTCCGATTTTCGTACCGACGCCCAGGGCGCTCCGTCGGTGTGTCCCAACGACTCCGCCCACACGCTGGATCCTGAGGACGAGTGGGTAGTGGTCGAGAGCTACACCCAAGAGGTTCCCATCGGCGCCGAGAGCGGTCAAGTGTTGGTCAACACGGGCCAGCACAGCCATGGATACGCAGTCCATATGAAGGGCCATCGAATCGTGATCCCCTCGGGGTCGGCGGTAGCGGTAAAAGACTACTTCAAGTTCAGCAAAGGAGACCCTCTTGTCGACTACCCCGTGGAGATATTTTCTGGTGCCATTAGGGTATCGGGTGCCCAAGACGGTGATATTATCGACGTCGACATGGTGGTGAAGGACGGCGGCGGCCCGGGAGTCGATATCGTGGCCGCGAGTTTCTTGAGTTCGTTTTACCCCAACGGAACTGCCGTCGGGGTCTACGAACTCCATGATTTCGTTCCGCCCGACAAGGCCAAGCTGCTGCCCGCGGGAATATACTTGCGGACGATCTACACGCCGGTGGCGGCACTGCCCAACGATGTCGTGGTCAAGGCGTTGGTCACGGCGTTCAAAGACCCGTTGGTGTAGGGTGGCCGGGGGGGCGTTGTCTGGCTTTGGGTACCTGTGGGGTATTGCCGTCAGAAATATCGGGTATAGGGTTTGCACATGGGTATAGAGGAAGACATCGAGAATGTGAAAGAGTCGGATACAGAGTTCAAGCTGTACACGAATGGAACCCAGGAACACACCGTGATGCTGTGGCACAAAAGGATTGTCGGGCACCTTAAACATATGTTTTTCCGTAAAGGAGCGGGTACAAAAACAGTGGACTTCGTCGTGGAGATCGAGGTAGACGACGACGAGCTAGGAAACGGGAAATAGTCTCAAAGGAAATCTTGTGGAACTTTTTTCAAACCCCACCGGTGCCCTCCGGCAGGTATCGAAGATCGTGCTGATCGCCACGGGGGTCTTCTGGGGGCTATATGACGTCATCCCGATGCTCAACCAGGGGCGGGGTGATACGTTGTCGGAAAACCTTCGTGACTGGAGCCGCAGGGCCTGGGTGTTGCCGTGGTTCTGGGGGGCGCTGAGTGCTCATCTGTTTCTCAACACCGGGCAACCCCAAGACTACCGGCAACGGTTCCTCATCGCCGCCGGGGTGTTGGCGGCGTTGATCGTGGCGAATGTCGTGACTTGGTACGGCCTGCGTTGGGAAGCCGGGGTCGGCTGGAGGACAGGGTTGTTTTTCCTCGGGATCGCCGCAGGGTTGCTCCTGTGGAGTCAGAACCAGTAGACTAAAGAGGAACCACCAAGGCAATGCACCAAGGGATACCAGATGGACAAATTGATCGAAGTCCTGATCGCCAACGGCCCCATGGGGTTGGTCGCCGGGGTCATGTTCTACCTCCTGATGGTGGAGAAGAAGGAGCACAGGGAAACCCGCGTGACTTTGGCAGACATTTATAGCAAATACGAAGTCGTGGCCGACAGGTCTATCGAGGCGATGTCCAGGGTCACGACCCTGATTGGCGAGCGTCTTCCCAACCGTAACCAAACCCAAGGGGGCTGACATGTCGGCGCATCCACAGGTCTATGCAACCAAGGGTCTGGATATGCAGGAGTTCGTCCGGCGGGCCGCCGATACCCACGCGAGGCTCCTGGAGACAGCGGACCACCTGGCCGCCGTGATCGATGACGCCAAAGCCATGATGCCGGCCTCGGGCGTCCTGGGGGTCGTGCTGCAGTGCCGGGGATGTGGTGAGCAGTACCTCGAGCGCCGTCGCCCCGATGCCACCGAATACGGGTGTTGTTCATCCCGGTGTTACCGCGGTGCGGATTCCTGACCTCTGGATCGACGGGATCGCCGAGGCCATCAAGGCGTTCAAGCGGTTGCTTCGTTTGATCCGTAGGATCTTGGGTCGTTAGTTCGTCCCACCGGACAGACGCGAACGAATCGCATTGCCTGCCCCTTGGGCAAATCCACCACCTAGAGCACCTTTCTGCGTGAAGGGTTTGGACACCGGCATGCTCCCGGGGGTCGTGGGGGGTTTGACAGGCGGGCGAGTCGATGGCCCAAAGATTCGATTCATCATCGGGGTGCTGGAGAGCTGGCCCCCGGGTGTTAAGCCCGAGGGCCCAAACGCCATCTTGGCCAACGGGATCTTTGGGGTCGTGAGCCCAATGGCCTGGGGCTTCACCCCGGGCTTACCTGGGGGCTTGAGCTTGGAGACCGTGCGCCCTGGGGTCAGTTTACCGGACGACGGCTTGAGTTCTTCACGCTCGACCGTTCGGTTTCGAATCATTTCCAAAAGCCCATTGTTCCGATGGATTGCGTCCGCGGCCCCGAGGCGGCTCTGGAGCGCCGGGATCCCAGAGTCTAGGTAGGCGGTCTTGCCCTGGAGGGCCAAGGATATCTTGCCCACCGGGGTCCCCCGGAGAGCGGTGGTGTTAAGTTTCCGCTGCCTCATCTTCTCGACGTACTGCCGAAGGGTCTCGGGTTGTGCGAGGAATTTTTTTGCCTCTTGGCCAATCGTCAGGACGCGGGCTGGCTTGAGGGTTGCGAACCCGGGCCCAAGGCCCGCGAGCTTGAATTTCACCATACCTAAGCTTAGCAGGTTTGCACGCTACCGGAAAGCTCTGGTTTCCTGTTATAGTGTTGAGGTCGTAACAAAACCCCCTTTTTATCTGGAGGTGTCGATGGATCCCGTGACTGCCGTGACGTTGAATGACACATCCGCTCTCTTGGGCCTCGTCCAAGGGTTCGCGAGTGCGGCTGAGAAAGGAAATTACTGGTGGGTCTCGGCCACCGTGGTGTACCTGCTGGTCGAGGTCCTGCGGGGCAAGATCCCGGGGACCAACAAGCCTTTGCCCTTTATCCCCGTGGTGTTGGCGCCTCATCTGTCGGGCAACGCGATCAAGATGGTGGTCCTGGTGGCCAACATCCTGATGGCGGGGATATACCTGTTGGCTGGAGTCCCGGTGGACAACGCGGTCGCCAGCGCGGCGACCGGATGGTTAGCTTCCATGGGGATCCACGATGCCGTTGGGCTCAAGAGCCTGGTGTTCAAACCTTCGAGCAAGGTCTAGCTGACGGTTCATGGCGCTCCCGATTGCCAAGATCACGTTGGAGAATGGAGCTACCCCGAGGGGCTTGTTCCTTACTCGCCAGGACCTCCGGGCCGTCTCGTCCCATGGGGATGGTGACGTTGCCCAACTCCACGACTTCCGCCGTGTCTATAGCTTTGACCCTGGGTCCATGGCGGTTGACGACGGGCTCGATCCCAATGTTGTGAAGCCGGACGACATCCTGGTGTCTAACCCTGGCCGTTGGTTAAGTGGTGACATATCCATCGACCTGACGCTCGAGGGCACGACCTCGGCGCCGAGCGATCAAGGTTCTTCTATCACGTCGTACGCTTGGTTCCTGGTGTTCGAGCCGAGCGAAGGCAGCCCCCCGGCAGCCGCCCTGGTGGCCGGGGGTGCCACCGCTGTCCTCACGATTCCCCTGGGGGCCGGGTGGAACCCCGGGGGTATCCTGGTGTTCCTCCGGGTCACGGATAACGCGGGCCAGACGAGCATCGGGAACCCCTATGCCCCGGCGCTCAACCCGGATGCCCTGTTCCAATACATCCTGGGGACCGAGGAACTGGGGTTCGAGATCCCGGCCGCTGGGTCTCGTAACTGGCACCGCCACTACCAGAGGGCCTTCATCCTGCTGGATGCCAAGATCAAGGAGGTGGCCGAGACGATCCCGGGGGCCAACTTCCCGGTCAAGGAGGACAAGGGCAAGAACCCCACCAACACCACGACGATGGACCAAGAGGCCGTGGCCAATGTATTCATCACCAAGACGCCGGCCGGCGATGGCGTCGTGGCCGTCTACGTCGGGGGCCTGCGGGTCCAGGTGGGCAACGGGGTCAAGACCGAGGATTGCTACTTCAGCCCCGATGGCGGCACCACGGCCCGGCTATTCGCCGACATCCAGGCAGGGGATCAGCTAATATGGAACACCGTGATCGCTGGCTACGGAGTGTCGCCCAGCGATGACATTGATTTCGACTACGACGCTGCCTAACCGTATGATCAACGCCAAACAGATTCGAAACCTTACTCCCTTGGCCACCAAGGCGGTCTTTTCATCCGACTTCCTAAGGGATGCCGAAGGATGGACCGACGTGAGTCCCAATGCAACGTCTGCCTGGGTGTCACCCCAGGTCGTCAGGGTCACGCAGATCAGTGGGTTCGGGCCCACTGACCCGCCGGTCACGGTGGCCAACGTCTTGCCCGTCCAGATGGGATCTTTTGTGACGTATGGACGCCTTGGGCTTGAGGCCACCGGTACTCTGAATCAGGGATTTGGTGCCGCGGCATCTGGAGGCGACCAGATGGTCATGGGGTTTCTGGTGGATGGATCCCTAGCGGGTGGAGGGCCCACAGCCTTGATAGTATTGATAGCAATTCATGACGGTGCTGGAGACGCCGACATGTTCTTCCTTGGTGGATCGATTAGTGGCGGACCTATAGTGTTTGTCCCCCTCGGGGTAAAGCTTTCGGTGGTTACGGGTCGTCAGGTTGTCCGGATGGATGTCCTCAGAAAATCCGCTGGTGTCGCGGATGTCGTGTTTTCGTGGAACGGCGATACCGTTGGGATTCTTGACAATCTTTTGATTGCGGAGTTTGGATGGGATGTCGGGATGCTGGCGGCGCTGGCGTCGTTTTCCCAGGTGGCCGCTGTGCCGCTGGATTTTCATCGATTCAACGGTACCCGGGAAGCCGGGTTCATCGGTGCTCAAGTGCCTGATGTAGTCTTTACCCCAATAGTGGCAGAGTACACCTTTCAAGACGCCGATAGCTACCCCACGATGGCATTTTCGCCAACCGAGGGGGGTGCAACTGTAGAGGCTCCAAACAAGATCTCCGATGGTGGCGGTAATTTCGTGGCCTCGAGTGTAGAGCCAGGGGACAAGGTTGCACTTAATGGTGGGCCGTTTCCCGGAGTTTATGAAATCGCTACCGTCGCCCCAACCCAACTGACCGTAGTGGGAACACCCTTTGGATACGATGCTCCCCCGGGTCCTCCAGGTCAAGGCGGGCTGTGGGGACTCATCACGACGGCCGAGGTGCAGGTCGGTACCGCTACCGTCAACGATCCCGGGGCAGATTTTTCGATGGTGCAGCCCGGCGATTTCTTCATCGTCACGGGCCCAACGGGAGACCTTGTTGGAGTCTACACGGTCGACACCGTGGGCAGCGGGACGCTGGATGTCGTTGGAACGACGTGGCCCGCGACGACACGGGTTGAGTACGTCGTCGTGGATCAAAACGACAATATTTTTGACGGTCAAGGTTGGCAATCCGACGGCGTCGATAACATCCAGGCCGTGTATGACCACGGCATGACGGTATTTTTGAAGCCATCGGGAGCCGGAGCCGGGCCCCGGGTTATATCGGAGATTCTCTCGACACTTCTGTCGTTCCATCTTGGCCAGGCCTTTGGTTATGCCGTTGAATGCACCCTGACGATCCCCGGGCTGCCGTCGACGGGTTCCAACATAATGGAATTCGCCTTTGGTGTCTACCCGGGTTTAGTCGAAGCTCTACTGGCCGGTGTTTTGGTCGATTCTTCAGGTGTGTACGCAATAGCGTCGACGTCACCGTCGCCGGATGTCAGGGGTTCACTGCAGCCCGGTGTTTTTGGTCCGATAGCGTTGGCACCGACGAGCGGCCAGGGTCACGTCAAGATAAGATTTCGAGCGGAGATTTTTCATGTCGGTCAATCCAAAAAAGAGATGTTCCTCCGCGTGTACTTCGACGACACCCTGGTGGCGGCGTCGTCAGTGTCTAAGGAATCTCTTTGCGATGGGTCTTTTGGTGACGGCGAGCTTCGAGAGTTCTTGATGGCGATTGTCCTCAGCAGTACGTCGTCGAATATAGCGGCGTGGCGGTTTGAGAATATTAGGACGAGCAAACTCACCAGCCAGGAAGCCCTGGTACCGCGGATCATTCGAGGAGATCCTCGCAACGCCTATGGTTCTTCGGTGGCCGTGACTGGTCTCACGGGTGTCTATCCTCAGGAGATGACGGGATTTCCAGGTGAGGAGCTAATCGACGTGACGGACGTCAGTCCTGGGACTAAATACCGGTGGTACGGAAATCCGTCGAAGTACCTCGACAACCCCGGGCACATCAAAGTCGTAGACAACGACGGCCAGACGACAATCGGCACCGGTACTTTTGACGGCGTCGGTACGCCGTTCTCCCGTACGGAGATCGGCGACATACTGTGGATTTTCGAAGGGCCCGACATGGGTGAGTACGTCGTGACGGCAGTAGACCCGGGGTTCGCCCAGATCACCGTGGCCGCTGTCTTTGTAGCCACGACCTTAAGTCTGGACTACGCCGTGTACAAAACCCGTCCCGGCGAATGGGTGGTGGTATGAAAAAACGCTACATCGTGACGGGTCAGGTCGCTACCCCGACGGATGTCACGAGCCTACGGGACTGGCTCGTGGCACAGGCAGGCCCTGAGTTTGAATCCATTGAGGTCATCAGGATCCCCACGGCCAGTTGGCGCCGCATTACCCTTGGGCTAACTCGAGCGGTAAAACCAGAGGGTTCTATCCTTGTCAACTGTGGCCCCACTGCCCAGGCCATAGAGGCTAGACCCGAGTTTATCAAAAAGCCAACGATCACGATTGTCCTGAGGGCATAAATGTCGACCATCGGGCAGCCCGTTGAACTCTCGTTCGAGATTCTCCACGACGCCACCGGGGCCCAGATCCTGGCGCCCACGGGGTTGAGGCTTTACCTGGTGAAACCCGGGACTCAGGTGCTCGAATATATCCCGGGCCAAGTGTTTGAACCCGTGGGTGGTGGGGTCATCAAGACTACGATCCCGGGGGGTGAGATCAACGTCATGGGGCTCTACGGGGCCGTCGTGACGGCGGATAACGGTAGTTCTCGGGATATTGAATTGTTCGTTGCCCAGGGGGTACGGGCCAATGCCGAGATCTTGTTGCCTTTCGCAGCTCGGCGCGAAGATGGATCCGCCAAGACCAATCTCACGAGTTCCGCAGTATCGCTGTCTTTCCATCTCACCACCCAGGTGACCCGGACGGTCGATCCATTGGATTTTGTCCATCTGTTCGACAGCTTCGCGGCCCCGACGGCATTCTACATGGTCCGGATCCTGGCGACCGAGTTGACCGGAGCGGGAACCCTGGCCTACGGGGTCGACGGGACTGACATGGAAGTATGGCGGCACGATCTTGTGATCCAAGATCAGCCATATGTGGATTTCACCATCAAGACGAACCCGTGGCTCGACAACGTGTCGGTTGAACTTTACCTGGACGACATCCTTGTGTTCCAGGGGATTACGGATCTGTTGGGCAACCTGGCGGCCCGGGCGCCGATCGGTACCCTGGAGGCCAGGATATCGAAGCTGGGGCTAGTCTTCAGCACCAACAATTTTGTTGTCGAGCTGACCGAGGACACGGTATCGGTCGAGATCTCGACTGCCCATCGGGTTGAACAGACGGAACCCCCGGGATTCTGCAGGATTGATTTTCAGTTGCTCCAGGCCAATGGAACCCCACTGGCTGGCAAGAAGATTTTCTTTACCCCGATCCTGGGTCTCACGGGCACGGGCGCCGGGGTGGTGAAACAACCGTTTGAAATCACCCTCGATCCCCAGGGCCGGGGGGTCATGTTCTTGATCCCGGGGATCCGGTCGGTGGTGACGCTCGAGGGCACGAGGTTGTACGAAGAGTTTGAAGTTCCGGCGCAACCTCAGGCCGATTTGTTCGATTTGATTTCATTTGAAGACAAAGGATTCCAATCCTACGCGGCCAAGCTGCAGGATGGGATTCGGAGGAGCCTGTTGCCCTGATGGCCGCGTATGTAACCAAGGTATTTGTACAAGACCCCGGGGATGCCCCGGTCGTGGGGGCGTTGGTCGCGATCGTCTCGATGGCCGACGGTACCGTGGTCATGGGGGTATCGGACGGTACTGGGAAGGTCGAGGTTCCGCTCGAGGAGGGATTCTACGTGGTATCGGCGTCAAAGAATCTGTACGTGTCACCCGCCTCCATGCAGATCGAGGTCGCGGCGCCCCCGAGTCCAACGGCCGCATTTTTCCGACCCCCCAACCAGGCCACCACGCAACAATACAGTGGATTTCGTAAGAACGTGAAACTCGGGATCGATGGCGCGGCCCCCGTGTTGATCGACGTGACCGGCGGGGACAACCTGGTGGCAAGTTTTGTTGAATTGGTATCCAATCTCAACACTGGGCTAGGCGCGGGGATCGCGTCGGTTATTTTGGATGAGATCAGGCTACTCTCCACGACCGTGGGGGCGTTGTCTGAAATCTTGATTGTGAACGACGGCACCGTGCCGGACCCAGCGATGGATTTGGTCTGGGGGTTGGTTCTTGGGGATGGGGACATCTTGATCAATGGGCAGGATACCCCTGGGGACTTCAACGACTATGATGTTGAACTAACGCCATCCAGCGGGTTCACGAGTCTCGACCCAGAGCGGTGCGTCCTGTGGGGTGAGTTTTTTACCAACCAGCCAAACGTGCCGTTGGCCGGGGCCACGCTTCAGTTCGAGGTCTTGGCCAGGCCTTCGGCCAACGACCAAGGTCTCGATGTAGCGGATTCCTTTTATCGTCAGACCGATGTCAACGGAGTGGCGTCGTGCGAGTTGATGCGCGGGGTGCTGGTCAACATCTACCTGCCCTGGCTCGATGTGGTCAAGACCGTGGTGGTGCCGAATGCTCCGTCGGCCGACCTGGCCGCGTTGTTGACACCTTACGCCGTGTCTGCCGACATAACCCGTGGGGTCGCGTTCTCCATGGAGGTGGGGCAAGTGTTGAACCCGGGGGTCAAGGCCGTGTTTTCCGATAGCTCGGTCAAGACAATCCCAACGGTCACCTACACGTCGTTGAATAGCGCGGTCGTCACGGTGACGAACGGGAACCTCGTGGCCGTGGCGTCCGGAACCGCATTGGTGACTGGTTCGTTCCGCAATGCTCGTGGCCAACTCATCATTACCCCCCAGGCCACCGTCACGGTCCCATGACAGCACTCCAGATAGCAATTGATTCAGGTGACTATGCCAACGAGTTTCACCTGCTTCCTGAACTCAGGAGTTTGATTCCCAAGCGCCTCGATGGATCTGAATCGTGTCGAAGATTCCTCTTGCGAGTGGTCACCAGGTCGATCATCGATGTATGCGTCTACCCTGAGGGAAACCCTAGCCATGATTCAGCCCGCGATTGGCTTATGGGAAAAGACGACTCTGCTATGCCCTTTCGCGATCTTGTGCTGCTCTTGGATCTCGAGTGGATTGAGTGCCAGGTGATCGCGATCCTGAAGGGCAACACGGCGCATAAGAACAAGGTCATGGAAATGAAACGCTTGATCTATAGACTCGGGGAAGACGCCGTGGGGAGCGATGCCAGCGAATGATTTCCTCCTCGATGCCGCGAACCGGCTACTCCCCGGGGTATTGTCCCGTAGTGTCTCGGGGGTCACCGAGGAGCTAGAGCTTCGTTTCTTCGAAACTTCCGAGATTCTTGTCCATTCCCTTGCCCTTGACCCGGACGCACCCTACTACCTTGCGCTCCTGGTGATCTCGGGGATTCTGGATGACCTCCGGGGTATCGAGAACCAGGTGGCCACGATCCTCGAGACCCTCGCGGCATCGAGAAAAGAAGCCCCACTCCCGCGGGTTGATCGACATTTCGACCTGGCGGCCAATGCCCTGGCTAACATAAGCACCAAGGTAGCGAGGGGAGGGTTCCCAACGGCTCATGACCTGGAGCTTTACTCTACGGAATCGAGGTTATTTGCCGCGGGCCAATTGGTCCCCCAGGAGACCGTCCTGAGTGATGAACTCTATAGAATCAAGTTGCTCGGTGCGATCAAGGCGATGAACGAGACCCTTGGGTCTATTCACGAGCGTGCCGCACGAGTGACCCCAGGGTCATTCTTTGTCGACACTCTGGATGCTTCGATCCCAAAGTCAAGGCAGTTGGACATTTTTCTATCCAGGGTCCAGGGCATGGTGGAGTCTCAACGCCTTACCTTGTCGGATCCTTCGTCCGAGGTCAGGGCATCGGCATCTTCCAAGATGCTGGCCGAGACCGCCACCATGATCACGCTGATCAACACGCTGGTAACCCTTAGGTTCCTGGCGGGCCGCGCCAGGGTCACGGGCCAAGCCATCCCCGTGACGACACTCAACGGTACGTTGGTATCCCCAGGGGTTCCAGCACATCTCGACGGTACTGTGGAGACTGGAGATCTTGACAATCTTGGAACCCCGCGGGTTCATATAGATCCTGATGACGACACCCTGGTGCTGGACATCGATCAAGATGGTCTTGGTAACCCGGGGATCGCGGGTCAAGTGATTGTGCTCCCAAGCTCCACGGGCCCGTTGCTCCAGATATTGGACAAACCAGGGACCGGGTGGGTGACGGAACACGATTTCACCGTGGTGTTCCTGTTACAAATCCATAAGGATGGGGTCTTGACACCGTTGCATCACCGTTTCGTGGTGATCCCGTCGTACGATGTGCCTGGTTCTTTGCCGGTCACGGCGGTTGACGGTGACTATGCCTACGTCGTGACCCCGGTGCAGTATTACAAGCGGGTCACGGGGGTGTGGACAGCCATCGGGACCACGGCCCCCACGATCACGAGGCTCGAGTACAAAGGATTCTTCGATGATTCTCGCCGGACCCTCACGACGACCAACCATGCACCCACGGGGCTAGTGCTGTCGGACGTCGTCGACACTACCGACGCAATGTCACCCGACCGTCTTGAGTTCACGATGAAGTCAGTCGTGACCTGGCGGGAGCGCGGGTCCGACATCACGATCCAGCTCCAGACCATTGGGACCGACCAGACCAGTTACGCTGGCTCTCCCTCGGTAGCCCAGGGGCTTGGCCCTTTGATCGATTCTGAGATCGACGGAGCTTTCGTAGGATCCCCAGGCAACCAGTTCACCACTGGATCGGGAGACTTTACTTTGGTTCGCCCGGGCCATGTGCTCCGGGTCCTCACGGGCACGAATCCAGGGGACTACCGTGTTACCGCGGTGCCGAGTGCATCGCTTCTGGAATTCGATGGATCGATTGCCGCGGAGACGGGTCTGACTTACGAGATCGTCACGGTCTCGGGATCGAACCTCCTGGTGGCCGTGGGCACCAGCCCCACGCTGCCCGATATCGTCGATGCAATCAACCTTGGGTACGGAACTGTCGTGTTGGCGGAACAACGACCGGGCCGAAGGATCCGGATCTCGTCCCTGATCTCTGGGGTGTCGATTTCTGGCAGCACGGCCATGGGGTCGAGACTCAGGGTCTTGAGTCAACCGGCCGGCAGCGTGGTCCCCACGTTGTTGGGGCTATCGGTCGATCCGGTGTATGGACGCTGTACCGCGTTGCTGGATCGTCAGCATGACCTTGTGGCCGCCGGGATCTTGATCGGCATGATGGTGGAGTTAGGCGCCACGATTCTTGAGACCGGGGGGGACGAAACCTTGGTCTCAAGGGTCTTGGGATCCAATAGCTTTGCTCCTCTTCGGAAAATCCTTTCGATTCCCTCGGCAGTGGAGTACAGGCTTTTGGCCCTTGGGGCCAAGGGATACCAGGACACCATTGAGCCGGTGGCCGGCGCCTTGAAGGCCGCGATCGAGGTGTTGCCACTTGATACTGAAGCTCTATCGGTCCTGTTGGGCAAGTCGGTCAATAGCCCTGGGGATGTGCGCCGGTCACGTGATTATCTCGTGGACAAGTTCGGAAATCCTGCGGATCCATTGGACCCAGGGCCTGTGTCGGTATTGATACGAGAGTTTTCTAAGTACCAGGCCCCTGTATCCAGATCATTGGAATCCGCGATCGCGGGGATGCGGGAACGAGGGTTCGATCAGTCGGTTGACAAGTTATTGACTGGAGATGTCGAGGGAGCACTCGATGAGGCCAATGCAGCCTATGGATTATCGTTGAAACGGTCATTTCAGTCCCTTGGGGTTACACTGTAGCGATGCCGGTACTTTCTCGAAATGATGTCTATTACCTGGGCCTCGCGTCCGCGGCCATCAGGCGATCAACCCGTACGATGGAGTTTGCCACCACGCTCTCGGCCCTGAAGCAAGAGGCCATCGATGCGATAGGCGGGGATGGCAAAACCCTGGAGGCCGATGTCCCGCTCTCAAGGTTGGATTTCCTCACCATGTTGGAGAAGCGGGTAGACGATATTGTCGCGACCGCGGTGGTCCGGAGCCCCGAGATCTTGACCGATGAACTTTTATTGGCCAGATGATGAAAGACTTGTCAATATTCCATCTGGCTAACCGTGCTACTCTCGAGGATGTGGTATCCCTTGGGTCCAGGGTCGAGACCAAGGTCTACCGGACGGTCGAGACCCCTGGGCCATTGTTCAACCTGGCGGTCAACGTGGAGATCAAGTCCCTGGTGGTCCGGGTGGACGGGGTACAGTTGCTCCCAACGACCGATATCCCTGGGGTCGGGCAGTTTCGTCTGGTGTATGGAGAGGGCCCGGGGGGCGAGGATCAGGTAGAGGTGAGTGTTGACCAGGATTTCGTGGAGCTGACGGCCGTGTACAGTAAGCTCACGGATCTGGATGCTGTGTACTTCGAGCTCAGGGGCAAGGGCCTGAGGTTTGTCACCGATGTCTTCGTGGGGGCCGATAGGGTTGAGGAAATCATTCCGATCAATGACACCAAGCTTTGGATCCGGGTGCCAACAGGCGACGCCCCGGGGGTATTTCTTGAGAACTTGAGGGCATTGGTACCTCTGGACCACAGCCCTGCGGCGTCCGACATCATCGTGGACCTATCGACTCGATCCCGCGCGGCCACGGGGTCCAAAATCCTGATCCAGCGGTTCCTTTCGATCTTGATGTCGCCCGAGGGTGCTAATTTGTCTGACCTTATACCTAAGGGTCGTACCAATACCCCCCAGTTTCGTGCTACTCTACTGAGCAGGACATCCATGGCCGTCACGATCACGAAGAACAAGATGATCCGCACGACTCCCAAGAACGCAACCCCTGGGGAAGTTATTGTTGCGGCCTTTGTCACCGGGGTGACGTTTTTGCCCGATGGTTCTGCCGAGGTGTCGGTGAAACTTAAGAATCGCGCTGGTTCCACGGTATCGGTACCCTTGAGCCTGGGGACATAGTATGGAAGAAATTATCGAGAAGATACGTGAACTCATGGGTCAGGTTGACCCCGCGTTCGATGTGTCGGCCGGTTCGGCATTCGATACCGTGGTGTTGCAGTACGTCCGGGATCAGTTCGGTGTCGAGGACCTGACCCTTGATATCGAGGACATGATCATCAGGAGGATCGAGCAACTCGACCCCGAGATCCTGACGGCCGAGGGGAGTCCGATTCGTGAGTTCCTGATCAAGCCCTTGACCGCGATCCTCCAGGTCCCGAGGCTCGAGATCCAGCGGATAAAGAACAACCAAGATCTAAATAATTTCAACGACATGACCGACCTCGAGCTCGAGCGCCGGTTGTCGAACTTTTTCGTCTCACGGCGCCAGGGTGACGTAGCCGTAGGGGTCGTGAGGGCTTTCTTCGCATCCCCGGTGCCCGTCCGGACCAACTTGACCAACAGGGCCACGACGTCGACTGGCCTGGGGTACTTGCCGGATGGAGCCTTCACCGCGTCCCAACAGCTGGTCGCGAGCCAGAAGTCCGATGGACTCTTCTTCGTCGATATCCCGTACGTCGCGGAGAACCGGGGGCAGCAGTACAACGTGGACCCCGGGGCCATCTCGGCGATCGACAATCTCCCGGGTCTTGTCCGGGCGACCAATGTGGAGGCGTTCGTTGGAGGGATCCCACGAGAAGACAACACCGCCATGTTGAACCGTGCGCTAAAGAGCTTGGCAGAACGATCCCTCAGTTCACGCAACAGTATCGTGACGATCCTGTTCGAGCGGTTCTCCAACAAGCTCTTGTCCATCATCCCGATCGGCTTTGGGGATATTGAGATGCAGCGGGACGTCTTTACGGTCGAGCCCTCGGTCTTGAAGGCCGGGGTCAGGATCATGTTGATACCTGGGGGCGGTAACGCTACCTTTGACCTCGACAGCCCCGAGGTGGACGATAGCTCAACGCTATTCCGGGTGTTCGACGGTACTACCGAGTTGACCAAGGTGGCGTCATTCACGGGTCCGGATCAATTTATGTTTCTCGACAACGCGGGTCCCGGGGGTGTTGATCAGATTGTCCTGGACACCGCGACTGCCGAGGTCGTGACGGTGTTGCTACACGACCGCTCCGCCGTGGTGGATTTGATCCGCACGATCCCGGGGTCGATCGAGTTGCCCCCGTTGTTTCCTGCGCCTGACCAGAGCCAAGACATCCACGTGGGCGGTAAGGCCGACATCTTTGTCAAGCCCTCGACCCACGAGGTGGATTCTGTCAAGGTGCTGGTCCTGGGGAACTTCACGGTATTCAAGGCAGACGACGGGGCTATCTACCAGGAGCCCGATGGGTCGTGGTACTTCGAGACAGCCCGACGGCTCGACCTCCAGGAGATGGGGGTGTTGCCAGGAGATTTTGTCGAATTGGTGTCGGAAGATTACCTTGAAGGCCAATACGTCCGGGCCGGCGAGAGCTTCGTGGCCGAGCAGCTGGATCTGGCGAACAAGAGGATCAAGTTGGCGGGTGTGCCGGCGGGATTCATCGCGGTGGTGGACCGGGACGTTCGGATCCGGATTCCAGAGGCCAGGGCATTCCCGTTGGAACGGTTGGTCGCGGTGGACAACCAGAATGCCGCCGTGTTCCTTGACACCAGTGGGGTCAACACGGGTGAATTCAGCACCGCGGCCCGGCCCTTGGCCCCGGGGTTCGGGAGTTTCAATCGCGATATCTCGGATCCCGCGTTTGCCCGGACGTTCCAAACCCCCGTCCCCATGGTCGCGACCCGGGGGTCTACTATTTTTGATCACGAGGGAAGCCCCGTGCTCTACGGCATCGGGATCGAGACGGGTGCAGGAGAAGTGTTGTACTTTACCGCCGAGGAGAACATCGCGAGCGGGAGTTTGAATCGCCCATGGACTCGAATCCTCGATGTCAAGATATTGGACTCCTTGTCCTTGGAACCTATTGCCGACGAGACCCTCGCGTCCATCTACCCCGCGGATATCCGGTCAGTCGATCTGGCCGGCGGGGTCGACGAGGTCAACGAGGCCGCGGGTAACGTCAGGATTTATTTTGAGAAGCCGGTCACGATCCTGTTGTACGGATCGGACTATGGGGCCGAGCAGACGAGGTTTGTCCACCGGGTGACCCGGGAGGTCGAGCCTGGGGTTTTCGTAGAGTTCAATCTCAAGTACCGGCTTATCACCCATGGGCCCGCCGGCTCCCCCGCGGTGCTGTTGTTGCCTCCTGATTTCCGAGAAGAGAACGGCCTCTGGTTCATCGAGTTGGCTGTCCAGGGGGATCATGTAGAATCCGAACGCAGCGATGCTGCCGACGTGACGGAATCGGATCTCGTGTTGGGCGATGGAGCCGTCATGGTGATCGGGGATGTGGATCTTGAGGATGATCTTGTCCACCAGGTCGGTGAACTGGAGTTCGAGTCAGCCGGCGACCCAAGCCCCAGGCTCGCGGGCAACGCGACCGGTGGGCTCGAAACCCCTGTAGACTCGTTGCACCCGTATCTCTTGTACACAGGTACCGGCTGGACAGGAGGCATCTTTACGGCCAATTCATCGTTTGTTTCGTTCCGAACCAACCAGATTCGAATCGGTGATTTTCTCCGCACGTTGGTCCAGGCTCCGGCATCTTACGCTACGATTACGACTGGGTCTGTACAAGTACCACCTAACGACTACAAGTACAAGGATCCATCGTTGAACTTTGGGCCCACGGGTGTGAATGTCAAAGTAGGGGATATTGTCACTGGCTTGACCCCAAGTCCGGTATACGTCGTCGCCATCTCGACCGATACCAACCCGAACGATACCCTTGAACTGTCAAGTGTTGTTACCCCTTTGGGCCTCGTCACTATCTCTCTATGGCGTTGGGTTGCATATTCCACGTATCCAATTGTGGATGTACCATCTGAGGGCACTGTTCAGGTAGAAGAACCTGGAAATGAAGTTGCACCAATCCGATTCGTCATCCTGAACCAAGAGGGTACTTTCCGGCTGAAGAACCCCCACATCCGCCTGAGCGCAGAACTTCTGGAGGATGGGACCACTGGGAATTTGCCCAATCGCAGTTACCGAGCTGAAGGTTTCCGTGTGGAACCTCGTAACCCTTACGACCGTCGGTTACTGGATCGTCAGTACACCTTTGGGGTCGAGGAGTTGAGCTACTTCCGCTATACCGAGGGGTCGAACTCCGAATACTTGCCGAACCTCGACCCATCGGGTAGTGAGCTTCGCCTGTTGGCCGAGCGGGCCGTGGTAGACGGGAGAGCTCGCGGGAACTTCACCTTCATGTGCGGGCGCCGCGTCGCGGTCAAGGGGCCGGGCTATGAATTTGTAACAGGCCCATCGGTCGTGATGTACGACACCTTCCCCTCGGCCACGGGGCTCGCGGGAGTATCGTCCGTGGCGGCGAATCAACCATCACTCCCACCGACTTTTAAGAAAAATCTTGTTGACGGTACCTTGACCAATGATTCGATTGATTCTCAACACCTCAGGGCGCTGATCGGCTCCTTGGAGCTTCGGCAGATTCCCTATGTACCGACGGATCTGCCGATGACCCTTGGGTTCGACTATATGTTTGGTAAACAGGCGGGCGATTCAGCAGCCGATGCATTGTTTTTCTCGGCCGACACGATCGCGCAACTTGGTATCGAGGTAGTGGCCTTGTCTGCCCCCGCCAGCGTGACTTTCAGCGCAGGGAATAATTTTGAAGATGCTGGGTTCGATTTTGTGGCCGCGGGGGTGGTGCCGGGAGATTTCCTATGGATTCGTAAGCAGGGGTCTCCTCCTAACACTGGGCTAGACATTGGGTTCTTCAAGATCGCGGTTGTGGGTTCTCCCCCGTTACCCAATGTTAATCAAGTGGAAGTCGTCGGCACGCCTTTCGTGACTGTTGGGGCGGACACTACGATCGAGTACGGGGTCATCAGGCCCAATGGCAAGCGGATCGATATTCAACACTTGATACGGCTTGACGGAATCATCTTGGCGACCGGCGCGGCCCCGGTCTCGTTGACCGACGGGATCTTGACCGTCACGCTGCCCGTAACCCCTCGGCCGGCCAAGTTGGTGGCCAGCACGATCAATGGGTCAGCTATTCTGCTCTACAGCGTCCTGGGGGATCAGGATCTCGAGGCCGATGTGCCGGACGGTTCCTACACCCGTGGTACTGCCCCGGTGAATGAGCTTGGGGAGAACTATACGTCCGTTGGGCTCCAGGGGCGGGACATTGAGATCGAGTACGAATGGTCAAGGTCGGCCCGTGAGACCCACGAGTACGTGGTGGCGCCGTCGACCCGTTCGATTAACCAAGACCTTCTAGTGCGCCACGGGATCCCCGTGTACGTGAATATCCGCATGACGGTCAACTCGCCATTTGCCTCGTCTCAAGACCTTGAGGATGCGCTCAGAAGCTATATCCTGGTGCTCGACCAGACTGACCTCAAGACTTCGAATCTCGTGCGGTTGCCCGCGATTGCCAAGCACGTCCCGATCCCCGTGTCGATCATCGGGGTCACGGTGCTGGAGGATAGGACGTTGTCAACTTATCGGTCGGACGACGGGATCGATTACCGCCGCATCGAAGTCGTGCTCCCAAACGACATCGAAGTCACCGTGACGTCGTGATATGGCCGCACCCTGTACACAACTGTACCGTGGCGGCCTGGCTCTTGTTGTTCAACAGGGTACCGCCGCACCGGCACGTCGCCATGGTGGTGACCTGGCCGGCCGCCAGGCTCTTGACCCATTGATCTTCGAAACAGTGGGGAGCCACGGCATCCAGGAGATCCAAGATGCCTAAGATCTTTGGGTCCTCGGTTGAGTCTTCGTTCTTCAAGTTTTTGTCCAAGATTTGGGATAAGCTCCCGCAGGACGATCGAGATTTCCTTGCGGAGTATTGGCGTGGGTTGATCCGCGGGGCATCGGACGAATACCTCAACATTCTACAGGTCGAGGCCGCGACCGGCATCCTGTCGATCAATCCGTTTGAGGTCAAGAAGTGGCGCCCCATCGAGGTGCGGAAAGTCCTGGGGTTCAAAGACCAGGATGCAGACGGCCTCGTCTCGGTATATCCATCGGGCCGCACGACCCCACACCATCTTGACCACGGGATCGCGAGGATCGAGGGACTGTATCGAAATCTCGAGGCTCTGCATTTTGAACTCGACCCTCCTGTACCTCATGCCCAGGTGTTCGATTTCTCGTTTGACATGCGGTTGACCCGCCTGGGTCCCCAGGGCGATGCCGTGGCCGTGGGGTACTACGACGGGGAGGGCGTGCGTGCTCGAGCCTCGTCGGTTGCCCTGGTGTTTGGCAAGATCGCGGGTACCGAGTTCGTCCCCGTGGTCACGTTGGTGGGGTCCGACACGACCGTCAAGGTGGGGTTCGCGCTCCCCGAGGTGATCTCACCGACCGGGATCTTGGCCGCGGGGTTCGCGTTCTCCAACCAGGAGAACCTCGCGGTCGTGGCACCCAGGTTGTTGCCCAGCACCACACTGGAGGGCGGGCAAGCGGCAGTCCAGGTACCCGAAGGTAGCTACGGATCGGTGTCATTGCTCCTCAGTACACCCCCGGGCCCAGGGGATCGGTTGTTCCACGTGTACCGTTCCCCCACGAATTTCCAAGACAGTTATGAACTCCTCACGACCCAGGGGCCTGTGGAACTGACCAACGTGGCGTTAGGCGAATACAGTCTCCAGTTCAGTACCTCGGGGGTGCCGTTCAATCAAGGCGATTGGATTAAGATCCGGCCCCTGTCGCTCGATGCACAATTCACCTTCCAGTCGGGCGCACCTCCATTCATGCCTTTACGAGTCCAGCAGACGACTTCGAAACTATCGCTCACCTGGGCTGCTGCTTCGGGGTCCGAAGCCCCGGGCCTGTGGCTCGTGACATCCGACACCCTCGGGCTGTACGAATCGCTCCAGGCGGTCAAGATCCTGGAGGGCACGATCAATCCCTTGGATGACCTGACGACGTTTCACTTCGAGGACTTCCACACCTACAGGGTCGATGTCGGCAACGGGTTGATCAAGGTGTTGATCGACGGGGCCGAAGTCTTGTCCCAGGGGTTCGACCATAGGTCAGATCGTGAGTTCGGCGCCTTCGGGATCTACTCGTTGGAGGGTGCCGTAGGGTCACTCGCGTTCTTCCGCAATACCAAGTTTTTCCGGTTCAACCTTGACCAAAGGATCGCGGAACTCCCGGCCCTGTATGACAAGTACGAGCAGGCCACCAAGGTCCTGGAGATCGGGTCCAACTACACCCTTGAGCCCGGGATCCTGAGGTTCAACAGCTTGGCGGACGTGGGGATCGACGACATCATGGTGGCGGAGTACGTGGGGTACTCGACCCGCCGGATCGAGACGACCTATGGATTGCTCGCTGGGGTCACGGGACCCGACAGCCTCGAGATGAAGAACAGGACCATCGCGATCTGGAACGCCCTGTGGAGCGGGGCCCAGCTCGAGAGTATCCGGAAGGGCGTCCAGGCATTCCTTGGACTCCCCATCAGTTTGGTAGAGGGTTTTGTTACGAGCGACACCTCGGTGGACAATTTCATCGATATCGATGGGGTCCGCTACACATTCAAAGAGCCTGTGGGCCCAGGGGTTAACCCCAGGACGGGGAAGATATTTCAACGCGGTGACTACGTGGCCTCCATGACCGCGTTGTCCAGTGGCGTTACGGTCCGGGACCTGGTGGTCCAGCGGGGCTGGTGGTATCAGCACCAACAGGATGGCAATCTCCACGAATTACAGAAATACCACTACTTCGAAGTCGAGATCGATGACCGGCTCGTCGACCCCGCCATCATCATCGAGGTCGAGGCATTCCTGGATCGTATCAGACCCATCGGCGACCGTTTCTTCGTGGTGGCCCGGGGGGATAACCTCGATACCCTGGTGGTCGAGGGGAACGAGAGCCGTGTGGCTCTGCTGGATCCAACCACGGGGGACCCACGGCGAGTGTTCATTGGGGATTCGAGTGATCCGGCGGTTGTCTGCACCCCCTACATCCTCACGACCCCGGAGCCCGCGACCCTGGGGTACCAGATGTTCGGTGCCTTGACGATCCAGGAGGTAGAAGGATTGTTCGACCTCCAGGAAGGCCAGAGCCTCACGGGCATCGAGGTCGGGGGGTTTGGAGATCCTGACCCTGCGTTCCTGGAGTTCAACTTGATCCAGAGTGGAACCGGTGGAGCCACCACGGCCCCATTGCTGTTTTCCGACCCCACGCTCGCGGGTCCCACGACCTTCACGGCCACGGGCGTCAGGCCGGGCGATGTCCTGACGATTCTGCTGGGTCCACTGTTTGGTAACTACCAGGTATCCGAGGTCACGAGTCCCACGACCCTGGAGATCAACCCGACGTTCCGGCCCTTCGTGACCAACGGGGGGCCACTGCTCTACGAGGTCACGAGACCAGCGGTATACAACGGGGCCATGAGTTCCTTCTTCCCTGTGGGCGGGTACCTGGTACGACCCGGCGCTACCTTGGTCATCAAGGCCGATTATTTTCCTGAAGTTTCGGTAATTGTTGGTATCGAGCCTGCTGTGGACCCATTCTTAGCGCCGTTTGTTCAGCCAGAGGATCTTGTGGATGCGCTTTTCTTTCTAAACGGGGAATCCAAGATCCCGGGGGCGATCCCGAAGCTCCAGTTCCTGAGGGTCGACACACGAGATTTTCCACCATTCGCTACACCGCCGCGGCGCCTTTGTATCGAGACCGCGGCGAGCAAGGGGATGAATTCCACTATCCTGCTGACTGAGACCAATGGGTCACAAGACCTCCAGATGGCCGAGGGGACGTACCGAGGGCTCTTCACGTACCCTGGGCCGGATATCGAGCCGCTCGTGGGGACCGAGGGGGGGCCCTTCCTGGAGTCCGAGCGGTTGATCGTCCTGCCGGTCGATGCCTCGGGCCCCGGGGAACCGGGGCTGGAGTTCGATGCCGAGATCGAGCTGGACGATGGCCTGACGGTCCGGCGGGATCTCCAGGCCGTCACGGATCCCCCGGATCCCGATGTCCTGCTTCCTGAACCCTACCGTGTCGTCGGGTTGCTGGAAGTCCCGGGGTCCCAGTACAATGATCTCCGGACGGGCCAGCCCTACCAGGTGGCCATCGCCAATGGGTCTCAATTCGGTACCTTCTACCTCGATTACCAGTTCCCCAGGGTCGAGTTCCCCGTGGCCCAGGGGGCCGATGGCGAGGTATTGATCGGCAGCCCCAATTTCGTGATCCCGAGCCTATTGGCCGGGACCCCCGCGGTCTTCATCACGGGGTTGGGGGCCGACACCCTGGCGCCCAACGTGGTGGAGGACTTGTTGGCCGATTTTTCGTCCGTGCGGCCTGGTGATACCATCGAGGTCGGGACCCCCCTGGTCCCCCGGGCTATCGCCCAGGTGCTCTCCAGTACCAAGTTACTGTTGGCCGACGCCCCTGCCCTTGAGCTATCGCAGCTTGGGGTGCCGTATACGATCCGGGGGACCGTGGTCCCGGGGGACTGGTTGTTCATCGAGGAGTTCGCCGGTCCAGTGGATCGCGATATCCTGGGGATCCGGGAGGGTGACGTCCTGGTCGTCACGTCGGTCGGGAGCCAGTTTGTCACGGTCTCGAGGATTCTGGTGAACGGGAGTCTCGAGGCCCTGGTGTTCGGCGCCACGGTCACGGGGATTCAGTACCGGCTCCTGAGGGCACCGCTGCCCTACAGTGCCAACCCACAGGTCCCCGCGGTCTCGAGGGTCTCGAGGGTGAACCTTGGGTACAACTTGAAAGCCGACGATATCCGGTCGGTCGAAGATGCGGTCGATATCGAGATCCTGCTTCCCTGTGGCCCCGGGGAGGTGGCGGTCATGGAGAACACCAGCTATACCCTGGCGCTTGGTGATGTCGTCAGGGTATCGTTCGAGTATGATGGTCAGGTCGTCATCCCGGGCCAGGCGGCCGAGGGGGTTGGGATCGGCCAGGGGGACGTGATCTCGGCCTCGAGGTTCAAGTCACCGGTCGATTGGTACAACATGGGGGTCAGGTCGGTCGCGGACGTGGGGGCAACCCAGGGGGACTACATGGATCTCGTGGGCCTGCCGGCCAACACCGGGGTATTCCAAATCCTGGCCATCGAGACGACGGATCAATTGAACGATACCCTCGTGCTGGCCATTGGGACACTGGTTATTGAGACGGGTGTATCCTATACTGTCGTGTGCCTCTAGCGTGCTAGAATAACCCGATCCACTTGCATGAAGGCCACGATTCCACCGTTCACTGGTTTTGTCGAGATCGAGCAGCTTGATCTCCAGGGGAACCTCGTGGCTCTCGAGTCCCAAGGTTTCAACCTGGTGCTCAATAATTTTCGGCAATATCTGCCCCGCCTCCTGGCCCCCCGGATCGTGACGGGCCGGACGGACAACTCCTCGGGCAACAACAGTTGGCTGGACCGCCGGATCGCGCTGTTGGGAATTGGAATCGGCGACGGGGCTGTCCCGACCCCGACGGTCAAGCCAGAGGATCCGGAGGATGGCCGCACCCGGCTGCTCGGCGGTCTATTTACCGACGACGAGGATGCAAAGCAAGGACTCCAGGGCCCGATCCGCCGGATCCCCCTGACACCCAGCGGCCCGAGCGAGAAGCATACGCTCGTGAGCCCGATCAACAGCTTTTATCTGTTCAAAGAAGTGGACATCGATGGGATCGCGTTTCAGGATATTGGTGGCGGGGGCTCGGAGATCAAGTTCAGGTTCACCGTTGACTCGGACGAGTACATTGGCAACATCATGGAGTATGGGCTCTACCTCGGGGGTGGGGACGCGACTGACGATACATCATTTTTGATCTCAGGACCTGATTTTGATCGTGTCCGGTTGTCCCGCGAGACCGCCATCATTGTGGCGCGGAAGACACGGAACAAACCGTTGGAGAAAACCAGAGGATTCAAATTCCGCCTGACCTGGCGGCTCCGTACCTAGGGGATTCATGATTGTCAGGCGCCCAAAAGAACTACTGCTCGGTAACCTCCCGGTCGCCACCACGGGACCCCAGGGGAGTCCGCCGGATACCCGGCTGCTCGGTCGTGCCGAGCCCATGGCGGCCGAGACGATCAACCGGGGGGCCTACGCGGTCGCGGAACAATTGGATGCTCTGTACAACCAGGTGTTCGCCATCTTCCGCAAGGCCGTGACCAAGGCGGCTCGCAAGGAAGTGGGGGTCACGGCTCCGTACAACCAGTTCAATATTCTACAGCCACCCGGCGATGGGCTCACCATGTACTCGGGTGTGTCGGTCGACGATACCCCCGCGACCTTGGCCGATGTGTTCCAACCGGGCGAGAACTCAACCTACCAGCAGGCTGTCGAGGGGGCCTACACGGTCTACCGTGACGCCGGTTCGATCACGGATGCAAATCCGTTCGTTCTTCAAATCCGAACACTCGACACCTACACGGACGCCTGTCAGATCATTTTCGTACTTGACAATGCTTTCTTGCCCCTGCCCGACCCGGTGACGATAGCGTTCACCAATGGGTCGCCCGACATCCTGGAGGTCAGGTACAAGACAGCCGCTACGTACTACGATGTAGCGTATGCGATCAATAATGACATCGGCGCCACGGTAGCGGATAAATTCAAGGCCGTGGCCCCGGTGCCCAACACGGTGGCGGTGACTTCATTGAACAACTTGGCCGCTGGCCCAACATCCGCTGGCCAGTTGGTCGACATCCTGGGGAAAGCTCAGGTCGATGCTTCGATCGAAGGGATCGTGATCGACGACCCCATCTCGGGGATTGATCTTCCAGCGCTATTCAGCAATCCCCCGGCGGTCGTCAAGCTCACGACGCCCGCGCATAACGAGCTTAGCCTTGCGACCGCATGGCCCGGGGGCCTGGGTGACCCGTTGGCCGTGGGGGACAAGTTGGTCATCGGGCTCAACGCATCCACGGCTGCGGGGTTCCCGGGGGACGGCATCTCGGTGGGTCGCTACCAGGTGGTCGAGATCGCGGCGTTGCCTGGGCCTGATGGGTACTCTCAAGGATCTTTGATCCAGTTCACCGAGGAGTTCAACCTACCGACCGATACGAATGAAAACTTTCACTACCTGGTGAACCGATACAAAGCACGCCACTGGGCCATCGGGCACAACCATCGGTTCGATATTCCGAAATCCGGCAACCCGTTGAAACTTGAGTTCGGGGAACTGGAGAATATCCATTGGTTCCAAGGGACCGCCGGGATCCCGTTCGCCGATTTCGAAGACATCAGGATCGCAACATACCGAGGTAGATACGACCTGCCAGCTAACGATATGGATGGGCAAGCGAGTTTCGTACAACCGCTGAATGATGAAATAATTTTGACCGGTGGCGGGTTGATAAACCCTAGCGATGGAACAGAGCGTCTTCAAGTGGTGATCAGGCCTTTGTTTAACGCGGTGCCGTCGAGTGTAAATATTGAAGATCTTCGGTTCGTGATGGACGCGGTTCCTTCGTCTCTAGTCAATGCCGTAAAAGTATACTACTCAGATAGTGGGGATCCTGGACCATCCAGTTGGATACCGTATGGAGGTCCTAAAGATCTGCAGGTGGTTGAATCCTTAGGCCCAAAAGTATTGCTTCGTGTTGAACCAGACGGCTTTTCGAGCGGTATCCACTCGTACTACAAGGTAGTATTCCAGAGTGTCATAACCACCTCTGCGAATATAGAGCGCATCTTCTTCAGCGGGGCCCACGCGGCCGGTGCCATGATCCATCACACCGGTGGTGGCGATTACGTCGTGACCGACCTGGAGGTCTGGATAGTCCAGCCGAGCGACACCCCGGTGCCCAACCACACGGTCGATATCTACACCTCGAATTCTCCCTCGGGGGCCGCGGGGTCGTTCGTCAAGATTGCGGAGAACATTGAACTCCGGCAGTCCCATTTGATTGCGTCGAACAGCCCCTCGGGTACCAACAAGATCTTCGCCTACAGGGCCTCGATTTTCCCCGAGAGCTACACCCTGGTGGAGGGCCTGGTGGGTGGCCAGTTCCTCGCCTTCATCGTCAAGGAAGCGGGGGTCGCGACATCCCAGCGGATCATCAAGGCCTGGTTGGCCGAGAGCCAATGCCAGGAGAACGCTTCACACATCGGATCGTTCATTGGGGATTCTCTTGGGGGCGCCGGATCGTCGTATATCAACCCCCTGCACCCCAGCGGGTTCGAAGGTGCTACCAACAAGTTCCGCTTGATTACCAACGTGGATATCGTTGGGCTCCCGGGGCCCGTGGCTAATCCACAGATCGATTTTGGATTCGGGAGCTATGCGAAATTCGGGGAGTTATCACCCGACAGCCTCCGGGCCGCGAGCGGCAGCTTCGGTGACGCCGGGTTCCTGGGGGCCAAGCTGGCCGAGGTGATGGGCGAGCCCGTGAGCTCGACGGTCCCGCCAGAACGATCGCTCATCGGGTTGGAAAACCGGTTACGAGAAATTTCTATCATTACCGTGGGGTTAGGGGTAACGAACTCATTCGGTCAGTTCAATGTCTCGGATTACCCGACGGTCAACGCAACCATCGAGGCCGCGGTCGCGGCCCTGCTGCCGGTGGACGGGGGCGTCATCTCGTTCAAGCCGGGGGTTTACGGAGATCTCAGCAGCCTGGTGACCAACTTCGTCGACAACCACATCCGGATCAATCGGGACAACGTGGTCCTGAGGGCCGAGGCCCTGGGGTCCGTGACGATCAAGCTGCGACACTCACCCTCGGTTGCCCGGGGGTTCTGCCTGAAGCTCAATGGTTCGAACCTTGGGGTTCAGGATATTCGTTTCGATTCCGACGCCCCCGCGGCGGCCGATGCGTCCCCCTTCCTAGACCTCGAGAATGCCGTGTGGATCTCGGCGCCCCAGCAGTTGGCTGGGCCAGCCACGAGGCCACTTGATGGGACTGATGACTATACCGATGTGTCGATCCACAATTGCGAATTTGCTGGATTCACAAGGGTGCGGATCGGGACACCCGACATCTCCAGTGCCTTCATCACGTCGGCCAAGCTGTCGGGCGTCAGGATTACCAACTGTGACTTCGATGCCACCTCCGATAGTGACCCCGTGGCGGTCAACGTGTCGTATTCGAGCCTGATGGTCAACCCCACGGTCACGCGGATTTCAGACCTTGTGGTGTCGGACTGCAGGTTATCGGGCGAGTTCGTCTCCCCCGTGACCAAGGCCATCAGGATTGCGGCAGCCACTAGGGTTGCGATCCAACGGATCCGCGGGGTCGTGAAGCTTTACTGGAGCAACACCCTGACGCTTTCGGACAGCAGTGTGTTCAATCTTTATGCCCGTGGAGTCCAACGGTTCACTTCAACGGATTCGGAGTTCTATACCCTTGCGTCGGGTAATGTCCCGGCCATCACGCTGGATGGTTACGCTGGGCGCAAGTGCTCCGGGGTCGTGTTCCACGCCTGCACCATCGCGACGGTCCAGGGATTCGCCTCCGGGTTAACCCAGGGGACGCTTGACGTAATGTATACCGACGGGTTGATCGTGTCGGAGTGTAACATCGAGTCCGTAGGCAACGCATCCCCGAGTCAGAAGGATCATTACGGCGTGACCCTCCGGACCGCGGTCACGAGCGCGGTGTTCCAGTCCTGCGGATTCGTGGGCAACCGAGTGATGCTAAATACTGATACTGGTGTAAATAGCAAGATTGCTATCCGTGGGTGCCAGGTGGTTCATTTCTCTTCGGAACCGGTGACGTCCCCTGGAACTCACGGGGTATTTAGCTTTGTCAATGTGAACAATCTGTACATCGGGCACATCAGCGCGGCCCCTGGGGAGATGTCGTCAGCAAATCCGGACCGATTGATTCGGTTGGAGAGTTGCAACCATTTCACCATCGAGGCTGCGGAAGCCAGGGACAAGGGGTCGATACATTTACTAAACTGTACCTTCGGGATCGTGGCAAATTGCCGGCTGACCAACTCGTTGTCGAACCCCGGGTGCGCCGTGACGAAAACTACGTCATCGCGTATATTCCAAGTCGGAAACATCACGTCGGACGGCGGGGGCATTGTGTTGCCCGACGGCGCCCGTTACCGATCAGAGGAACCCTCCGGTACGTCGTTACCACTGGCCGATGGCAAAGAGATTCTAAAGTACGGCGATGGTGTTACCTACGGCAGCTTTAGGGTGTGGAAGGCTGGTCACAAGATCCTTATCACCCAGAACGTAAAATCGTTTACAGAAGCCGGGGGCTTGCTAATTGGCGCCAACGTCATCACGAAGGAGATCAACGCCCAGGCCTCCACCACATTGGTCCTTGGTGTCGGGAGCGAGGTGCTGGAGGTATATGGATCCCGTGGGGGCGATGCCACGGCACAATCGCTCGTGTCCTCGATCACCACGGGGGGCGCCGGACTCTTGAGCCTGCTGCCAAGTTGGGCACTGTCTCTGCTGTCTGGTATGAACAGCCCGTTGCTGGCGTTCCTCAAGACCGTGGTGGCGTCGGTCGGGGGCGCGAGTGGCAAGCCCGGGATCGTGCTGGAACAGTTTACCGACGCGGTTGTCTTGTCGGTCAACCTGCAGTCCGACACAGGGCAGACAGATCGGTCGAATAGTTGGAACAACAGCTACTGGTCGAAGAAGGATACATCGAAGGCTGCCTTCGCCTTCATCCTGACCTTGGCATCCAACGCTGGGGATTCGCCTCCATCGACGACAGCGAGATTTGCCGTTGTGGCATCGGGTGAGCGTACCACCACTGGTTCTTTGAGCACGTCTGTACGGTTTACTTTCGATACCACGGGCAACGGGGTTGGCCGGTTTCTGGCCTCAAACGGTGGGATCATTCGCGCGGCCCTCGAGACCGTTGGGACGATTCTTCAGCGTGGCATTGGGTCTGATGTGGCTGCCCGTCATTTTGATTCCGATTCGTCACCTTTGCTGTCGTTCAAAGAATGGTCTACGGTCAAGTTTCCAAACGCATCGACAGGTGCGACAACTGAATTTTATCGTTGGGCCCTGACCAACAATGTGAATTACGATAGTGCGAATCTGCGCTGGGGTATAAACACCAATATCCACACCACCTTTACCGAAGCCTTGGCCTTGGCCGTTGGGGGAGAGGGTCATTTGTTTGCACTCTATCGGCTGACCGCAGGCGAGACCACGACCCTGAGGGCAGCGCCCGGTTACATCGCGGCCACCGGGACCCCCGGGACCCAGACGTGGCGCATGGTCTTTGCCATCACGACCAGTGGGACGATTGTCCAGGGATCCCCCGGTTCATCCGCGGTCATCGGGGCGATTCCATTGTTCAAGTTCATGTCGTTCTTCCGCCAGTGGCAAGATGTGAGTCTCCCGAGACCGAATGCCCCTGGTTCGTCCGACTCCTTCTCCCTGGTCTTTACTCACAACGTCGACTACAACGACACGGGACCCGTGTGGGTAGGGAAAAGTACCTTGGACACTCGATTTGGGAGCAACGCCTACGCGATGGCTCTCCTGAGCCCGAATTTTTTGTTTGCCATCTATGCCCTCAAGAGTGCGTCCGACAGTATTGCGGGTCGATCTGTCCCCGTGACCGGTACCCCAGGGGGTGCAACGGGTACCTGGAGGCCTATCTTCTGGATGGATTACGGGGGTTCGATCCAGTTCACGAAAAATGACTTACCCGGTATACCGGAGACCGTGGCGGCAGTAAGTGACGTCTCCGTGCCGGCGACATTCGTAATAGCGGCTCCCGATTCCGTCAATATCGGTCGGGCGGACTACGTCGCCACGAGTTCTGCCCAGAATGCAATCAATACCGCCCTCCGTGATTTAGAAGCGGAATCACCCGGCGGTCCAACGAATCCAAAGGGAGGGTCTATTGTACTTCTAGAGGGGACGTACAACATCACTGACGTCATCAAGATCGGCGTCTCTGGGCAGATACCGTGCCGCCACATAAAATTCATCGGGCAGGGCCGCGGGTCTACCAAAATTGTTGTTAACTCCACCCATTCCATACCCAACAACGGGTCGATATTCGTGAACGAAAACACGTCGAGTGGACCCCTCGTTGTGGAGTTCGAGGACCTGACGATAGAAGGGGCAAGTGTGGTTGAAAGTGCCAATACGGTTTACGCCACTGGTTCAGGGTCGTGGTCGGTGGCGAACACGTTCATGTCACCGCAAATCAGCAACGGTTCCCTTTATGCTGGTAAGAGATTGGTTGTCTCCTCGGGGTCGGGATCCGTGAGGGCACTGAATGGAGAGTTTACTATTCTAGGCGGAGGTGTGGGGTACGTTGTAGTCACTTCCCCGGGTGTAGCCGACGCCACCAAGCTTTACCCCGGGGGTCCACTTTCATTTCCCACGGTGGGAACGCTTCCGTTCTCCATTGTCGACGCGGGTCTGCTGCAGGCGACGGCTACGCATTCAGCTTTTGACCTTTCGGCATCGAACTACGGCGGTGCTCCTCATAAAATCGCCGTCCGCAGATGTGCTGTTGAGAAGGTCAAGTATGGATTCAATACCAAACTTAGTGATGCTGAATTTAGCGACACCGCGTTTAGATGGTGTACAGAGGCCGCGCTGTACTCTGGAGCAGCTTCGGACGGTCTTATTTCCGGTACCCTGACGCCGCCCACACGTATCCGGGGTTGTCAGTTCCGAAGCTGCAGTTGGGCGGAGTCCGCCACTTCAAATAAATACGTGATAATTGCAACTAACCTGCAGTTGCAATCGTGTACCTTTGGTAGCAACGGGTTGGAGTCACTCTATAGTCCAGGCATGATTGTTGACCGGTGGGCTCCAGGGCTTGTCGCAGGTTCCTTTGTGTCGGCATGGGGTTGCCAGGCCGATGCCGGTTACTACGGATTCGTTGGGGTAGTGTTAAAAATCAGCAACTGCCAATTCCGATACGACGTGTACCCCGGAAGCTTGGTGGCGCTCCCCCAAGGTTTTGGTGAGGCCGTCATTAAATGTATTGGCTCCGGCTTTCCGGCTTACGCTTCCGTACGGGATTGCGAGTTTACCGGTGTGGTCAAATCGAAGGCTATAGAGTTGGTTTCTGTCGAGTCAGCAGTAGTCAGTGGGTGTACGTTCCGTCCCGATACGACTTTAGATAGCTCTGATTATTGGGGATCTTTTTCTGGGGATACGCTTATCCGTGCGGAGCTCTCGACGGTGTCCATCAAGGACAGCACATTTACTTCCCCGAGGCTGCAGCATGTTTTACTTGTTGAATGCTCTGATTGCGACATCCGTGGCAACGTGTTTGACGGTCCCAACGACAACACAGGACTATACACTGGGTTTAGTTCTTGTGTTGAACTCACGGGAACTGCTTCCTTTGTGTCCCGACGTAACAGGATCATCGAAAACAGTTTTATTGGACTTGACTCGACGTTCAAGGCTATACGCCTTGCGAATTACAACGATATGATTCAGGTGAGGAACAATGTTGGCGACGGATCTTTTGACCGCGGTGTTCAGGTGGAAGATACCGACAGTCAGCCCGCCGCTGTCGTCGTTGGAAACCGGTTCGGTATTCCACTAAATAAACAGGTAACGAATGCCAGCGGGGCTAACTTTCATACCTCGGTACTGACCGGGGACGAATTCCGTAAAGTCCACGAGGTCACACTAGCTTCTGCTATAGCTTCCAGCGCTGTCGCCACATTTATATTTTCGGATTTAGTCGGGACTTTCAAGATACCGGACAACACTTTACCCAGTACCGGAATGTATCTTTTGCTGCTGTACCTCGATACGAGCACACCCAACATAATTAATAACCCCGGTGTCTTCGAAGTGCAGGTACTCGATGATAGCGAGCGTATCGTCGGTGAGACAGAATGGGGTGTAGGGACGAGCGGTCCTGTAAGTGAACCGTTTGACGGTGTAGTCATCCCGGTGACGTTCTACGTCAGTTCAACGACGGTAGAGTACTTAGTTCGGATATCCAACATGAGCATCTTCGATTCTCCGTACCCGGGGTTCGCGATAGGCACGAAGCTCAAGGTGTACCGCATGGAGTCCATGGTGGGTGTGATGGATTCCGGCAGTTTGAACTAAAAAAGGCGGCACAGAAGCGCCGCCTTTGATCCCTGGGTCACGTGGTCATCAGGCTGACCGCAGCAACTCCACCAGCTTGGGCATCCGGGGGGCGGCGAACTCCCGGTAGAGCTGCGCCTTCACGTCGTCTGGTAACGTGATGATGCCCAAGACATAGACCGTTAGGTCCCACTCGATCCGCCGGATCTCATGGATGACGCTCTGCTCGGCTTCCTGAATCTTGAGCGCGAGGAACTGGACTGCCTCGGGTCCCATGGCCGGGAGCTGGGGCGACGCCGTGGGGTCCTGGGTCTTCTCGAGAGTCCGGTGACCCATGAGCGACTCGATCGCCGAGGCCGCGGCCGCGACATCCGGGGTTGTGACCGGCCCGGGGGTCTCGATGGTGTTGTGCTGGGGCACAGGGGTCTGGGCAACCTGAGGAACCGGTGCCGCGGGAACCGATGGAGGGGTTACCCCAGGGGCCACGACTGTGTCGGGTAGCAACGGGAGACCCGACAGATCATACCCGGGGGGCGTTTTGTCCACATGGAGGCGCCCATGTGCCCCGAGGCCCTTGAGATCCCGGGGGGTCTTGGTGATGTAGAGGTTTGGTTTCCCGTCCTTGACACACTGCTGACACAGGAGTCGGCCGTCCTGAAGCGCCAGGTGGTTGTTCGCAGTACGGAACACCGGGTACGGAAACGGAGGCAACGGGATCGTGCTGGTTGGGACCCCGGGGCCTTGGGGTTGGGGAACCGTCCCGGGGACCTGGGCAACGGGCGGAGGTGCCGTCGTGACCGGCGTGGCGACCGCGGACCCCTGGGTAGCCCCGGCTTCAGGCCCGTTGGCCAACATCCCGAGGGCCTGGAGGTCGTTCACGAGGTCCGGTTGGGTGACCCGCTGGTACTTGTCCATCAGGTACCGCATGATGTCGGAATTTTCCGCAACCTGGACGGGTAACCCGTCTTTGCCGCGGAACACCACGTTGGTCCGTTGGGCCGTGGTCACGGCCCAGCCGACCAGTTCGGCGAATGTTTGGTTATGAGCTTCTTGAGGGGTCATGCAATCTCCTTTTTAAGGGGTTATGGGTTACGAGGGAAGCGTGGGTGACGAAGAACCTTGTTCTGCACTTGGCACTCCATCACGTGGACATCTTGATGAGCAAAGCAGTTGGCATCGCACGACATGCTGGTTCGGTAGATGTGGAAGCGGTTCAGCAGGATCCCGGCCTGGTGGAACCTGATCTCATCCACTGGGCTCCCAGGGGGCTCGCCTCCACCTTCAAGGAACTGGATAAGGAGTGCCCTTTGGGTCCAGGGGGATAGGAACCTCTTGAGCCTGGCTTCACAGGCCACCCGGAGTTCCGTGTTATTGATCCCGTGGTATTGCTCGGCTTCAGAGCTTTCGGCCCCTCTGGGGTCCGAGGGTTCCGTTGGCATCTCTGAACCTTGCGTCTGGGTCTCGTCCATAGAAATCATCTCCTCGTCTCGTGATCTCCCGGGAGATGAACTGGATCCTCCTGGAAATCATGGATCGTGCGTTTTCGAGTTTGTCGGCCGTGATCCGGGCCGTCAGGTACTCGGTGTCGGTCTGGATGTACCGGGGGTCACCGCGGTACTCTTCATCGGCGTCGTCTTTGGACTTGCCGGATGCTCGGATGTCCTTCTTGACCTCCACTTTGATCAGGTCACTCAGGGCCTTGGACACCACTTTGTCATGGTCCGCGTTGGTCGCCAGGGCCGCGATGTAGTTGTGCCATGCTTCGGTCGCCTGGTAGAGGCGCCCAAGCTCCTGGCTCGTGATGACGGTCAGGTCCTCGGGCATCATGGGGAACCCGATGTCGTCGTACTCAACCCCCGGGACAGGGCTTTCCACCGGGTTCCGGGGGATCGGGACCTCGACCCTGACGTCCAGGGCATCGCGGTACATCTGGATCTTGGCCTGGAGCTTGGGATCATCCAATGGTTGGGCAAGCTTCATAATTTCCTGGTGGTTGGGTTCATGACCTCGGGGCAGATGCCACGGAACCTGCAGCTCGAGGTACAGGGGGATGTCCCGAACCAATGTTTCTTGGTTTCGGGTGGTACCCCGCGGGTGATTGCATCCTCTACCTTCAGGAGCATGGTCCACATTTTCTTGGCACGATCCGGGCTGTAGGGTACCCGGTACTGCCGGGTCGAGAAATCGTTCCGGCAGATGTACAACAAGTACCCAAGGGTCGCGTTGGTCCTGCTCATGTAAAGTTGCAGTTGGTCTTCGTGCTTCTCCAACGGGGTTTTGCCAAGGCTGTCGAACACCGACTTGGAGCAGGTCTTGTATTCATGAACCTCGTGGTGCTCTTGAGGTCCATGGACATCAGCATCACACCGGCCGGAGCAATGGCTGGAGAACTGGATCCTGAGCTCTGGGCTATAGGTCCACCCCACCATGTCATAATGCTTGGCCATTCCATGCTGTACTTGCTCGTGGATATACTTCCCCACGTCCATCATCCCGTTGGATTCGAAGGTTCGGTCTTCCTTGAGCCCCGGGGTCTTGAGAGCATCGTGGTAACAGGCAAACAGACAACCGTTCACCAGGTTGCTTGGATAGAATCTTCCCGTCGGTTCCCTTGGGGTCTGGTGGAGCGATGGCCAGGATAGCCGGACAATATCCTCGGGGGTCATGGGGGCCATTGTACAGATCCTTAAAAATTACGCAAGTTTTAGAAGATCACGCCCGATAGAACCGGACACCACTTTGAATACCTGGCCCCCGGCGGCAAAATGGATCATGTGGCTATAGGGTTCCAAGGTGTTGTCACTCTCGAGGGTCTCGAGCTCCAGGCAGTAGCCCGGCACCACGATGATCTCGCGATGATGCCGGATAAAGTTGACCAAGAGCATCGGGGTACGGCTCGATACCCTGGCATCCTGCAGCAGCTTCCGGATGACCCTGTTGGTAACCTTGAAGGTATCCTTGGCCGTGCTCTTGACCTCCTGGACCCATCGTTCTCCATGGCGCCCATCTCCCTTGCTGTGCCACATGGCCCCGGAGTTGGCATTGACCTTCCCGCCGTACTTCTTGATGACGTCGCGTTCGCGTCGTTTCCAATGGTTCACTCGGGTTCCTCACCGGACTCGCGATCTTGCAGACTTTCGTCCATGATCTTGGCCCTGGGGTCAGGGAGTGAGGTCTTGTGTATCCCCCGGATCTCCAGGGCCTTGTGAGCCTGGAGAATATCATCCTGAACCATCTTGAGGAGATCCGGATCGGTCTGGAGGATGAGGGCCAAGTCCTCTCGTTTTACCTGCTCACCATTCAGTTCCAAGACCCCGTCCCCATAGAACCATTTGTTACCTTGATATTTGAATATGTCGGATGACACCGCCAGGTCCGTGACCTCACTGTAGATGTCGGGTCCAATGGGAAGACCCCGGGGGTTGTCCCCCCGGATCACGTAGGTGACCTGGCATGACCTGTGGGGTACGCAGATCTTGGACTTGTCCACCGTGATGGAGATCTGTTTGGCCCAGGTCTTCTTGTTCGTCGTGACGAAGGATGCCACCCGGGTCTTGAGGGCCAGGTGCTTGTCATGCTTGAGGGCATAGCCCCCGGGGGTATCGGTGGCCTCGCCGGTTGGACTCCAGCCCCCGATCTTGGCCCTGATCTGGTTGATGATCACGAGGGCTGTCTTGAGATTCTCACGACTCAATCGGTTGCATAGGCTCAAGAGGAAGTTGCAATGACGGTTCACAAGCTTGGGATTCAGGGCCACGTGGACATCTTCATGCTCTCCCGCGAGTTCCTTGTCCGTCACCATGGCCCCGATGGAATCCAGGATATAGAGGTTGAGCTCCCCGGTGAGCAGGAGACGCTTGACCTTGTTTAGCTCGGTCTCGGCATTATCCCCATACAGCAGGATGAACTTGCCCCCGCCCTCCTGGGACGCGACGATCCTGTCGACCTCCTGGGCCACGACCCCCAGGTTCTTGAACATCTTGATCTCAAGGTCCGAGTACGGGATCTTGACCCCTTGGTGCCGAACCCAGTTGAGATCCAGCCCGGCGCTCTCGGTCGAGACGACCGCGATGGCGCAGTTTTTACCGAAGACCTGTTGGGCGCTCTTGGCTAACCCGAGCGCTATGGTGGACTTGAAGGTTGCGGGTGGGCCAAAGATCTCGGTGATGGCGTTGTACGGGATCCCGCCCCCCGTGATCACGTTGACCCCAAAGATCTGGGCCGGGAGCCGATCCTCGAACGCAGGGGTTATGTTGCTCCCAACTTCAATGACCCCGCCGTAGTCCCGCCGTAGCTCCTGGATCACCAGGTCTAACCTGCTCTTGCTACTCTTGAGCTTCGTCGACTTGGGGGTCTTGGGTACCAGATCCTTGGGCTTTTGTTTTTTCTTCGCCATATTTAACCGCCTTGTATGCTCGGTAGAGTGATGCACAGTTGTCTTCTATCGACTCGCCGTACTGGTGACTCGGGATCATGCCGCTGGGGCGTGGATGATAATGGACGGCCGAGACCCAGGTATCGGGCAGGAATACGATGTCGTGTCTTGACGACACCGACAACGACACCGCCATTGGGTCGGGTTGAAAATCAAACACCACGGCCACCCGGGTTTTGCCCCGGAGCCGGAATTTCATGGAAGCGAACGGCCGGTCGTTAAGCTCGCCGTGATACCGGGCCGATGGAAGGAGCGGCGACGCCCCGGTGGCCAGGATCCACTTGCGGATGAACTCGACTCGTTCCTGCTGCCGCAGGCTTGCGATGGGCTTGTTCGAGAGGGTCAGATCCGCAATCCGGACACAGACGGACAGATCCATACTTCCGGGTGGGAGTGCCGCATCGAGGGCATTGACTACTGTCCTGTGTATCGACTCCGTATTTTTCCATTGGGGAACCTCGATTGAATTGGTTTTCAGGTACAACCTCATGGTATCAGGTTTGTAGAACCCCTGGCCTGTGTTCACGCTGTAAACCCTCCCGGTGAACTTCCGGTGCTCCAGATGACCGAAATGCTGGAGCATCATCTTGCGGTCTGTCAAGAACGCGGTGTACTTGACGTAGTGGAGGAAGGCGTAGACCGCGTCAGCCGCCTGGTGGTAACTGAGGCCCGTGTGGTCCGCTACCTCCTGGATGATCCTGTGGGCCGAGATCTTGGGCTTCATGCCCTTGGTCTCGGGGGCCGTGGGATCGGGCTCTTGGATGATTTTGTCGATCGGGTCGGTCATGTTGGAGTCCTTGTATTCTATTTCGCCGCAGACCACGTAGTTGCGTATTTCGCACTTACCTTCAGGGGCACCCGCCAATCGATGTGACTCATCGATGCCTCCATGTGGTTCACAATGATGATCTTGGCTTCTTCGGCGTGCTGGTCCGGTACTTCTTCCACGACTTCGTCGTGAACCTGGAGCACGAGATCCGCCCCCATGGTCTTGAGCACTGGATCGTTCGTGATCGCGGGCATGTAGTAGCGCATCAGGTCTGCTGCGGAGTTGTGAGTGATGACCCCGTTGACCATAAATCGTCCAGTGTCGCTGTTGACTACATCGAACATCTCGATGTATTCTTCAGTTTCTGTTACGCTACGGACAATCTCTACCCTGCCGAAGGCTTTGGACACGTTGTCATTCGCGAGTAGGCTCAGCGCCTTTGCATTCTTCGCAGGGTTCAGGAATCCGATCTGTTGTACAAATTTATGGAGATCGCGAGTGCGTAATCGTACGAGTGTTCTATCGACGTAGGTATGGACTCGACTTTCGATGCCAAACAACAACAGTGCTTGCTGTATCTCTTCGGCGTAAGTTCTGAATCTTCCGCCTTGCCCGAATGTAAGGGCGATAGTTTTGCCTGTCACGCCACCATCGCCATCAAACATTCCCCGTAAGAATCCACGCAACAATTCAGAATCTTTGAATATCTCCGCTGGAATGCCATTCTTAAGGTTTAGTTCGGTGGCTTGACGTGCCAGGACAGCGGAGTCCAGATTGAGTATGTGCATGGGTAATTTGTTGGGGCGCTGACGTGTACAGAGTCTATACCGTAGCCCTGCGGTGCTCAGGCAGTCCAGCATGTAGGGAAGGATACTGATCTCGTGCTCCGCTACCAGCCAGGTCAAGGCTTTATTTCGAACGATAGTTCCGTCTGAGGCCAATCTACCCAGCATGATCCCTAGAGCTAGAGGATTCTGTATGGCGCTGAGTGATATTCTTTTTGCGTTGCCGACACCATTCGGAGCTTTCCGGTGTGTCCTTAGTGTGGGTTTCGGAAGTTCTACATGACCATGAAACTTTACTGCATGGGCAAGTTTGATGCGCTCTATTGGTGCAAATTCTAGTGCGGTTCTAAAGCGTTCCGATCCAACTTCGTTAACCGTAAGGAATTTGTGCTCAGGGCTACAGATGATTCGATTACCAGATGCAAATTCAACGAGTATTTTCTTTTTCATACCGGAAGCGATCACCACCGCGCCGACAAAGGCGTTACCATCCCATATCCTTACCGATCTATTGACGAGCGACTTGATAGGAACGTAGCCGTGACCTTCGACCAATACCCTGGAGTTTCCCTCAACACAGCCCTGGATGATGGCGTTGAAGAGCTGGCGCTCCGCTTTGGAGGAAGCCCGTATGTTGTTGGACCAGATCTCCGGCAGCCGTCGGCGCCTGTTCAGCAGCGTGAGGACAAACCCATTGGCCTTGCAGAAACCTGTGTGATACTTCTTGGCCTGGAGTATCCCAGGGAATGTTTTGAAGAACAGGTCGATGATCGCTCTGGCTTCCTCAAGCGTAACCCCAAGGTTGGCGGCCAATCGTTTGTCCCCCATGCCGTACAGGATGCCGAAGAGCAATGTCTTGGCCGACTTGCGGCACGCCAACATCTTCTTTTGTGCGGACGTCAGGACACCACCCGACTCCTTGAGAACCTTGGCCTCGAGGATGTCCTCGTACTTGAGGTCAAACAGGCTCGCGGCCGTGTAGGCGTGGAGGTCGCGGCCCTCTAGCAACACCTTGATCAAATTCTCATCACCCGATATCTGGGCCGTGAGCAAGACCTCCAGTTGGCTGAAATCCGCCACCACGAGGGATCTGCCCTCCGGGGCCTTGAAGGCAATCCGGATATCGTACTGCTGGATGCGCTCGTCTTCCGATGGGTTCTCGACGTTCTGTAGATTTGGTGAGGCAGAACTGGTACGTCCGGTCCGAGTCCCGGTGACGCGAAACTGACAATGGACTCGTCCGTCACTCTTGATATGGCTGGACAAGCCCTCGACATATGTGCTCAACAGCTTGCTGAGTTTCCGGTGCTCCAACAGGGGGGTAATGTCATCGGGGTAGTCTTCCTCCAGGATTTCGAGTGCCTCTTTTTTGTACGAGGCCTTCCGTATCCCGCTGGCCCCGCCATCCGTGTACTTGACGATCGGCATCCCGATGGTCTCGTGGAACAACCGGTGTAGCTGGTCACTGGAGTTTAGGTTGATGACATGGCCTGCCCGCTGGGTGTAGAAGTTCTCAATCTCCTGAATCCTTGATTTCAAAGGAGCTTCGTACCGTTTGAGCGCATGGGCCTCGACGCAGGCGCCGTTGTGCTCCATCGTCCAGATGGACTTGACATACGGTTCCTCCATCTCGATGTAGTAGTCCCAAAGGGATTTGCCGTCTTGCCATACCTGCTCCTCAAGCCGACGCTTGAGTTCGTAAAAAAGCAGCAAGGTGGCGTAGGGATCGGTGGCCGCGTAGTCTAGGAATACTTCTCGTTTGGTCTCCATGGCCCACTCGGCCGGCGACAGGTTGATCCCCTTGGGCGGTTTCTTAAACAGGGTGCTGAATGGCTTCATCCCGTGGATTAATCCGTAATCTCCGCAACATTCCTTGAGTCCATGACGACCGTACCGGTTCTCATCCACCAGGTGATCCATCACCAGGGTGTCGAACACCCGGGCACGGAATCCCGGGCGAACCCTCCAGGTGCGCCAACAGATGTGGGCGTCGTAGGGGTAGTTGTGGGCAATGACGTCAACCCCAACGCAGTCGAGCATCGAGACCAACGGGACCGCGACCACGGGGTTGGGTTCGAATACCAGGCGGGACCCTTGCGCAAGATCGAACAATTGGTCACCCCATTGGGGTCTCCAGGGTGTCTTGGGAACGCTCAAGGACACCAGGACGTTGCGGGCGACGTGGGGATCCTCACTCGTGGTTTCGGTATCGAACGCCACGATCCCCAGGTCGCGGATCACCTGGGACAAGACCAAAGCCTCGGCCTCAGTCTTGATTTCGATGTATGGTAGAAGGGAGTGAAATTTTGGCATGTGGCATCACCAGCCCATAGATGTTGATTCCAGCGCGATAAAAGACCCCCTTGGCCGCGACCGGCAGGCTACGCCACGAATGGGTTGGTTCTCGAAACGAATCCCTGACCCCTGAGTAAAGTTGTACCAGCTTGTTATCCAGCAGGTTTCGGTAATACCGTATCCCAACATGGACGACCTCGTTGTGACGATTGGTCGTTAGAAACACGATCCCTTCGGAGTTCTCCCCCATCTTGACAAGCGGGAGGCGTTCCTGAGGCCCGGCGTCGGCCTGGGCTTCCGCCAGCGCCACGATGTCGGACATGAAGAGACTTTTGTTGTAGATCAAGCTTTTGAACTTTTGGTCCACGTCGTACTTGGCCTTGGGGTCAAGCATTTCGGTGGACGGTAATTCGGCGTTCTGACGTGCGTACATCCCGATGGCCCTGAGTCGCATGGGTACCAGTAGTTTGGATGCTTCCCGAATCGCCATGACGGAATATAAGTCCGTCGCGACCACCAGGTCCTGGGAGGCCACGTAGGCCAGAAGCCCCCCAGGACCCAGGTTCCGGGCGTAATCCTCGATCAGCCCCCGTAGGGCCGAGCGTTCGGATTTGAGGTATTGGAACCTTGTAGCCATTCTTTCGGTATCGCGAGTCCGATTTCTTCTGCCTGTTGCCCGATGGTCGGGCCTTTCGTGATGATGAGGTTGAGTCTCTCGAAGAAATGCTCCAAGTCTTCAAAATCAGGTTGTACCACCTGGTAGCCCTTGGCCTCGGCATAGTCATAAGCTGACTTTTTTCGCGGCTGACCATCGCGGCCAATCGTGTTGGTCACGGTCTTGGAGACGTAGATCACGATGTCGTACAGTGCCTTGGGATGCGGTTGGCCACACTTGGTGCAGCGGCGCACAACCTCGGGGTATCCTTCGATCTTGCACATCTGGCACACCGCAGGGTTGTACCGCACTTGTTCGAATTGCTCGACGTTCAACTGGGCAATCTGGTGGGTGTTGAACATCGGGGCCTTGCACTGCTGGCACGCCAGAGCTTCGATCTGCATGAGGCCCCCGCAGCCTTTGCACTCGTTCTGTACATTGTTGTGAAGTTGCCGGATGTCCCGGTACTGGGCTCCGCTGCAGTACAGCACCTTGAGACCCCCGGGCACTACCATCTGGCGTTGCGCCGGGTCGACAATCGGGACATTCGCTGGAATCAAGGTTTTCTTGCCATTGGTTTCGATGTAGCGGCCGTGGTCAAACACCGGGATCACGATCTCGCTGGGGGCGGAGCGTTGCCCGCGGTCGGCCCGGAGCTGACTCGTGGCTTTGCCGTAGCACGTGAGGCAGCGGCCCGTGGTGCTCTCGAATCCGTCGGTACATATGACCGGGGGCATGGTCTCCTTCTTGCCCGTCTTCTCGCTCACCCGTTCGATCCAATGGCGCCGGACCTCAGGGAAGCCGTTAGGGAACAGATCTTCCGGGGGTTGGAGCACCTGGATGGGAAGTTGGGACCCATCCTGCAGGATGACGTTGGGCAGGAACGGCATCCTGCCGCTTGAGGTCGGTTTGGTCTTGGTGAAGGCGTCGTTCATAGGTTCTCCTTGTAGTGGGTAGCTAAGTAGCCTGATGGTCTAGTTAGCTGGGTTAAACAGGTGTTTTATTTCTTCAGGTGACAGGTTATCCGGTTGGGCCCCTGGGTACTGGAGCACCGTCGCGGGTACCCCTTGGGCCAGGAGCGCTTGTTGAACGATTTTCCCAGAGGTTCTTCCGGAAACGTCGTTGTCAAACACCACGATAACACGGTCCGCCAGATTCTGCAAATGGGTGATTTGTGACGGCGTCACCTTGGTCCCCATGGTGGCGACGACGTTGTCGACCCCGTGCTGCTTGAGCCAAAGGCAGGCCTTGTACCCCTCGACCACATAAAGCAACGGGGTGCCCTTGGGCACCAGGTGGCCCCCGTAGAGCCATGACTTGTTTCGAGGTGCATAGTTGTGATCTACAGCACCCCGGAGCATCGTCCCGGTATAGACTTTATACCGCGGTTCCACCCCGTCGGCCGCTCGCCCGCTGATTGCCACGAGACGACCACCGGGTGCCCGGATTGGGAACGTGATGCGCTCGTACATCATGTCGTACCCGACTTCGAATTTCAGTAATGTGGCTTCGGAGAAACCTGTGTCCGCCAGGGCCACGGGGCAGTAGCGAAACAGCGCCAAGACCGATTCGTTCATCTGGTCGTTCGTTTCCCGGCGGATCGCGGGCATCAGGTTGACGCCGTCGAAATTATACCCAAGTAATTTCTTGAGGGATTCGAAATTTCCTGTGATCCCGCAGCTAAAGCACCGGTAGTGGCCACTGGCCAGATGGACTGAAAAACTTGGATGTGCCTCTTGTCCGCCCTTGTGGACAGGGCACGCGGCAATCGCATGGGTATCGCTGGTACGACGCACCAGGTTGAGCCGGGCGTCGAGCTGGTCTAACAAATCCATTAGTCGTTGAACCGGTTGGTCTCCTTGGATTCTTCCTCATCCTCCCCAAGGTACTTGGACGGAAGTTTCCAGTCGGGTTGACCGTTGGGCAACATGATGGGGCCAAGGCCATGACAGCATTTGTTCCCAACGGAGAAGCCGTCCAGCGTGGTCTCGCGGGCCGCCTGGACTAAAAAAACCGTACGTTCGAGACGTTTGTCATTGTCGAGCCGGAGCATGAGGTCACAGTCCATCGCAAAGGCATCGGAGAACGCCGCGTCTCCCGTGACCCAGAGGCGTGCTCTCTCGCCCTTCCGATTCGCCTGGGTCGTGATGACACTCGGGAGCTTGAGCGCTTGGCAAAGGTGTTGCAGATCGTAACTGATGTTCCGGATGGTCTTGGGGTCGGCGTCCCGTTTCTTGGTCTGCTGATCCACCATCTTGTAGAGCGAGTCCACCAACAGGATGTCGGGCTTATATTCGTCGATCTTGGCCATGAGGGACGAGACCGTTCGGCCTTCGATGTTATCAGTCAGCGACGTGATGATGATCTCCTGTTCATACGGAATCGTATTCCGAGACGTTAAGTATTCGCGGAACCTTGCCTCGTCGGTTTCAAACAAGCTGCCGCCGAGCACCTGGCCGTAGTCCACATGACACTGGATCGCGGCCGTACGGTTGAGCAGTACCTCCTCGGCCATTTCGCACGACACCACCAGGGAGCGCTTGCCAGCCCGTTGGGCCGCACACGCGATTTCCAGGAGCCGGAACGTCTTGGTAGATTTCATACGCCCATAGATCACGTTGAATGTCCCTGGCTGGATTCCGCCGGTTGCCTCGTTGAGCGGTGCCCAAGGCCAGGGAATTCCCCTCATCCTGCCGCCATGCTTGATGTCGAGGTACATTTGATAGAGCTTACCCGAGTGGCTCGACATAGTGATGTCTTTTGACATCATCATGCTGGAGCTGGCGGCCGAGGCCCCGCGGTGCAGTTCCGCGACGGCGTCGTCATACTGCTGCATCGCGATGTTGCTTTCCGCGTTGGCAATCGAGGCCCTGAGGGTAATTTCGACTCGCTCCTTATGAACCCTGTCCACTAGCTCCGAGACATTCATGGTGGTCTCGGGGGTGTACATGAACGCGGGGACAAGCCGTGTGATGTCCTCGAGTGGCGGGACGTTGGTGTGACGTTGGAAATATGCCCCGATGAATCCCCAGACGGCTTTTTCGTCTGGCGTGTAGAACGATCGTTCCGTAACCCCAAGGCGCTTGGCCTCCAGGAAATTGGTCGAGCTTTCGATCGCTTTGGTCAAGAGCTTGACAGTACTGCTCATAGGATTTCCTCGAGTGTCTTGGTGGCGGCCAGCGCGGTCTTGAGGCTGACTCCGCGGAGTTGTTGTAGTTGTAATAATGCTTCGAGTACCGGGAGATCCCCAAGATGCAGGATGTTGCCCCACAGGTTTTCGACTCGCTTGGTCAAGGGGAAGTTGAATGGCGACGCGAGCATCTCGGTGATGAACTCCATGTTGTCCGCCGGTACCCCGTGGGTCAGGGCCACGCGGGCCACGTCCTCGAGGTCTCCCTTGATGACCGAGGGGGCACCGAACGCTACCCCACGGTACACCACGAGTCCGGCGGAACTGAACTTGCCTGCGCTATAGTCATCCACGGCAAACCATGCCGTCATGGTCCCGGGGATCGACATCCCGACCTCAAGACCCCATTTTCTATGGGTTGAGCGCACCAGGGTGGCCATGTGGTAACTCGCGGCCTCCATGGCCATGATGGAGGTTATGGCCGGCCGTCGCAGTTCTTCCAGGCGCTCACCCGAGGGATTCTCCAGGTAATCCCCGTGGTCGAGAAACCGGTACTCCGGTTTTTCAGGAAGGACGGTTCCCCAGAATGCTCGCCAGAACATCTCGTTCCTCGTGGTTGTGCTCCAGGGCGTTGGCAATATCGTCCCGTAGGCAGTTAAAAAAATAGGCAAAGGCCTTGAGGGTCTCGCGGTCCATCACCATGTTGTTGTTTGCAGCCGTGGGGCTGTTGGATATCGTGCCCTTGGCCACCAGCTCCCCACGGCTCGACAGCATGGCGAACTCACAGCCGAGCAACAACTTGGATTCCTCATCCGCTGGCCCAGGGGTTATCCCGGGTTCCGGGGGGGAGATACGGAACTCCCCCCCGAGGATACGGATTTCTTTGATCTCGATCTTCATTTGTCCTCCTCTGGTTTTGTGATCTTGGCGGTGAAGCTCTTGGTCTTGATGGCCGTGAGGGCTTCGGACGGAAGGGCCTTGGCCTTCACCAAGGTCTCGAGCGTAGCGGTCAAGACGACAGGCTCCTTGGGTTCCACGAGGCCAGGGTATTGTTCGAGCGGGTTTGACAACAGGGTCTTGAGGACTGCGGTATCCACGAAGCGGTTCGGCGTGAGCGAGAGACTGAAGCTCTTGCCCGTTACATCACGGAAGTCCTTGTTTGATTCGGCCTCTTGCTTGGACAATTCGACGAGTCGTTTCTCGATCGCGTCTTTGTTATCTACAAGCTTGGTGTACAACCTGATTTTGTCGCCGTGCTCTGTCATCAGGATCTCGATCGTGCTGTTGGATTGATCGAGGGCATCGCGTTGAATTTTGATTTTTTCAGGTAAGCGCATGGTACTCCTTTGGGGTATGGGTTAAGTAGATCGTCCTCTTATGAGCACCAGATCATGTATTTTCACTGGCCCAGCGGGTCAAACGATCGTAGGCGTATTGCTCATGTTCCTCGGCCGTGGCCTTGAGGATACCGATGAGCCGGTCGAGTTGCTTTTTCTCATCGCCCGGGTGACACGGGGTCTTGGCAAACACCCGGATCCCCACCTTGCTGAACTCAAGGTTACGGGCATTGTCCAGTTCGGCCGACACCCAGCCGATTTGGCTTGGATCGATACCCCGGAGATCCGGGGCCTCAACCTTCACCTCCACGGGGGTCATGACCGTGGCCCCGAGGTATCCTTGTTTTGTCGTGGTGGCGCCCCCGGTCCTCGCGCCCAACAGTGCGGAAAGTGCATCATTTCGATTCATGGGTAAGCTCCTTGCTAAATTCTTTGGCCGACATCGCGGCACTCCAGGCCACCGATACGGCTTCCTTGAGTTGTGTCAACTGTGTCCCCGGGTTCTCCACCATGGACCCACGGGCGACTTTCCCGGGGTCCCACGACACCACCGCGGGGTATCGAAGTGTCTTGGCAATGCTTTTGCCAGGAACCTCGAGGTAATGGACGGTGTCGGACGCCTTGGTGATGGTGTTGCGGGTCACAAGGGTCGCGGCTCTCTCGCCTAGCAGCAGGATGATCTTGGGGTCCACGATGTAGATTTCCTGCATGAGCCTTGGGTTACAGGCGAGTAGTTCGTCTCGTGTAGGTGATCTCGGCTTACGCTTGATCCCTTCGTCGGTGTCCTCATCGTATGATGGCCGGCACAGCACCATCGAGGTGATGTAGACATCGTATTGGCGTGATATCCCCAGGGGGGTGAATATCTCGTCCAACAGACTCCCGGCCTCACCCCTGAGGGGGAACCCGACCTTATCCTCGTAGGCGCCAGGTGGTTCCCCGATGATCATGAGGTTGGCATTTATCCCACCTTCACCGAACACCACCTTGGTTCGCCGCGTACACAGGTCAGGACACCGGAGGCACCCCTTGTACTCTTCGAATAGTTGTTTGATATCACTTCGTTTGTCCATTTTACACATCCTTCTGGACCCTGTAGCCCGAGACCGTCAGGGATTCCATTGTCTTGTTCAGTGTCCTGATGAAGGCTGGGTGCCGCGCCGCGTAAAACCATGCCTGCGGTTCTTGCCCGCCTTCACGTTCGAGCCGCCCAACCGTCTGGACCACGGCGTTGCGGTCTTTCATCGGGGTCACGACCCTGAGGGTATCGAGTGATGGTTCACTCAATCCTTCTTTTCCGAATAGCTCGATTGCCAAGGTAATGGGCTTGGTCCGGAGGTTCGCGAGCCGGACATCTGCCGGAGTTTCCATGATGTTGATCCCGGGGGCAAGGTCATGCAACCTGTCCCTGAGGTTCAACAATACTTGCCGACGGCTCGAGATGATGAGTTGCTTTCGAAGTTGACGGTATCCTTCTCGAATGTCTGTCTCCAGGACCCCGAGGTATTGTTCCGATTCGGCCAACTGGGTGACCGCCACGGCGTAGTTGTCGTCCAGCAGCAGGTCATCCATCCGGACGAGCCGGAAGAATACCGAGGCCTTGGCCCTGGTGGAGTCTCGATAGAACACGTTCTTACTCAAGGCATGGTAGTAGACGAACGACAGGTAGTCCTCTCGCGCCAGGGTGGCGGACAACCCTATGCGGCGCCCTGGGAAAGCATTGGCCACCCCGGAGAACACGGGGGCAGCGAGATGATGCATCTCGTCCATAATAATGCATCCATATATTTCGCCTAGCATACGCTTGTTAGTTTCATCGAGCGCAAGGACCGACTGGACCAGCGCGACGGTGAAGGGCTGGAGATCAAGATCTCCGGATATCACCCGGCCTACCCGTTTGATCGACGTCTCCTTCAGGATCACCTCGGTCCATTGTTCCAGGATGTCTTTCGTGTGGGCCACCACCAGGGTCCAGCGACCGTACTCCACCGCGGCCTTGAGGGCGATGTACATCTTGCCCTCTCCGCACCGAAGACTCACGATAGCGTCGGACTGCCCTGGGGGCAGGGTCCCGGCGTCCCGGAGGAACTGGATGGCATCGACCTGCAACTGGTCCCTCGGGACAATAGCGCAGTGCTCCGCCACCGTGGGGAAATCCTTGGGGCCACGGTAGTGCGTAGGGGTAGAGGCGAGGTCAAGGTAGTGCCTTGGGGCCACGATGTGGTCGGGGGTCTCGTGGTACAGTTTCACCACCTTGGCCACGGTTGCCCTTCCGGTGGGTAGTACAATATACTGTAGGTCGTACATGGCTTTATCGGCCTCGGGGGTACCCCGGGGTAACCAAAGCATTTGATCCAGGAGGATACCCGTGTTCGACATATATGATGATGCTGGAGCGTTACTGAAGCGGCTCTACCCAGATGTCTCTCAACTTCCCAAGTTTGTCCTCATGGGCCAACCCAGGCAATTCGATCTTCCAAAGTATGCGTCCGATGACTTTGCCGTCGCGGTGCCGCTGCACGATGGGATCAAGTATGCTTACCCCTTGATGACCCCTGGGGCCACGGCGGTGAGTTGTCTCTACTTCGAACATACGCATCAAAATCTTCCTGCTGATCTTCGCAAGGAAGCGGCCACTCGATTGCTCGAAGCATGTGACCACCATTCCCTGGAGGTGACGGAAAAAGTTGCGGAATTAGCGACAGAGTATCAGGAAGAAGAAAAAACCGCAAGTTTTAAGACCCGGTTCCCGGACCAAGGGATCGAGGGCACCCCGTGGTTCCCTCTCTCGACGGCCGAACAAGTAAAGCTCGCGACAGACCTATACCCCCAGATCATCCGAAAACTGGCACCATCGGAACGACGGGAGTTTACCTTGAACCTGCAGAAACAGGCGTCGGCCCATGGGCTCGGGATGCCCGATACCGCTGCCCAGTGGGGCGGGAACGTCTTGGCCAAGGGGCTGGTGCTCGATGGCGTGGAGAAGCGGGCCTCCATGATGAATCCCCAGCAGGCCGAGTTGCTCCGGGGGGCGATTGACCAGATCCTTGTGATGTCACCCGAAAAGGTGGCATCGGTGTTTGAACAGCTGGATCAAGAGCTTGGGTTTGATGTCCTGTGGGACACCAAGCTGCGGGATCCCCAGGCTATCCATGGGTTTTCTGAACCTGAGGTCGAGTTGGTGAAGTTCGCGGAGTTCGAAATGTCACGTGAACATTGGGACGCAGCGTGCGATGCGGGCCTGTTGGATGTCTTCGAAGACGACACCAAACGGGCACTTCGCCAGCACCCCGAGGTGTTGGACGAATACACCGGGACCCCGGTGCTCCAGCACATCCTCGACGGGCTCGAATCCCTTGGGATCGTCCAGGGGGACAACTGACGGATAATCATGTATCGTGATGGCGATTCTGTAGCGATGAGGTGACTCTCGCGTGGACCAGAAACCCAGATGTCAAAAATTTCATCCCTATTCAATCGCCCAGAAATTCATCCCCTTGTACTCGACGTCGGGCTCGTTGAAATCTTTGGGCCCGAGTGGATCACGTGGGATGGGGACTCCGTCGCGATGGCGGCGGCGAGACAATCGGGCGGATCGGTAAGTCGAGCTACACAGTCGAAAATTAACGGGTTGCTTGTGCTTCACGGTACCCATGGGTATTGGGAAGACTGGCGGGCATTTGAGGATGTCTCCTGGGGACTGTCGGGCCATCAGGTTGACCTCGCGCAATTGACCCCCTTGACCGCCGTGGTGCTGCTCTATGGGTACCGCACGGCCAAGTGGATTGATTCCAAGAGTGAATTCTCTGATGACGTCATTGCCTACATCTTGGTCGTGATGTTGAGCGAGCAGTTCAGTCTATTGCCTACTGACCTTGGGTTCCTGCAGTCACGATTTCTTGAGGCTAATCCATTGGCCAGCAATAGGGCCGAGTTGGTGAAGGCGGGGTTGATCGCTGGGATCAAGACTCCAGCGAGCAATACCGAAGAGAATGCGATCTCGGTCGAGTTACTTCGACATTCGAATTTGGAAACAGTGTTGGCATCCTCGTGTTCCATCGAGATCATTACCCAGCAGGCTGATGCATTTGGGCTAGGCCGTACCGTGCGGGCAGTATTGGAGGTTTAGCATGAGTGTTACGTTTGGTAATCCAGATCGGCCCTCTACGGTTACGGACTTTGTCGCGCGGGGCGGTACCATTCGGTACCCAAACCCCTTCTTCGACGTGGCCCAGACCTACATGCCGACCACGGTCAAGCACCTGTTTAGTTTCTGCAAGACCTACTATCTTGGCAACGGGCTGGTCAACAACGTGATCAACCGGATGGCCTACTACCCAGTGACTAAGCTCCGGTACGGCCAGAAGACCAAGAACAAATCCACCGACGATTATGTCGAATTGTTTGAAGAGCAACTGAACCTTGAATCCTTCCTCATTGAGGTTGGGGTCAATGTCCTGGTGTTCGGCAACGCCTACATGTCGGTTCACTATCCGATCCGCAAGATGCTCACCTGCACGGCGTGCAAGCATGAGATGGCGGCCGACACGGTAAATTACAAATTCGAGCGATTTGAATTCAAGCTTAGTCCTTGTCCTCGATGCGGTTCCGTAGCGATCGCTACAGTACGGGACATGGCGATAGCATCGTCCAGGAAGATCAACTTGATCCGATGGGACGTGATGGACGTGGAGGTGTTTTTCAACCAAGCCAACGGGATGTCGTATTACATCTTGTCGGTCCCCATGACCACTGCCAAGGCCATTACCGAGGGCAACACCCTGTTGATCAACGATACGCCCCAGGTGTTTATCGATGCGGTCAAGCGAAAGGAGAAGATTCTTCTCAACAGCCAGAATGTATTCCACATGAGGCGCCCGAGCCTCGCGGGCCAGGACATGGGCCTGGGGATCCCGTTGGTTCTCCCGGCGATGAAAGACCTCTACCTCATGCAGGTGTTGAAGAAGTCCCAAGAGGTCATTGCCCACGAACATATCGTGCCCTTGCGGATCCTCCACCCCGCTACCTCAACAAACGTGGATCCAATCCAAACGATGGATTTGACTTCATGGCAATCGACTGCCCGGTCAGAGTTGGCCCGTTGGCGGCAAGATCAAAACTATATCCCGATGCTCCCGATGCCCATTGGGTTCCAGTATCTTGGGGGCCAGGGAAAATCACTCCTGTTGACCAACGAACTCAAGCAGTTGTCCGAGAGCATCGTGATGTCGTTGAACGCTCCAATTGAGTTTGCGTTCGGCGGTTCGACTTACAGTGGCAGTAGCGTGACCCTCCGGATGCTGGAGAACCAGTTCCTACGCCACCAGAGCCAGCTACTTAAGTTGGTCAAGTTCATCACTTCGTCGATCTGTAATGTCCTTCGGATCGAGCCCCCTACGGTTGAGTTTACTTCACTCCGGACGGCTGACGATATTCAGCGCAAGAGCATCCTGATGCAGCTGAACCAGATGAATCGAGTTTCCGCCAGGACATTGCTCGAGGAGTTCAACCTTGATCCTGCTGATGAAGAGAAGATGATCGAAACGGAGCTTGGGGCTCGTAACCGGATGGAACAAAAGCAATTCCTCCAAAGCGCTGAGAACCAAGGCAAAGCCCAGGTGATTGGCGCCAGGTACCAAAGCAACGCCCAGATGGAGGCCATGAAATCGACAAGCAGGCTCCAGGGAATGCCCTCGACCCAGGCGCAAGCCCAGGCGGAACAAGGGGGTGTCCAAGGAAGTCAGCCCGGGGGCCAGCCCGAAGGTCAGGAAGGCCCCATGGTGTTGTCGGAAAAGCAGATCAAGTCTGCAGTCAAGGAATTGACAGGGTTGCAGGAAGGGGAACGGGCCCAGGCGCTCCAGCAATTGGGTCAGAAGATTGACCCCCAGAGCCTCCAGATGATCATTGGGATCCTGGGCCAGAAACCCAATGACAATATGAAACCACTGCCGGATCAGCGGCCGCCTCGGCGCCACAAGGCCCTGGTGTAGCCGGTGGCATACTTTACAACTGAGGAATCCGACGGTCACGCTAAAGACGCGGTAGAACGGGCGATCAAAGAAGTCTTCACCGACATAACCGTGGGGGACAAGACCTTGCGGCTTGACGGTGTGCAGGTAGACCAGCGGCTTGACCCCCAGGATTACGAATCTCAGCGCCAAACCAAGTTGAAATCAGGGGTCTGGGGGATGTCGGTCTCGGGGCTGTTCTCGCTGTTGGATCAAAATGGAAAGGTCAAGGACACGGGTCGGGTCAAGCTCATGACCTTGCCGCAGAAGACTGCTCGCCATACCTTCATCTTTGGAGGCCAGGAGTATCAATTCGATACTCAGTTTCGACTCAAGCCAGGGATATACACCCGGGTGACGGACGCGGGAGAGTTTGCCTCCAGGATTTCGGCCGAGGGGAAATATTACCGCAATACCGAAATATTCTTTGATCCCCAGACCAAGGTCTACACCCTTGGGGTAGGGACTTCCCACGTACCCCTCGCGACCCTGTTGGATCTCATGGGGGTGTCGGTCCAAGAGCTTGAACTTGCGGTCGGCAAGGAGGTCGCAACCGCGAACCTGGGGAAGGCGAAGCCCGGGGACTACAGCAAGCTCTACAAGGCGTTGTTCGACCTGGACCCTGGACCTAAACCGGATTACCAGGTGATCGTCCAGGCGCTCCATGACAGCAAGCTTGATCCTGATGCCACCGAGTACACCACGGGCATGAGGTTATCTTCGGTCGACAAGACCGCGATCCTCACGACCATGAAGAAACTGTTCAAGCTGGTCAGAGGGGAGACAGAGGAGGATGACCCCAACAGCCTGGTGACCAAGTCGGTCCATTACTACGAGGACTATCTTCGTGAGTGGATCCTGAAACATGGAAGCGAAGTACGGCGAAAGATTTCCAACAAATTGCCTCACGCCAATAAGGTGGAGGATACGATCTCGACCTCCATCCTGATGCCGGCGATCGGGAAGCTCTTTACCGCGACCCCGTTGGCTCAACGGCGCGAACAGCACAATGTCGTAGACATTCTGTCGGGTACCGGCAAGACAACGCTCCGGGGTCCCGGGGGGATATCAGACCCCAACATGATTCGGGACGACATGAGGACGATCCATTCGTCCCACATGGGGTTCTTGGACCCGATCAAGACACCGGAAGGTTCGACCATCGGGACAACCTTGTTCTTGTCTTCGTTGGCCAGGAAGCGGGGCAACGAACTGGTCGCGACCTTCATGGACGTGAAGACTGGCAAGGAGGTGGACCTCACGCCCAAACAAGTGTTCGACACCGTGGTGGCGTTCCCTGACGAGTATGACTTTGAGGTCAAGCCACCGAAGGCAAAATCCAGCAAGGTGATGGCTTCCCACCGGGGTGACGTGCGAGACTACCCGCCATCCGAGGTTCAATACGTCCCAGCTTCCCAGGCGGGACTGTTCCACCACACGACCAACCTGATCCCTTTTCTTCGATCGAACAACGGCGTCAGGGCCATGACGGCGTCTCGTCAGATCGAGCAGGCCATCTCCTTGACCCATCGGGAAGCCCCCCTGGTACAACTGAAGTACGGTCGCTCCGATTCGACCGCTGAGCAGGGGTTCGGTCGCTACCTTGGGGCCAGCCTCAGTCTAGTGGATGGTGAAGTTTCGTCTGTCCGGCAAGGCAAAATCATCGTGAAGGACAAGGCCGGGGCTTCCTCGGTAGTCAACACGTATCGAGATTTTCCACTCAACAACTCCAAGGGGTACATCAACTCCGAGGCCTTGGTATCCGTGGGGGATAAGGTGAAGAAGGGTCAGGTGTTGGCCGATACCAATTACACGAAGAACGGGACCCTTGCCCTTGGGACGAACCTTCGGGTCGCGTACGTCCCGTGGAAGGGCCTGTTGTTTGAGGATGCCTTGGCCATCAGCGAGTCCGCAGCCACCAAGCTGACTAGCGATCATCTCCACCAGTTCGTCGTGGAGTTGGGGGAGAAGTCGATCTCGGGTCGAGACAAATTCCGTAACTATTTTCCCAACAACATCTCCCATGCCCAGTCCCAGAAATTAGACTCCGACGGCGTCATCACGGTGGGGCAGGAAGTCAGCCGAGGGGATTACCTCTACGCGGGAATGTTTGAGAAAGAAGTTGATCCGGACAGCGAAGCGATCCTTCGGGTCGGGACCCGGGCGTTCCAATCGTTCGGTGACTCCTCGATCCAGTGGGAGAAAGATTACCCCGGGGTCGTGACCGCGGTGGAGAAGTTCGCCAAAAAGTACATCGTCCACGTGAAGACCAAGGAACCGGCCGTCGAAGGAGACAAGCTGGTTGGGCGCCACGGGAACAAAGGGATCATCAGCAAGATTGTCCCGGATGCCGAGATGCCCCATGACCTCGAGGGCAAGCCATTCGAAATCCTGATGAACCCCGCGTGTTACGACGACAAGACAGAAGTTTTGACAGAAAATGGGTGGTTGCCTTTCTCACAGGTTAGTCAAGGCGACGTCGTAGCGTCTATGCATCCAAACGGAGAGTTAGTATATGAAAGTGTGCTGGCAGTTCATCGAAGTTTTTATGTTGGGCCAATGTACAGGATCAAGAATAAAAAACTTGACCTTATGGTAACGCCAAACCATAGGATGTACACGCGAAAAGGAGACAGCAATGAGAAATCGCCGTATGAAATCAATGAAGCGAAGAAAATTTTTGGCCAGCGGCGCTACTACTTAAAGAATTCTGAAAAATGGGTGGGTAGTTCTGCAGAGGTTGTGCGCTTCGGAGAACCTGAAGATCGTGATGGTACTGGGCCAAAAGCCGACCCAAGAAAACTGGAAATAGCCCCCAGTGAATTTGCCGAGTTCCTAGGAGTGTTCATCGCCGAAGGCTGGGCGTGTAGGCGAGAGGGTGGCATCTATGATGTGGGTTTAAGTCAGTCACAGAGATTGAATCCAGATAAATGCGTGGAGATCGAACGCTTTTTGGCTCTATTACCGTGGTCGTTTTCCAGGCGTGAAAGAGACAACGGTCAAGTTGAGTGGACTGCACGAAATAGGGAATTATGCCTTTGGCTCATGGAACATGTGGGCACAGGGGCCAAGAACAAACGTATACCACGCCAGGCACTGGCGTGGCCGAGCGCTACCTTAGAATTACTGCTTAACGGGCTCATGCTGGGCGATGGATCGACACGAAATTCACCTCAAACGTCCCACTACGACAACCGGAGGTATTTTACGGCCTCGAAAGGTCTGGCGGACGACGTGCAGGAACTTGCGCTTAAGCTTGGTGTTTCTGCACAGATAACGACACAAATTAGTTGTTTCAGAGAAACCGTTACGGATATCTTTGTGGTCAGTTTTTTGAAACGGTCAACACCTTCTGTTAATTGGCCAGGGAAAAAACATGCACAAGTGGAAAAGTGGGTACATTACGAAGGCGATGTATTCTGCTTGACTGTTCCCAGCGGGCTACTGTATGTTCGTAGGAATGGTGTGCCAGTATGGTCTGGTAATTCTGTCGTCGGGCGTGTGAACCTGGGGCAAGTGTACGAGACCCTCGTGGGCAAGGTGGCGGCCAAGACGGGGAACCCCGTGGTGGTGGACAACTTCGCCTCCGAGCAAGACAACCATAAGTACGTGGCCGACATGTTGAAGAAGCATGGGCTTCAAGATCGCGAAATCGTGGTGGATCCGGTCGACGGACCCACGGAAAACCCGGTGCTCACGGGCAACCAATACATCTTTAAGTTGACCCATCAGGTTGATAAGAAGCTATCGGCTCGAGGGGCAGTGTCCAAGACCACGGGGGAAAGGCTCCAGTACACGGGTGACAAGATTCCATCGAAGGGCGGTTCCGAAGGTGGCCAATCGATCGGTATCCTCGACACCTACGCCCTGTTGGCCAACGGGGCAACGGCGAACCTCAAGGAGATGTTCTCGTACAAGGGGGACGCTCAGAATGCTTTGTTTTGGTCAACATTGAAGAACGGAGGTGTCTTGCCGGCCGCCGAGGTGCCGTTCACCGCAACCAAGTTTCTCGCGCTCCTGGAAGCCATGGGGGTACATGTCAAGAAGGATGGCAATTCGCTCCAACTGCTCCCCATGACGGATCGAGACATCGAGACCATGTCGGCCGGCGAATTGAAGAACCCCGGCCAGGCGCTCGACGCGAAGCTCCGGCCGTACCAAGGGGGTATCTTCGATTCCCAACGGACCGGTGGGCTCCATGGCAAGAAGTACACCCACATGAACCTCCCGTTCCCCGTGGTCAACCCGGTGACGCGGGACGGTGCCGTCAGGCTGTTGGCCTACCACCATCCCGATCACGGCGGAACCCTTGTGGACAAGATTCTCGAGGGGCACCTGGGGTTGAATAAGAAAGGCGATATCGTCCCGGTCGTTGAAGCCACGGTCGTGGGGGGTGCGGCGGTGCAGAACCTGTTGGCCCGGATCGACGTGGACAAGAGCCTCAAGACCGTGGAACAGGATCTCGAGACCGCGGCACCGTCGAATGTCAACACGATCAACAAGACCCGCAAGTACCTCAAGGCCTTGAAGGAGTTGGGCTACACGGCCGACCAGGCCTACTGCCTTACCAAATTTCCCGTGCTGCCACCGTTGTTCCGCCCCATCGTGGTGAATAAGAACGGGACCATCAGCAACGAGGATATCAATGAACTGTATCGTAAGCTCGGGGAGACGATCGAGGCGGTGAACCAAGGGGATAAGAAGTTACCTCCCGAAATGATGGCCCAGCGGTCTGCCGCGATCCAGGACATGGTCGACGCTGTCGCGATCTCGGGGTACAGCGCCCACAACCGAACGATGAAGGGGGTGATGCAGTTGATCTCGGGCACGAGCCCGAAGTACGGATTCTACCAGAAGAAGGTATTGAAGCGTCGGCAAGACCTCAGCGCCCGCAGCACCATCGTGCCGAACCCCGAGCTCGACGTCGACACCATCGAGGTGCCGGACAAGGCCCTATGGGAACTGTTCGGCCCGTTCGTCACCCGGTCGCTCGTGCAGTCGGGATATCCGGTCGCCAAGGCGGCGGAGCATGTGAAGGACAAGACCGAGGTAGCCAAGACCGCGCTGCTCAACGAGCTAAAGGATCGTCCCGTCCTGATGAAACGAGATCCTGTGCTCCACAAGTTTGGTATCCAGGCGTTCCATGCGAAATCTTCGTCCGGCAACACGATTCGGATTCCCCCGAGCGTGACGACGGGATATGGGGCAGATTTCGATGGGGACCAAATTTTGGACACTGTTGTTGTATTTGCAACGGATTCGGTTTTGTGCCAGCATATACTGGAACAAGGAGCCGAAGACATGACTGCACGTTTGAAAACTGTGTTACCGACGATGGACATCCACGGGATGGTGTTCCTGTTAGACTTGCAGGATTTTCCTCACGGTGAATTGATTGGAGCTAAGCAAGGAGAAAAGGGTCCCATCGAGTTCTACGCGGTGCCCAATGGAGTTTACGTTCTAGCCTTAGATGAGACTGTCGGCGCACTGGTGTGGTCACCCGTGACCGTATGGTCGAAGCATCTGGATCGTGAAATAGAGATCATCACACTGGCATCTGGACGACAGATCGTATCGGACGACGATCCCCGTGCGGTCTACGGAATGGCCGCTGGTACGTTACTTTACGGACGCTTTCAACCTGCTACCGCAGTCGAGTCTCGGGTGCTGGTTCCTCGAGGCCAGCGCTTAAGCATCCCTGAAATACTACACAATGCATTCACAGGGGCGGAGAACTCTAATAGGCCTCGATCACACCAAGTATTTCCGGAAGTTGTACTGACAGAGAAACTCGGTTATTTCCTTGGGGCTGCCGCTGGCGATGGATGGGTTTCTTCTATAGATCAGATCTGCCTAGCATCGATAGATGATGATGTGGTACTCCGGTTTGCCGAAGGCCTCGCGGAGATGATGCAGACAGGGCTTGTGCCTTTTAGTCTCGCGCACGTCACCACATCCTACGGTGAAAGCCGAAGAGCCTCGTTTTCTGCGAGTAGTGCTGGCAAAGTTCTCGCGGGATGGATTGGAAAAGGTGCGGAGAACAAACACTTGCCTCCGTTCTTTTTGACATCTCCATTGGAATTTAGAAGGGGCTTGTTCGCGGGGTTGATGGATACCGACGGATCGATTTCGGTTTCTACAGCTAAAAGCAAGCCTCAGTTGATGTCCAATTTTACGAGCATCAGTTTGCGCCTGGTTCGTGAGGTACTGTTATTAGCGGCGTCACTAGGAGTACGTGGACGTATCACGGCTTTTAAGTCGTCCTCTACAGGTAAGCCCTCATGGATAGTTAGCTTCTCAAACTACGATGTCAAGAGGTGGGGCGGCGCAGGTATGGCGTGCTCACATAAACTGGAGCTATTACGTTCAATCGAGATAGGGATTACCCCATCTCTCGTGCGCCACGATCTTGTTCCTATCTCTGTTTCCTTGGCCCAGCACATCTACAAAAGTATTCCTATGGAACGCAGCGCCCCGCAGGCTCGCAAGAATGCGTATTTCAACTTTAACAAGGCAGCGAAAGAAGGCTATGTAACACGAGATGCTGCTGAACGAGTCACATCTTACGTGTCAATAAATCAGATTGTGGCCCACCCCGATGGCGCTCTGTGGTGGAACATCGTCCAGCAGACGGATGTTACGTGGGACATGGTGGAATCCGTGGAGGTCACGGGTATTCGGGAGACGGGTTACGACCTCACGGTCCCGGGGCACGAGACCTTTATGAACGTCGAGGGTGTCGTGCTGTCCAACACCGTATCGGTCTACGTCCCGGCCACCGAGGCGGCGAAGGAAGAGGCCAAGGGTCTCGTCCCGAGCCGGAACCTCTTCGGCGTGAAGTCCGGATCCCTGATGCACAAGCCCCAGCATGAGCAGCAGTTGGGGCTTTACCTGTTGACCGAGGAGGGGAGGAACACAAACCAGGTGTTCCAAAGTTTCGACAAATTGATGGAAGCGTATGGCCGTCGACAGGTTCGCCTCCAGGACGTCGTGACCTTTGGGGGGCGCAAGACGACCTTAGGACGCCTCCTGGTGGCCAACGCGATCCCCATGGGTCGTCTACATGACGACTGGTACCAGAAGATCGCGTACGACCGAAAATTCCGTCTGGACAAACATCAGGTCAACAGCCTGATGGTCCAGGTGGGCAAGACCCAGCCGGCCGATTTCCCCCAGTTCCTCACGACCATGCGGCAACTGGGGGACAAGGCTGCCTTTACCCTCGGGGCGTCGGTCAGCATGGCGGATCTCAAGCCGATGAAAGATTTGGCCAAGCATCTTCCCAACGCCACGGACTCGGTCCGCCGGATCGAACAGTACAGCACGGCCCGTGATAAGGTCGAGCACGAGGCCAAGCGCCGGCTCTCGGCCCAGGACAACGGGTTGTACAAGACCGTTGTCTCGGGTGCCCGGGGGACATTCGACCAGTTGAAGCAGATTGTCTTATCGCCTGGCATGATTTCAACGGAGGCGGGCCGCGTGGCCCCCAAGCCGATCAACCGGTCGTATGCCGAAGGCTTGAAACTCGGGGACTACTGGACCACACTCCACGGGGCTCGGCTTGGCATGATCTCGAAGTCCCGCGGGACCGCGCTCCCGGGGTACCTGTCCCGCCAGATCATCAGCACGGTGGCAGATGCCCGGGTTACCACGGAAGATTGCCAGACGAGCCAGGGGATATACGAGGATGTGAAGAGTCGTGACATCATCGGGCGTTACCTGGCCAAGGCCCAGAAGATCGGGAACAAGTCAGTAGCTAAGGACACTCTTGTGGATGGCACGGTCGTGATGTCGGCCCGCAACGCAGGGGTATCGAAACTGTTGGTCAGGACTCCGTTGAAATGTGAAGCTCATGATGGCATCTGTGCCAAGTGTTTTGGCCGGTGGCACGACGGTAACGATCCGTCCGTCGGTACCAACATCGGGGTGATCAGTGGCCAGTCCCTTGGGGAACCCACGACCCAGTTGTCCATGAAGCTGTTTCATGAAGGCGGCGTGGCATCCAAGGCTTCGAAACTCGTGGATCAGTTCGCCGTGGCCGAGACCCTGCTGAAAGCGCCGCTTCGTCTTAAGGACGAGGCCGTCCTGAGCCAGGTGACCGGTACCGTGACATCGATCAACAAGACCGCGACCGGATGGAAGGTCTTCGTTGGGACCAAGGAACAATTTGTCCCGGCGTCCAGGACCCTGGAGGTTAAGGTTGGGACCAAGGTTCAACAAGGGGACAAGATTTCGTCTGGTCAGGTGAATGTCCACCAGCTCGCCAGCCTCGCGGGCATTGGGGCCGCGCAGAACCACATGGTAGGGTCTCTCCACGAACTCTACGGACCCCTTGGGGTTGACAAGCGCCACATCGAAACGGTGGTGCGCCACATGACTGACCTCGGGGTGGTGGATCAGGCCGACGGTGCCTCGGGGTTCGGGCGTGGTGATGTCGTCTCGATGGCCAAGATCGAGGCGTTCAACCGCCGCTACATGGCGCCCGACTGGGCCATTGGAAAAAAACTGGCGGAGAAGTACCTCAAGTATGGCCGTGGCACCGAGGTGACGGACCTGGTGGCCAAGGACCTCAAGGATCACAATATCAATAGGGTCAAGATTGAAGATGGCGGGGCTGTCAAGGCCAACCCAATGATCCGGGGGGTCAACACCATGCCCTTGATCCGGACGGATGATTGGGCAGCCAAGATGTCGTTCGAGCGACTCCGCGGCACCATGGAGACCGGGGTCCTGACGGCCGCGAAGGCCGACATAGCGGGTCGGTGGCCCCTGCCGTCCATCGGGTTCGGCAAGATTCAAGATCCCAAAACAGCAGGGTAATGGTGCTGAACCGCGATGATCAGCTCACGAGCCTGAAGTTACCAGACCCTGGGGGCGGGTGGGTACCGCCGGATCGGCCTGTCCTGATTGAAACGGCGGAAGTCGTGCGGGTGGATCCAGATCTGTGGACGTGTGATCTGGAATGCAAGTTCTCGGGCCGTAGACCGTCGAACATTGAGATCGGGGGCCTGGGGGTCAGTCGCAACGGCACCATGATGGGGTACATGCCCCAGGTGGGGGACAAGTGCATCGTGGCCCACCTGTCGGACGTCCGGAGCCCCGTGATCCTGATGTTCCTCCCGGTGGTGGCCCAGAGGGGCTACGCCCGGGGTCGCCGCAAGGCCATGCGGCCGGGTGACACCATGATGTCGTCGGAATCAGGGAACTACGTCCACGTGCATGCCGGTGGAATCGTCGACATCGCGGCCGACCCCGTGACCCGCCGGATCTTCATCCCCCTGCTCCACCAGATCAAGGACATCTGTGAAAACTATACCCTCGAGACCGCCGGGGGCGAGTTCCGTTGGAAGAACCGTCGGGATGAGAAGGGGATCGACGGGACCCCGGTGGAGCTGGTCTACGAGGTCAAGGAATTCAGCAAGGGTGAGGTGGTCTTGGTGTTGAAGCAAGGGAACGTGACCGACGTGACCGACATGCCAGACCGTCCCGTGGACCACAGGGCTGTGCAAAAGGATGGCGAAGAAGTGTTTCGCTGCACTGTCGACCGGGCCGGTAACCTCAAGGTCACGGCCGCGAGCACGACGCTCGAATTCACTGATGATTTCGACATGACGGTCGAGGGTGAATTCAACATGTCGGCTACCGGGAAGGCGAAACTAAATGGAGACTCAGGCGTAGAATTGGCAAATGCCACGGAACCAGCGGTCTTGGGCACGACCCTCAAGACCCAGTTGGAGGCGTTCCTCACGGGTATGTCCGTCTTGATGGACAGCCTGGCGGCCACGGGGGCCGCCTTGGCTGTTGCGGCGCAAGGTCCTTTGGCAGCCCTACAACCTGGGTTCCAGCAGATTGCCCCTGCGGTCACGACTACCAAGGGGTCGATCGAGACGTTCAAGACTTCCCTGGCCCAGGCGTTGGCTCGTGACACCAAACTATCGTAGACTAGAGTCATGGCGAACCTGTTCAAACCCAAGCCCCAGTTGACCGACACGTTCGAGAAGGCCGCGAGCCTCAGTATCCAGTTGGCCAACCCGCCGGAGGACTGGGAATCCGAGATCACGGACTACGCCTACCGGTTGCACCCCTGGCTCGTGGACTTTACCATCGCGATCGAGTTTCTCAAGAAGTTGCCGGATCGTCAGTATGGGATCGGGAGCATCTTGGTGTCGGCCAAGCAGCCAATTTCGCCCGAGCGTCAGCTCGGAAGCGCCTTCCAGCAAGGACCACAAAGTCAAGGAGCTGAGCAGGAGGTAATGGCCAGTATCCCGTTGATCATTGCCGAGGGGACCCTCGCGCCGCTCGATATCTTCATCTCGGGATCAACGGTCTGTGCCCTGGACGAAGACAATTTCAAACGCAAGGCTGGGGAACTCACCCAGATGGGCAAGTATACGGGCCGGATTTCGTCCGACCCCACGCTCATTGGGTACCTATGGCCACCGTCCCGTACGTTCTTTTTTGGGTCCGGGGGCATGGACATGGGGTCCGCCATGATGGGGGGTGTCAAGCTGGCGGAAGACAGTCGTCTCGACGATGCCAAGTTTTTCTACAAGGCCCAGCGTCTTGGGGTTGAGGAACTTGAGATGTTGTCCGATTTCACAGGTGTGCCGTTTTCAGACCGGTTTTCCAAGGGGGCTGCTTATGTGAACCCCCAGAAGGTCAAGATCCTGCAGGAGAAGGTCGCCCAGGAGCCTGGGCTGGCCGATATCCTGGGGCCTTTGATCGAGGCGTTGGCCGGGACGTCCTCAGGAGTCCCGCCGGTCCGGGGGCCAGTGGTCCAGGTGCTCCAAGGGGTTGATGGAGCCACCGTCCGGGCCACCGACCCCACGGGGTTTAGCTTTACCCGCGGGGCTTCGATCGACATCCCCGGGGGCACGGACATTGGCAACGGGATGTTCTGCAGCCTCAAGCCCACGGCCACGATTAAATCGTCGAACGCCACCACCGTGAAGTTCGAATACCCGGCGGTCTGCGCCGCGACCCTGCAGGACGGCCAGGATCAGAAAGTTGGGTTCTTGGTCTCCACGGTGGTGGACCTTGACGGTAACCCCACGGGCAAGAGTCTGTTTGTCGATGCCAAGCGTCAATCCTGGGCCATGGAGTCGACACTCTATTGCTCCGTGGGCCGGGAACTCCAGGACATGAAAGGTGGGGTGCCCCAGGGCACTGGTTTCTTCCTTGCGGAAGGTGAAAAAGGACTTGTCGCCATGGTCCCCATGACCGTCCGGTCTATTGCCAAGGCCAAGGAAGGGACATGCTACTTCTGCACAGTCCACGAGTCTGGAGTGGCGTCCCGCGGGTTCCCGATGGACACGAGCCTCAAGGTCTACGTGGCCCAGGGGCTCCGGAGTCCCATCTATAGCCCCGAGACCCAGGTCCTCACGGTTCCGGCATTTTTCAAGTGGGTTCCACTTGGGGATACAAGGTTTCGGCCGTTCGCCCCCCTGCGGGTGGACCCGACGGTCAAGGTCATGAAGCTGGCGAGTAACCTGTTTGCTCTCGAGGGCCAGGCGGTTTCCTCGATCGTGACCGAACCATTGGATTCAGATGATACCGCGCTGGTCTTGCTGGCCACCGGGGTGCCGGCCAATCAGGTCGAGACCGTGTTGGACAAGGTGGCGGACGAGGGGCTCGTGGAACTCACGGGGTGCCGTACCCTTGTCCCGAGGGGCAAGGTCTCGGTGGAGATCCCCTGGGTAGACATCGAATTCCTCAAGGCCGCGGCCATGCTGGACGATCCCAACAGTGTCGACGCTGTCCTGGGGCTTGGGCTCCTGGATACCGAGATCGAGAATGACTACAACTCGATGGCCCAGGACCTGGAGCGAGCGCAACAGAAGGTTGCACGGTTGCTACTCCTGAGCCGCCTGGGGATGCACGAGATCCCCGAGGGCCCGGCCAAGGTGGTGATGACCCGGATGCAACCCATTATCGACTCCCTGCGGGCAATCTCGCTCCAGGGGCTTTATCGATGAGCCGCCGTGGAGATCCCGGCGCGGGAATTCTACCGGTACCTCTTGCTCTGCGGGCATGATGCCAGTGGGATCACCAGGTCACTGGATGATCACCTCGTATTCCTGCCACCCAACACCGATCAATATTTCGACGAGCAGCGCGAGTGGGCCCTGGGGCTCCTGGGTCAAGGGCATCATCAAGTTACCCAGGCGATCCGTAAGGCCGGGTACTATGACATGTGGGCAGCACATCGGCGCCGGCGGGCAGGGGAATCGTGCCAGGTGGCCTACTCGCTGGTCAACAACCAGATGTTCCGTAACCCGATCGAAGCCTTGTTGCTCAACGGGTACACCGACGACGAGGTCGCGGGTGCGATCAACCGGTCCATCACCCATCCCCACGCGGTCAAGCTCCAGGACATCACGGCGTACCGTAGGTATTTTTTTAACCCCCGGATTCTCAAAGCCCGGGACATCTACTACCTCACGCTGAAGTGTGGGTGGCTCCGGTATTCCCTCCTGGGGCTCGAGCCCACGTTTTTGGAATTCGCCTTGAGGCTTCGGTATAGTACCGGCAGAACCATTCAGGAGACTGCCTACATCCGCGGGTTGCAAACTTGGCTCGTTACGCTAGAATCATTACCCATCCGGACGGATCGCGAGGGGATCAAATCTCTCTCGGGATTCCTCTCATCCGTCAAGACGTTTGACCATAGCGATCATTTCAAAAAACCTGAAGACACCTTGATCGTAAAGTTGATGACTGAAAACGCAAGTCCCCTGGAGGTTCTGTGACGCAACACCTGCAAGTTCAACGAAGCCTTGAGGTCGGGGGGATCCCCGTGTCCTCGATTGCCAACCAGGCGGCCAGCCTGGTGGGGTCATATTTCCATAAAGCTGGTCCCCACGTGGTCGTGGACTACAAGTACGATGCCCCGACGAACAAGTTTCAATTCCATATTTTTCCCAGGGTTCCGGACTACGAGACCTTCCTGCCCGACAACCAGACGTTTGCCAAGGCCATGGAGGGGGCGGTCATCGAGGTGTTGGGCAAGTCGGTCCAGGTGGACGCTGAATTTCATGAGGAAGAGGGCGTGAGCCCCTCGGGCCACCGGCTTGACACAAGGGTCATGGCCTATTGGCGAGATCCCTCGGGCGCCATCCAGTACTTCCGTGGATCCAACGGCAGGATGACGGATCGGAAACACAAAAACCCGGTTCCAATGGTGTGGTTCAGCGTGGGGACCGGGGCAATTTTGCTCGACCCCAACCTGGTGCTCGAGCGCATCGCGGGAGCAATTGTTGCGCGAGCCGAGAAGTTGGCAGGAAAGCCCTAAACCGCTGCATCGATGGAAGCCTCCACCTGATCCCAACGCCACCACCGACGTCCAGGTGGTGGAGCAACTTCCATCTAGCCTTGCGGTCAAGATCATCCGGCTGCGGGATGGCGGCGGGATGCCCTTCACCTTTACCCGCAGGCCGTACCTGTATCCACTGTACGACCGATGGCACAAGCGCATGGTTGTCATTGGGGGCCGTCAGATAGAAAAAAGCTCGTTTTTATCAAACATGATGCTACTCCCTGCGGTAGCGCAACTCGACGGGCTCCGGGGATTCCGAACCCTGTACGTCGCGCCAACAGACAAGCACACCCGGACATTCGCCTATGACAAGCTCGACGGCACCCTACGGGCCAGTCCCCTGTTGCGCGAACTGTTGGGCAAGGAGGTGGTGGATAACCTGTACCACAAGGAGTTCTCCAACGGCTC
>Ga0209002_10000028_pt1 | contig 77220 bp, 122 predicted proteins | sample Rifsed16ft2_FD_184010 | JGI IMG/M metagenome (GOLD analysis project Ga0209002, IMG submission 184010) | Soil microbial communities from Rifle, Colorado, USA - sediment 16ft 2 (version 2) | ecosystem: Environmental > Terrestrial > Deep subsurface > Rock core/Sediment | place: Rifle, Colorado...
ACCGGCGACACGAACTATGCGCTACTATTCTTAGGTCGTATTGTGACTTTTAAAATCACCCATATTCAAGAAAGGAGGAAAAGGTTTTGCCTACAGACTATATTCATCATTGGGAAGCTACAGAAGTTCATCCCAGCACCTTTACTGGTTATGAAGTAGCTATTGGTATTCCAGAGTTTAGAGATATGCATTGGGAAGTTACAGATGTTCATCCCACATATGATTTACCACTTGCAGTAGGTTTTGAATTTTATTCAATTCCTCATGATGGAGCATTTAGGCTAACAGAACAAATTGATGCTAGGCGATGGGCTATCCAGTGGATTGATAATGTAGAGGCTAGTACGGAGCCTAGTACGGAGCCTGGCATAGTTTTCGTGCAAGAAAATAACGAATTAAATTATATTCCGAATGAACCATTTGTGACCAATGAAGATTGGTATGTTGTCATGGGAGGAAGTAGTTTTTATTCTTATCAAGTAGGACAAGTTTGGTATTCAGAAAACAATGAGAGAGAATTTAGATTAGGACAGACTATTTCTTACGATGTTTTTGGCACTGAAAATACTTTTAGAATTGAGTGGGTAGACGAAGAACATGACATTGATTTCAACGATGGTTACTCAGAGGAAATAGAAGAGATTGATGTTAGAGAAATTGCTCCGGTAATTGCAACTAATATCGGAAGAGAAGTTCCTTCTGTTTCTTTCGAGCAAGAATTTAGTGGCAATGGAGATTTAGTGGCAAAAACACTATATTTGGCAGGTTTTGCTACTAATAGATTTGCCGAAGCATATCATAATTCAGAGGGACGTTTTGAAAATCCAGACAATAATAGATTTTGTTATGTAGAAACAGATTCGTCCTGTGGTTATGAATTAATTTTTGATAGGATGAATTTGAGAAACAGAGAGGAAGCTGAGAAAATTTCAGCAGTTCAGACTATTTTAAGAGGACTTAAGAATGAAGGCTTAATTAAGTTGTCTGCACGTTGCGGTTTTCATATACATGTAGATGTTTCTGATTGGGGCATGAAAGAAATTGTTTCTGCCTATCATTTGTGGAATTATTTGGAAGATCCAATTTTTCGATTCTCATCTGCATTTTGGAATGGACACAGAGATGAAGAAGTTGGCGGCGATTATTCTACACCAGTTCCCAAAGGTTATTTAGGACGAAGAGATATTGGAAGAAATCTTTCTGAAAGAAGAGATGCTCTTAATTTTTCTCCTATTCTGAGAGCACGAGGAAATTGTAATTGTAGTGCCAATTTCTATGAAGATTGGGCAAATTGCACCTGTAATATTCGTCAACCGACATTGGAATTCAGAGTTTTTAATGCAACGCTTAATCAGCGTAAAATTAAAGCATATTTAGCTTTTTGTATAGCATTTATCAATAAAGCCAAATCTCTTGATTTTACACCAGAAGTTTTTCCAGAGATGCGCTGGCTTGGAACTTATAGAACTCAAAGTCAAAATGGGAAGAGTTGGATTGAAAATTCTGTTGAAAGAATTAATTTTATTATGAATGAATTCCCTCTTACTGGATCTGAAAAAAGCGATGTAATGTATTGTCTACGAAACTGTTCTTTAGAACCAGTTTTAGAGTATTTATGAAAGGTGGTGGTTTAATTGTGCGGGATTGCGGGTATTCACATTTTTAATCCAGATAGTGCCCCAAAATGGAATAAACTTGAACATGCAGTAGATAATTTGTTTGCTGCTATTGATTTCCGTGGTGGAGATGCTACTGGTTTTGTTGCTGTTTCTGAAGAAGAAACAATTTGGCAAAAAGCATCTTGCAATGCTTTTAATTTTTATCGAGAACGTAAAAATCTTCCTTATGGTGTAAGATCAATTCTTTTGCACACCAGAATGGCTACGCAAGGCTTGGCAGCATTTCCTGAAAATAATCATCCAGTTAGACGCGGAAGTGTTTATGTTGTTCACAATGGACACATTTGGAATGACAATGAAATTTTCAGGAAAACAAATCGAACACGGTATGGCCAGGTAGATTCTGAAGCAATCGCAGCAATTATTGCTAAATACGGAATTATGCAGACTCATAAGGCAATGGAAGAAGTTATGGGCGCTGCTGCTATTGGGGTAGTAGACGAAACTCGACCCGGAATTATGGTTTTAGCGCGAGGTTCTTCATCGCCATTAATGTTTTATCGCAATGAAGATATGGCAGTTTTTGCGTCAACTAAAGATGCAGTTAAAAAAGCTTGGACTGTTCTATATGGAACTCCACCAAGCGATAAAAAAATCGAAGAAGTAAACGAAGGAACTGCTCTTTATCTTGACAATAATTCTGTTTCAAAGGAGCGATTTGTTCCGGACGATTACATTTATGTTTCCGATAATAGCGGTTGGAAAAACTATGGAGATTATAATGATCGTCATTATAAAAAATATACCGGTAAGGGTTGGGATGATTCTAACAAGAAATTAGAACAAGATGAGAAAACTGATTCTATAAATGGAGGAAAAGTATTTTGTAGCCATATGGTTGTTTGGGAAAATTGCGAAATTTGTAATCCAGATGATGAATATGGTTCCTTTCTTCCGGCGAAGACATCAGATTATGATCGTCCTAAAATCAAAGACACCAGAAATGAATGGGTAAATGCAGTACAATGTGAGTTATGTGATCTTTGGTTTGCTGAAGATGAACTCACAAAAGTTGAAGATTGGGAAGACAAGTGGGTATTTTGTAAGACTTGCATGGATGAAATGGCGGAAGTAATTAGCGATTGTGATATTTCTAAGCCATTAAGAATTCATGATTTGCCATTAGAAGATAACCCATTGGCTCCTTGGCATTTACGTGATGATATTGCTGTTCGTTTATAAGTAGATAGAATGAATCGGCTAAGTGGCTAAGTATCCAAAACTTTATACTTAGCCGATTTGTTGTGTCTATTTTGAAAGGAGAAAACATGGAGAATAAATACCAAAAGGCAGCATCATTATGGGTAGCAAATAGAAATAAAAGATTAAATCCAGCAAAAATTACAGACGTTGATTTTGATTTAGATCCTGGATACCAAACTTGTTTTGATTGTAATCCTGATGATTATGGATCTTTTGACACTGGACCTTCTTTAAATATTTCATATAGATATAATGGAATAATGGAATTTATATCTTGGCCAAATATTACGGCTGGTCAGTTTATTCAAGAATGCATGGAATTATTGGAGGAAGAAAAATGAGTCAACTTAAAGGTTTAGATTCGTGGCTCACATCAGGCCGCTATCAATACGAATATCTTCTAGTTGAATGTAATCACTGTTGTGAAAATACTATTGTAAAAGCAGAACAAGAATTCGGCGCGGTTTGGTGGGAACCAGAAGAGTGTAAATATTGTAAGAAAGATTTTGATGATAATGTAACATTTCAATCATATTATCCAGAGGAGGAAATTTGAAGAACATATCAATCCAAATTCTTCATTCAAAAGAAACTATTGACGAAAATATCTATGCACTTGATTCATTATATGATTGGCTTAAAGATAGTCCAAGCGGAACTATAGAGGATTTACAAGCTTTAGATAACACTATTGGCATTTTGGGCAAAATTTCTTTTCAACTAGAAGCGGAGAAAATTGATGGATTTTAAATACGAAATGCAGGAAAGAATTGATAATGGAATGAACCCAGATCAAGCTTATAATGAAACTAGAGATTCTTATGCAGAAATTTGGGATAATAGAGATAAATTTGCGGCCCCATGTTGCGGCCCAAATGGTTGTTCCGATATGATTTCCGTCTGTGATTGTACTTGTGATACAGATTGCGAATGTAAAACGCCGGTAGAAGATGAATAACGACAGAAAATATTGGGAAAACCCAAATTGGTCGGAGTGGAGAAATCCTAATTTCTATCAGATGAGATGGTTAGATAGATTGCGTGAAAAGATTGCAATTAAACTAGCACCTTGGGCAATTCATGATGATTTATTAGATTGGTATAAAAGAAAGTAGTTTTAGGTTTAGGCCGAGAAATCGGCCTATTCCTAAATCTATTGAAAGGAGAAATTCTGAGAACAATTGAATATACATTTTCATGGAAAAATGATGGCAAACCTAGGATGGGAACAGCACTTGATTGGGGGCTTAGTGAAGCTTTGCTTAGATGTTATGAAAATAACTTTTATGATTGGACTCATATAACTATTACGAAACTTAAGTGTAATCAAAGAAAAGATCATTATCCAGATGCATGTTGGCACTATCATTACACAATTTTAAATTCTGAAGATTACAGATGAAACTAACACTTGACACATACATAATTTCAGATAGTCATTTTGGTCATGATAATATTATTAAATATTGTGATAGACCGGAAGATCATGATTTTCTTATGGAACTTTATTGGACTTCAATTGTCGCGCCAGAAGATAATATTCTTCATCTTGGAGACGTGATGTGGTACAAAAATGATACTCCATATAAAGATGGCAAAACTCTTGGAGAAATGGTTAGGTCACTTCCCGGCAATAAGTTTCTTATTAAGGGAAATCATGATAAGAAAAATAATGATTGGTGGGAAGAAATTGGTTTTACTGTTGTCCCGCAACGTATTTTCTTTGATTATGGTGGAAAAGTAATTCTTTTTACACACTATCCAGAGGATAGACTAGATATTATTTGGGATATTAACATTCATGGCCATATTCACAATAATGGCTACAAAATTAGAGAAGAAAATGGCCGCAAATGGGTTAATGTTTCAGTTGAAATGATGGACTATACACCTGTTAAACTTGGTGATATACTTAAGGAGGTGGTATCATAGATATAGTTATGGATCGCGAAGAATTCACTAACAATAAGTTTATTACCGTGGCAGGCCGAGCAGCCAGCATAGATGAATTTGCGGCGGAAATTAAGAAAAATCTCTACGATAATTACGAAATTGTTGCTATTCACGGCTTAGGAGAATTCGGCATTGATGATAAAGAAAGATATTTAGCATTTGTCACAGGTGAATCAAAAACTGGTCAAACTTTCAATGCCCAGGAAAAGAAACTTGCCTCTGCACAATTAGGAGCTCATACACATAATACCCTAGAAGACGCGTATGATTATTCTAAAGAAAATTATGAAACATTTGGAGAGGAACAAGAATATATTCAAAAGAAACATCAAGAAATGAGCGAAAGATTTCCTCCAATTAAGGCAGCAGAAATGGAGCAATTCCATATTCTAGAATCGATGTGGGCAAATGGAAGAATTTCTTTTGTTCGTTGTCTTTTAGATGACGAACCTTGTTTAGTGTTAATCACCATTTCTCCTGGTGCTGACGAATTAAGAGTTAGGCCCCTAGCAGTAATGATAAATGAAGAAATAGAAAGTAGAATAGAGTTCCCTAACCCAGAGGAGGATTAATGCCAACTAAAAAAATTAAAGACTTATCTAGGCCATGTTTGAGTCCTTACCATAACCCTCCGGCACATATGGTTTACTTACCGGGAGTTTATGAACATATCTGTGATGTTTGCGGACATAAACAAATTTTTACTGTTCATGGTGTTTACCATAAAGAACATTTAGGCGGTGGACATTCTTGGGGACTTATAGAAGACCCCAAAAATTACCCTGATATTAGATGGAATAACGACATATATGGAGAAAAGGGATTTAAAAGATTTACTAATCGCGGTTATTAAGAAAGGGGACAAATTCATGGAGCCCAAATATCCTCATATTGAAGTTGAGCTAGTTGGTCATGACGGTAATGCTTTTGCTATTCTTGGAAAAGTCGAAAGAGAATTGAAGCGTGGAGGAGTTTCAAAAGAAGAGATTGATGATTTTCTTGCGGAGGCAATGTCCGCAGACTATGATGGTCTTTTAAGAACTTGTATGAATTGGGTGGAGGTTTGTTAATGAGTGATTCCTTGGTAGTTGAACAAGCAACTAAAATGGTTGGTCAAATTATTGATGATTATGAAAGGTTGGCGCAAGAATTTTTGGCGCTCAATTTAGAAGAAATTCTAGAAGATGACAAAGCTCAATTAAAAGTTCTTACTATTATGAATCTTACAAATATTAGAAATAGTAATCAAGTAGCTTATATGTTTTTAGAAGGAATTAAAGCGGCGGCAAAGGATAATTAAATGCAAATAGGGGATAAAGTAACAGTAATTAAAAGTGTATGGGACGATCACAATAATTGTGATTGGTGGGAAAGTACAGGATTTATCGAAAGCGAATCTGATGATCCATTTACAGGGAAAAGGGGCTGGTATGTTAAATTCCCTGACACGAAAGAGAAAATCAATTCATTCGATTTTTATGAAGAAGAACTAGAACTTATTAAGTGATTAGAGAAAAAGACCGGAGAGAGATGCTGGCGCGTAGAAAAATTATGCGTCGGCATCGAACTCTCTTAAATAATTCAACAAAAGATTTCTATGCTAGTATCAAAACTGCGTGGAAAAATGGTGCCAACCCAACTGAACTCGCAAAACTATTAAATTTATCTACACAAAGAATAAAACAAATTGTTTATGAAAAGGAGGACGAATAATGACAAAAAGTTTTGTAGGAGAATCTCTTGGCGGTTTTGTTTATGTTAATCCTGGAACTGGTCCTGTAGAAAACTCTTCAGAAGACGAAGCATTTAATAATATGAAAGTCTTTTGTTCAGAGATTGGTGCCAATGTTAAATGGTTGCGGACTTCTGTAAAATCACACGATGGAAGATTTGAATTTTCTATATGGCCAAAAGGTAATGAGAATGAGGCTATCTTAATTGATATGCCGGGATTGCCATTAGAAGAAGTTAGATATTTAGGAAACGAAAATCAAAATATTTGGGATTTTCCACGTCTTTACGTTGAAGGCAGTTCATGGGTATGGAAATATGCTATTCCGTCGGCTAAAGAACTTTTGTTTGGCACAGAAGAGGAGGAATAATGAAAATTAAAGAATTAATTGATGAATTAAAAAGAATGCCACAAGAATCATTGGTAGTAATGTCTAAAGATGCGGAAGGGAATGGATTCTCCCCGCTTTTTGAAATAGAAGAAGGTTGGTATGAGAAAGAAACTACATGGAGCGGGAAATATACAAATCCAAATTCTAGCGCCGAAGATGCTGTTTTCTTTTGGCCGGTAAACTAAGGAGGACAAATAATGGGTGATAGAGGAAATATTAATTTTATTGAACATGATGGTGGAGAAATTTATTTTTATACTCATTGGTGCGGAACTGAACTTCCGCAAATTTTAGCTAAAGCATTAGATCGCGGACGCGATAGATGGACTGATGAATCATATTTAGCAAGAATTATCTTTTCGGAAATGATTAGAAATGAAATTGACGAGAATACTGGTTATGGTATTTCTACTTCTCGCCAAGATTATAATTACAGCGATCTTATTGTTAATTGTAAAGATTTGTCTGTGCGAGACAGAGAAAATAATGTTTTAGTATTTGATGAATTTATCGAGAAATATCTATAATGAAAGATGGATTTCTTGTATCAGTGGAATCTCCTGAATACTTTATGTCAATTGATGAAATTTGGCCGGATGGAGATGCCCCTAAAAATCCAACTACGGAGGATGTTCTAAAAATTATGAGAGATTATTGTAAAGGTAATATTTATCATTTAATTAGAGATTGGGCGCTAGATCAAGAGTTAACAGTTATTGTTGATGGAAGAGAAGTATGATATATAAATTTGGAGATTACGAGATACGAACGTCACGTCATTTGGGTAATTTATTTACTATTCCTCATTATGATGTTTGGATATATTATAAAAAATATGTAATTGCTGAAGCACATTTTCATTTCAAAGAAAGTTATGCATTATCTTGGGCAGAGTATGAAATTATTTCTCATAAGCAAAATCTAAAACGTCTTGAAAAGGCAATTAATGTATGAAATAACAGAAATACGTTCTATGCAGGAAATATATTCTTTATTTCCTAATGGAATAGCAGATAAAAGAAATTGGATTTTTCTTTCTACCGGCGGAATTCATGGAACTTTTAATACAATTGAAGATGCAGAATATATTTTGCGGGGAGAAGATTTAAATCAAGAGCCACTGCCCAACGGGCGCACTCTTATCACAGTCTTAATCGTACAACCTCAACGTTGTGTGCTACGATGGGGTGATATACAAGTCAATATGGAAGATTTAAATTATCTTCGAAAGCTTGTGCGCTCTAGCCTTGAAAATATTACAGATGGGCAAGGAGGAAATATATAATGAGTCAATTAAATATGTTAAAAACTCAAATGCAAGAAACCGGAAAATGTTCAGTTCATGCTGTTTCCGTTGCTGGAATGATGGATATTTGCGATTCTCTTGGTCTTGATCCCAAAACTGTCCGTATTTACGGAGGACTTGGAGATTCTTATCTTGCAATTGTTCCCGAATCTAAAAATTGGTCAACTTGATTGTAAACGAGTTATTAAATATTGCCAAATGGATTGGAGAAAGGATTTTAAAATATGGATATGAACAAATTTATAGAAGATATTTCAATCGCGTTCGCTATATTTTGCGATGAGAGAAATTTGTCAAATAACGAAAGACTTGACTTAGCTGATCGCGTTTATGAAGCAATATTTCCTGAATTCGAAATTGATTGGCTTGATGAGGAGAAATAATGGAAAGAATTCTTGAACTTAAATTTGAAGTTTTGGTTGACGCCAATGAAAATATTTACAAAGTATTAGATAATGCTTTTTATGCACTTTGGCGCGTACCTGAAATTAGAGAAGTTGATACTTCGGATGTAGAAGATTTAGGTATTTTCGAAGAATCTGTAGAGCCGATAAATGTCTAATAAATTAGCTTTTATTCTTGGCGCTATGTCTTCTTTATTGTTACTTATTAGTGCAGCAGCGGCAGGCGTGCTATCATATTTGAGAAAGACCTTATAGTTATAAGATATGAAAAAAACTAAAGTTCCAAAAACCTATAAAAAAGAAGATTATAGAATTCCCCTTTGCGAAATTTGCGGTGAGGAAATGGTGCGATTTAGAGGAAAATGGTTATGTGTTATTGATATGAAATTAAAAATTAAAGCATTGCCATTTTGGGAACCAGAAGAGATTTCCTTTAATGTTTTATATCCAAACAGAGAATACAGGAGAAATAAAGAATGACAAAAATTATAACAATAGATAAATATTATTCAGCAAAAATAGATTTGGATAAATTTATGGTCGAAGGGGATTTTGTGGGAGAATGGGAAGAGTGGAAGAAAGAAGATGGTTATACTGATGATGATTTAGATGAATTCATTGTTGAGAAAATATATGAATACGGTCCACCCGAAGACATGTATGGAATTTATGATTTTATTTTGGATGATTGGGCATATCATATCTCATGACAATTGATTTACGATTTAAATATGATGGTTTCTGGCGGCAAGTTTCCAATATTACGTTCGAAAAAGAAACTAAAAGCATAATAGGAATGGAAATGCGCAAAAATGGTAAATTTTCTTACAGAATTAAGAGATTCAGTTTAGACAATATGACAAATATTACTTTTGTTAAGCCATTCTTAAGATCAGGACCGAAAATTGGAATGCCGTAATGTTTATTAGCAATTATGAAAAACAAATAATAAATGATCATTTTAATTTAATTAAAGAAAATATTATAAATTTAAGTAAAATAGCAAAAACAGAACACGAAAATATTAAAATGATAATTGAAATTAATAATAAACAAATGGACATTATAGAACGGTTAAGAGAACGCGTCGAGCAACTTGAGGCTAAACGTAGTGTGCTATCATAGGCGGCGCTATGAAAGAGACTGAACTCTATGAAGAGTTATTGTCAGAAATAATAGCGAAAAAACTTTATATTAAATTAGAAGGATTGAAAATTATTATTTTTGGACGTAAAAATATAGATAAGAATACTTTAGAATCTATTATTAAAATAGTTAATAGAAGAAATGCAAAATTAACATTATTGCCATACGGACAATTAGAAATTAAATTTTAAGGAGAATACAATTGGATTTAACAGAAAAAAATAAAAATTACATAAATTCTCTTTCTTATCAAAGTTTATTAAGTAGATGGAGATTCGCTTCAACTGGTGACCCAATGTTTCAAGGGGAGACGGGAGAATATTGGAGCAAACGAATGGAAGAGTTGAGAAATCAAGGGGCGGATCACGTTGGCGCTTCTAAAACAATCGGTTGGTAAAACTAAATTTTAAGGAGGACATTTGAATAGAATACAAAAATATACATTAGACGGCATGACTGCTGCCGTAGCTTTATTATTCTTAGTAATAGTTTTGGTTGGCGTTGGTTTATTCGCTTGGTGGGCATTCAGTTGGACGACACATACTTTAGTTTGGTTCATTTTCATCTTTGGTTCAATTCTTGGCAGCGTTAGAGTAAAAGCGAGTAAGTGAAGAACATTTTAATAACTGGCGACCGGGATTGGAATAATTATTGGGTTATTTATGATGTTCTATTTAAATTAGACAGAGATTCAATAATCATTCACGGTGCAGCACGAGGCGCAGATACTATGGCAGGAATAATCGCAAAAAATTTGGGTTTTAAAGATGTTATACCTATGCCTGCCGAATGGGAAAAATATGGAAAGGCTGCTGGTCCTATTAGAAATAAAAAAATGTTAGATATGGAACCAGAGCTCGTAATTGCTTTTCACAATGATTTAGAAAATTCTAAAGGGACTAAAAATTGTGTAGAAGAAGCAGAAAAGCGCGGAATAGAAGTGCAGGTAATTTATGAGTCTTAAGCTAGAAATATATTTACCAAATGAATTTGCTGATAATTTAGAACCTGTAGAAAATTTAATTACTGAAATAGGTGATTTATTGGCACAACATTATGGAAATGATATTCTTGAAGAAGAATTTAATTTAAACAAATTAAATTCATTTATAGTTATAACTGACTCAGAAATTCCTGTCGCAGAAAACTTCATAAATCAAGATATGTATTTAGTAATTCCAATTGAGGAGGATGAATAAATGAACATGTTTTTTGGTTGGTGTCTGGGCCTTTCGATGGGTATTTTACTTGTGATATCTTTAGTAGAAGTGAGTCCTACGTGGCTTAACAAAAATGAAGTAATTGTTTATAAAATAAATAATGGAATTGTTTGCAAAGAAGATAAAAGTTATCCCAAATTAAATTGTCTTCTTATTAAAGAAGCTATTGGACCTAAGAAAGATAATTGGAAATTTAAAATAGAGGAAAAGTGATGGCTTATATGCCTGACCCTATCGAAATAAGAGGAGAAAAAATGTCAGAAATACATGAATTAGGAATGATTAAAATCATGACAGGTTCATCTGAAAAAGTCGGACTACCTGATTATAGTTCTGTAGATATTGGTCCAATTTCTGTATCTAGATTTATTACAGAAGGTGACGAAGAATATATTAAGAATGAGTTAAGAAAAAATCTAGTAATGGTTGAAGAATTAATTGCAGAGGTAAGAGAAGAAGTTTTGCAATCAATTCAAGAAAGTAAAAATGATTAAGAAAGTTTTATTTTATGGCGGCGGAACTTGGTTGGCTATAGAAATTCTTTTTCTTATTCTTGCTATATTTGTTGGAGAAAAATATGGAATCATCTAGCGAAATCGAAGTAATTTATGAAGTAAGAGGGCGAGGAGATACTTGGAAAGTTTTCTACCCCGACGAAGGAGATATGCAAACTCCTTTTCCTTGGTACGACAAAGAAGGAAATCTAAAAACCGTTATTTGGGCCGGTGGCAACTCTGGAAATTTAACTGAATCTTTTATTGAATTTTCAACAGCGAAACAAGCAATTAAATATGCCAAAGAACTTGGGGCAGAAAAAATTAAGCTAATTAAAACTAAAGAAAGAAAAAAGAAAGAATAGCTATACTTATTATATGACGAATGAAGAGATACGCGGCGCAATATGATATAATTTCTTTATGAACGAAGAAGTTAGTAACAGTGACTTGGCATATCTAGCTGGAATATTTGATGGAGAAGGTTGTATATCGTCTTTTAAAAGACAAAAGAAAACAAAATCCCCAAGTGTTGGAATTCATTGTATGGTTGTCATGCGTAAAGATTTTGGAGGCAATACAATCGTTAAGGAATTTTATAATATTTGGGGAGGATATTATCAAGAAAGACCAGAAAAAGGAAATCGCAAATCAACTTCACGATGGCAAGTTACAGATAAAAAAGCAATTAAATTTTTAAAAGATATAACACCATTTTTAAAAATTAAAAAACCTCAAGCAAATTTATGTCTTAAATTTTATAAAGAAAGAATTCCACCTCAAGGCAAGGGTATAGGCAACGGAAAAGGTCGTAAGCCATTAACTTCCGAAGCCATACAACAAAGATTTGATTTTTTCTATAAAATAAAGGAATTAAATCATGGCAAATATTGAGTTGCGCGGTGTAACATGGGATTTAGACGGAGAGCAGCTTAAGCCTTGGCTTGCTGCTCAACGCCTTTACAATGCAGGTTTTAAAGATGCAAATCTTTTAGCTACAATGTGGGCAATAATTGAAGCTGAATCTGGTGGTTATTTAAAGGCATGGCATCATAATGTTACAAGAAATGATGACGGAACAATTAAATTATTTGATGGGTATTTAATGGAAATTAAATCCACTGATTTGGGTTTTATTCAAAAAAATATAACACACAATCCTAAACCTTTATTACCAATTGAAGGTGATCAATCTAGTTTATTTGTCATAGATTTGTTTAATGCATTTCCAGAGCTCGCGCGAGGAGATAAATCTGCGGAAATAGCTTTCAATTTATACAAACAAAGAGGCTTTCAGCCTTGGTTTGCTTATTCAAATGGCTCTTATAAAAAAAGTTTGGGGCGTGGATTCGTAGCTGTGTCTAATTTCCTTGCTTTAAAAAATGGATTTAGGCCTATACCATATGTAAAAAGAATAGAATCTTAAAGGAGAATAAAATGAATTTCCAAGCACCGCCGCCGCCTGCACCGGGCGATAACAGACCGCCAAAGAAACGTTAACACTCTCCCCTTGACAGACGACAATTTTGTGCTATCATGGGATACTCAAGACAAACATGCGCTGTAGTAGAACGGCTTCTACGGTAGGCTCATATCCTGCAAATCCGAGTTCGACTCTCGGCGGCGCTACTAGACTTGACAAACAACAAGTCTTGTGTTATAAATAGTAGTAGTGTTCTTTGACAATTGAGTGTAAGCATTTGGGTGTAGGAAAACCTGGTAATCCGCCTGCTTTGGGAGCAGGAGACTCTCGGTTCGAGTCCGAGCGCCCGAACTTTTGAAGGTGCCGAATGGGAAGTTATATGGGAAACCATCACTGAACTTCTAGGTATCGGGTTAAATTGGTTGGCTTTAGTGTTCCTAGGAAATACACGCCGAAAGGTGCGGGCGACCAGCCTTCAATTAATTTTCCGAGCATAGTGTGTAATGGCAGCACACAACATTGCCAATGTTGAAGTCTCAGTTCAAATCTGGGTGTTCGGTTCTCAAAACAGGGTGTAGCTCAGTCTGGACAGAGTGGCGGTTCTGGAAACCGGCGGTCGTAGGTTCGAATCCTACTGCCCTGATAAAATGAGTCGGAAGTTTCTAGTGAAATCCTGGGGCTGTGAATCCCGGCGAGCAGGGAGCGTAACCCTGACGACTCTCCACTTGAACAATAATTCCAATGGGGTTCATGTTTTATTGTTCAATAGCTGACAGTAGCCCCAACTGAATCAGCTTTTTAAGTCACTGTGGACGAATAGGTGAAGTCATTTGCCTCTCAAGCAAAAGGTTAGCGGTTCGAACCCGCTCAGTGATACTAGGAAGATTCAACCGCCTGAGTAATTAACCACCCGTCTGCATGCGAGACGCTCAGGATAATAGAGTGGCTCCATCTTCCTACTTATGATCGGTTTGGCAATTCCTACAGATTAACAGAAAAAATTGCCACTTGTTTCTTTAGCTCAATGGTAGAGCGGTCGGTTGAAGCCCGGCGCGTACTAAGTTCGATTCTTAGAAGAAACATAAATCGCTCGCGGCTTTGGCCGACAACTGAAAGCGCGCAGGAAAATCGGAACTGATACCGAGGCGATTTTAAATTATGATGCTTTGACCGAGTGGTTTAGGTGTCGGATTGCAAACCCGACTAGGTGTGTTCGATTCACACAAGCATCTTTATCTAACATGCCGATCCTCGGAGTGTGTACAGCAAAGAGTAAGACGCATCATGTTAGATATCTTGGCTCGTTGGTCTAGGCTGGTCTAGGATTCTTGGTTTTCACCCAAGCGGTCATCGGTTCGAATCCGATACGGGCTACTAGGTAATGATTTCTGCTGAGGCGGTGGGTTTTTCAGATAGCAACTGGAAAAGGAGGCCGATTTAGCTAGTGGGCCGGGTAGGTAGAAATCATTGCCGAAATTCTCTCAGAGAAAGTGTAATTCTGTATTCGCTAGGATCGGTAGTGGCTCACGCCCCAACGCGGGAATTACACAGAGCGTTTTCCCTCTATAACTCAGTGGACAGAGTGACAGACTTCGAATCTGTTGGGCGCGCGTTCGAATCGTGCTAGGGGGTCTTGGGTATCAGCCAGAATTGTGATGTGACAAGTAGTAGACCGCGCTCTATCACTGAGTTACGTGGTAGAAGAGAGATGAGGCACACAGCATCTACCTCAAAATAAGTGTGTCTGTTTGAGAGAACAGGAAAATCTCTCAAAATATGGACTGGAGGTGTAACGGTATGCACGCCGCTCTGATAAAGCGGAAGATCATAGGTTCAATTCCTTGACAGTCTACTTTTTACGGATCGTGTGACCGCCGGTAGTGGTCGCCTGTCTTATATGCAGGAAAAGAGAAGGTTCGACTCCTTAACGATCTATTAAATGATAAAATAGATAAATGAATACAGCCATAGATTTATTTAAAAATGTATTTGTACCAAATGTTCAGGGAGCTACTGTTACTTATGCTCAATGGAAATCTCAACAACCAGGAGAATATAAGAAATGGATTGCGTTCAGAGATGCAATTATTGCGGCTGAAACTCCTGACGAATTGCCTCTTGCTCCAGAAATGAAAACTAGAGTAGGTAAATCATTAATTGCGACAGGAGAGTTAGCAATGCAATTCTTCATAATAATTAATTTGCAACAGATGTAAATTTATGCTACAATATTTGAATTATGACAGCAATTAGTGTAAGTACAGGTTCAGTCAAGCAATGGGTTCCAACTTGGACACCAGCAGTAACTCTTGCTTGGACACCTGATTGGTCAATCTAATATAATTTGTGGTGTAGGTCATGGCGACCACTCCGGCTCCAAATCGGAAGGACAGGGTTCGATTCCTTGACGCCGCGTATGGTTTCTTAGTGTAGCTAGGTAAACACGCCTCCCTGTCACGGAGGTAGCGCGGGTTCGAATCCCGTAGGAACCGCTAAGAGATTTGTTTCGACTCAAATTAGGACTGCGAAAGCCTTCTGATTTGCTTGAGACATTCTCTTTGAACGGTGGTTGTCACCAGCCTGCCGATAACCTTGGCGAAAAAAGTGGTGACTATTTGGTTCTCTAGCTTAATGGTAGAGCTTCTGTCTCTTAAACAGAATGGTGAAGGTTCAAATCCTTCGGGAATCACTTAAAATATCCGCCATTAACTCAGTGGACAGAGTGAAACGCTTCTAACGTTTTGGACGGGGGTTCGACTCCCTCATGGCGGTCTGATACAAATAACCTAGGATAAATTTGTAACACGTTACTCAATAGGCGATGTATTGAGCGCACGTCTCGGAGCGATATCCGAGCATCTTGGGAGGGTGCAAGTTGGCAGCGAATATATGCTTATCATGGCCTAAGAATTCGCGGAAAAGTGCAAATCTTTTCACCCAATCACATACGCATTTAGCTCAGTTAGGAGAGCGCCGTTCTTACAAATCGGAGGACCGGGGAGCGAAGCCCTGAATGCGTACTATCAAGAGTAAATTTTTCTAGATTTTTGCCTACTCTTGTCAAAAACTTGTAAAAATCTAGTATGGGCGATGGGACTGCTTTGGGGTGGTCACCTGATTTGCACTCAGGAACTCAGCAGGGTTCGAATCCCTGATTGTCCACTAGAGAAGGTCTTGCTTTCCACGTTGCCTTCTCTTTCATTCCAGTATAGTTCAATGGCAGAACGCGCCCCTGTTAAGGGTGATATCTAGGTTCGAATCCTAGTGTTGGAGCTATCTAAGTCGGCCGCTTAGATGCGTCTAACATTATGACGTTAAACTATTCGTCCTAGACTGGCCCGACGCTAAACATGTCCAGCGGCCCTAGGGAGAAGGGTTCAAAGTGTTCTCCCACCTAGTCACCATATTGTTAATGGCCGAGCAAACGTGCCTTCCAAGCATGGAGTGAGAGTTCGAATCTCTCTGGTGACTCTTGAATCTTAAAGTTAAGGATGATTACCACCGTGTAGGTCTAAGGGCACAACACTCTTAGATTGGTATTTCCCCGTTAGGCGAAGTTAGGTAGCCACTGCGAAGTGTAATCCTATGAAACACTGACTCTAAGATTCTCTTGGGGGTATAATCTTATCAGGTAAAGGTAGGGTCTTTTAAACCCAAGTGCTAGGTTCGAGTCCTAGTGCCCCCACTTTTTAATATATAATTAACTCATGGCTCGAATTACTTTAAGCGTAACTGATATTTCGCGGATCTTATCTGCGCCACCATCTTTATATACAGCAACCGGTTCAGATGGCTTTTATTTTGATAATGCTTCTGGAGATGTATTTTTGGAAGTTATTTCTTCTACTACGTCCCAAAACTTTACTGTTCTCACCGGGCTTATTGTAGATAATGAGTGGGCAGTAGCAGATGATTTAGTAAATGTGTCTAATGCATCGACTACATATTTTTATGGTAATTTCCCGCAAAATATTTATAACCAACCTGATGGTTCTAATCAGGTTTGGGTTGATCATGATGTATCCGCTGTGTTACAATTCAGAGCATGGCGCATAACATAAAAACATTCCAGGACACTCTGTATTGGCATCGGAGCACGGTCTTTGAAACCGTTGGTTGATGGTTCGATCCCATCTCCTGGAGCTTTTAGTCTCGTAGTTTAGTGGAGAAAATATTGGGCCGCGAACCCAAAGATCGCAAGTTCGATCCTTGCCGAGACTATTGGGGAGGTTTTATATATAATTTATGCCTGCGGGAACCTTAAGCAAGTTCAAAATCAGGAATGCTTAGCCTGATGTGAGTTCGACTCTCACGGCCCCTCTCTATTTTGCCGCTCAAGCTCAGTTTGGCAGAGCAAGTGCCTTGTAAGCACGAGGATTAGGGTTCGATCCCCTAGCGCGGCTTTTAATATAAAATAAATATATTTTGGAGGGAGGTTGGGTTATAATGGCTAAACAAATCTGGCTCCCGAAAGCGGAGACTCATGTTGTGGTCAATCCCGAGGGCGAAATAAAGATTTGGGATTCTATGATTATGATTAGAGAAGAATTAAATAAAAGTAATTTTGGTTTTGAAAAAGAAAAGGATAAAGAATAATGAAAGATATTACTTGTGTTACTCTTTGGGTTGAGGGGGATATTCCAGAAAATTGCGATTGGGATTCTTATCTTCCCGAAGGAGTAAAATTAACAGAAAATGATGATAATTACTCCAACAGTTATACGGCAAAAACTTTTCCTTGGGAAAATACCTATCATGAAATAAAATGGTGGATTCTACGTCCTTTAAATATGGACGAATGGATAGCACTAGATGATGCGGAGTCCGAGGTTTTGGGCAAAATTTTGGGCGATGATTTTATGGGAACCGCTGGTCCGATTCCTTTCGATAAAGATGGCAAAACTTATCCAGAACTAATTGCAGAAATGGAGGCAAATGAATCTTAGACAAACTTATACTTTCGATGACGTTCTTCTCGTCCCTAAACGGGGAGTATTAAATAAAAGAATTGATGCAGATATTTCTAGCGAAATAGTTTCTGGAGAAGAAATAGAAATTCCTATTATTTCTGCGAATATGCCTTCTGTTACCGGCCCATATATGGCAGCAATGATGTGGAGCAGAGGAGCTTATGGAATTCTACATAGATTTAAAAGTGATAATGAAAGAACTGCTGATTACTTAGAAGTTAATGCAGAATATAATTCCATGTGTGGAGTTTCTTTAGGTCTTAAAGACTCACAAATAATTGCTACTTTTTATGCTATGGGTTGTAAAATCTTTTGTCTTGATGTGGCCCACGGAGATCATGAACAAGTATTGGAATTTGTTGCTAACTTTAAAAGCAATGGATTAAAGAATACAAAACTTATTGTAGGCAATGTAGCTACAGAAGCAGCGGCAGCACATTTATCTCAGGTCGGCGCTGATGCAATTAAGGTTGGTGTTGGACCGGGAGCAGCTTGTAGAACTCGGGAGGTAACAGGTTTTGGAGTGCCGCAACTCTCAGCTATTATGGACGTGGCTAGGAATAAAGAATACTTTCCTGATGTAAAAATTATTGCTGACGGAGGTATTAAAAATTCCGGCGACATTGTAAAAGCGCTCGCGGCAGGAGCAGATACGGTAATGATTGGTTCTTTATTGGCCGGTTGTGATGAGGCACCAAATCCTGGAGAATATTATGGTAATGCTTCTCATCATATTAACGGTCATAGAGCTCCAGAAGGTTCTTATGGACAAGTAGAAAAAAGAGGTTCAGTTGAAAATATTATCAAAGAATTGGCTTGGGGAATCCGCTCGGGGTTATCATATGGCGGCGCGACTAATTTGGCAGAACTTAAAGAAAATGCTGAATTCATTCAAGTTACGGCTGCGGGGCAACAAGAATCACAAGTGAGATTGAATCAAGATAAGTATATCTTTCACAAAGATAACGCTGTGGCTTCTTTTGATTATAGTTCGATAGGATTTTAACTCTCTCTAGCTTAAAAGAAGAGCTCTGGCCTCATAAGCCAGCAGGTCTGGGTGCAAGACCCAGGGGAGATATTGCCGCCATATTTTAATGGCAAAAATCATGAATGGTACTCATGTAATCCAAGTTCGATTCTTGGTGGCGGCTTTAGATATACACGGACAAGGCTTGGGCCGGTGAAACCTTTATGAGTCCGACACATGATCGGGCATCGAGGACTAATCCGGGTGGGTAGCGAGTGGTGATGTATCTATTAATGTATGAATTGAAATGCATATGCGGTGGAATTCAATAGCCATCGAGGAACGTTAGGCTACCTTCTTATAATTGAGAGACTTTTTCTTGTCGGAGAAAAAGAAGAGATATAAGAAACGCGAACGAAATAGTGGGAGCGGAGATTCAGTAACCGCGTCAATACCACGGATTCTACGGGGTACAATCTCAAGAGTTCAGTTATTCTAAACTGACAGGTAGAGAGCAGCGGTTAAGTGCCGCCAGATTTTAATCTGAGACAGATATATGCACTAGACAAAAGCCTTCGTAATGATATTCATACATGTTGCCGCACAAGTTCTGATAGCGGAACCCTGTTTCGTAAACAGGAAGCGCAAAGTGCAATTCTTTGGTGCGGCTTTGCTTACACTCAATTGTTTAAACAATCCAGGGTCGTCTAACTGGCAGGATGCGATGCTCTGAACTTCGTGATCTAGGTTCGATCCCTAGCCCCGGAATATATATAATAAATATCGGTAGCTCTAAACCCGCGACAGTGACCGCTCGAAAGGGCGGTTTTCTGTATAAAAAACTTGACAAACGTAAATGAATGTGCTATCTTTATATTAACGGTGAAAGCGACGGTAAGTAACCGCGTTGTGACAGACCCGAACGACCGTCTGTTCCCACAGACGGGATTTAGGGAATGTGCTGTTAGTAAGGAGCGAAGGGATGGTGTGGAGCGTTTACCAAGGCGCGGAAGCATATCCTCGGCCCTTGTCACATGGGGTGCATCTTGCGAAGTTGGAGCTAAACCAGAAATGGGGAAGCTAGGTGAAACAACGAGACACAGGCGGCTCTTAAATACACTTATCCTGTGAAGATAACCAGGGATAGGAGCTTAGAGGTAGGCAACCCTCTCAACGACTATAAAGCCCATCGAGAGGTGGGCTTTATATTATCTTAATAGGCTTTAGTTTGATGTTATGCTACACTAATGCATAAGTACGGCATATTATTATAACTCGAAAGGAAAACTAAATTGAAAATAATTGCAATAATCGCGGCAGTTGCATGTTTGGCATTTGTGGGAGCGGGTTGTACTGACTCTGACGCAGATGTGGCCGCAAGGAATATCTCTAAAGCAGCCGAACAGTTTGAAGTTGCTCGTCGTATTGTATTCGTAAATGGTATTACCGACAAATATCTATTGCAGATTGAGGGTTTGTGTTCTGTAGAAACGAGTGAATCTGCTTTGGGTGGATCATTGGAAGTCACTTGTAAAGATGGGAAGGGATTCAAAAAATCCTTTTTGGGTTTATCTGATAATGTGACTTACTTTGTTGAACAAATAGATAGTATTAAAGTATCTACCACTCGATACCGTGTGATTTTCAAGCCAGAAACAATTGTTCCTAATTTGGACCGACCTTAATGAAATATTCAGTTCTAGTTCCGGGAGTCGGACCAACTCCATGTGATTTAATGATAGTTGGCGAGGCTCCCGGAAGGGAGGAAATTAAAAAAGGCATTCCTTTTTGTGGTCGCTCTGGAGAACTTTTAAATGATGCTCTGAAAAAGGCAGGGATAACCAGGGAGGGAATTTATATAACAAATCGTTTTAAGGGAGATGTTGGGGAAGGTAACCCAACCCCAACAAAAGAACAATTAATAGACCACAGTGATTTGTTTTTGGATGAAATTGATGAGATAGTGCAACCAAAATTTATATTAACACTTGGAAAAACAGCAACAATATGCTTTTTGTCTGGAGGAAACGAAGAGAATCGGTTAATGAAAGATTTAGTCGGTAAACCTTTTTATGAACCTTGGAGCAAGGCGCGAATTTATCCTTGTTACCACCCTGCATATATACTTAGAAACAGGAAGGTAGATGTTGTTAATAAATTTTATTCGGTGGTATATAATTTCATTAATTCGATTTAGTAAAGCATTAATAAAATATTGGAAGAGAATTTTAATTGGTGGACTTATATCTTGGGCAATTGTTAATTTTATATTAATTTCTTTTTTTATTATTTCCGAATGGCAACATTTTATTTATGACGATTATTTATTTGCAATGATTGCACAAACAATTTTAATGATTTCTTTTCCAGTTGGCGGATTTGTTGCTTATATAAAAAGAAATTAAATATTCCCTGCGTCCCAATGACTAACATTTTCGAATCCAGCAAGATCATATTCATTTAACCGTGGTAATTCAACCATTGGTTGAGTTTTAGGCCAGCCAAGAGCATTTCTGGCATAGGCGTCTGTATTTTGCGGGGTAGAATTAGGAGATTCTGAAATAAAATTCTCCGTAATACATTTCCAATCAGCATCAATTAATGGTTTAGCTTTTTGTGGCCAAGGAAGACCATTCCAATGAACAAATGGGGCAAAATTGGTTACTACGGCTTTAGGAATATTTATATCGCTTATATAAAATATTACATCAGCCCAATTGACGGCTTCGGGACGTGGTTCAACAATGCCTGTGTTTGGATTAAGCCATTCAGAAGGAATTTCTCCTTCTAGAATAACTCCGTTGGCACCAGATTCTATAACGGCTTGTCTAACGGTCGCAGGAGTAAATGGTCTAGTAAGCCATATTGTATACCAAAGACGGCCTACACAAGCTTCTTTAAGTTCATCGGCTACAAACCTATTATAATGCCCATAAGTTTCGTCATTCCATTGAAATGTCACCCATTTGTAACCTTTATTCGTGGCTCTGGTTACAAACTGGTAAGGGTCCGAGTAATATCCGTTATATAATTCCTCGTTGAGCCAAATACCCTCACCTATCCCGGAAAAGGGCTAGTTTGGGACTCCAATGCAGTAACTCTTTGTTTTAAACTGGCAAGGTCTGGATTAACTTTGTTTGAACGCCAATTGTCTAAATCTTCTTTAATATCATGAGTAAAAACATCTACTGCTTTTGTATCATCTTGAAGATCATCTACAGATTTTTTCCATCTAAAAAATTGATCCCAAACAGCATAATCTCCACCATCTGGGCGTTTTATTGTTCTTTTCCAGGCATCTCTTGCAATATCTGCACTAAATGCTGCTAATTCTCTAACTGCCATTTAACACCTTTCTTAGTAACGGCCACTTGTATGTACGTGATTGGTATGTCCTCCATACGTATAAGCATGCAAACCTTTACTTCTACTCCAAATTAAATTACCATAGATTACATAATCAATTTCTGGATCACCTTCCATCTCTTTAAAAAATGCATATGCGTCTCTATTAGGATAGGGACTAAATCCTAAATCAAATGCATCTGCTGGATAATGAGCATGGTCAGAAAGACGACCGGATGGAAGTCTTGAGGCAGGATTATAAGTTCCCAGATCGCTTAGACCATATTTGCTTCTGCCTAGGGAATACTCGTCCCAAAGATATTTTGAAAGAGAATTCCACCCTTGATTCGGTTCAACCATTTCAAATACAGGAGGCGGAGGCGGAGTTTTGCATTGTCTATAAAGATCATGAGATTTGCCATCAAAATATCTTAAAAGTCTTTTATGAGCATATTCATCATAGACTCTCTTCTTCTTGTTCTTGAGAGCTTTCTTTGCTTTGAATTTCATTAAAGCATTCATTCTTCGCGCACCCATAGTTTGTTTCCATTTCTTGGGCATACGATTATATACCTTTATGGGCATCTTATAACATTTTGCGCGTATTAGAGCTCGTCCAACGGCCTCACAATCCGGGCCGGACATATCTTCTTTAATTAATCTACAGAATTCGGTTGCTGCCATACCAATAATTATAGCAACTGAAATATTATATTAAAGGCGGAAGGAAAGGGGATCGAACCCTTAAGGGCTATTAACCTCGCTCCCTTAGCGGGGGAGTGCCGTCGCCAACCTTCGGCTTGCCCTTCCATATTTTGAATGCATCCCCATAGAATCGAACTATGCTCCGTGGTTTTACAGACCAGTGTATTCGCCAGAATACCAGAGATGCTTATTTTATATACCACTCGTGAGATTCGAACTCACACTGTCAGGAATCTCAGTCCTGTTTCTCTACCTGTTGGAATAGAGTGGTTTGGTGGAACCATTAAGCTAGCTGGCCCCAGGCATTAGTCTCCGGGCTTATCAGCTTACCCACTTTAGAAGGCAGGAGCCAATTATTACGGGCTAAGGAACCCTTTTTACCATCGTTTTGGCTAAGACTCCTTACAGCCCACCGCCTACTTTGATGTTGTCCTTCGAGTACCTCTCCTGGGATTCGAACCCAGACTTGTTTTTTCGAGGGGTTTGAGCCCCCGTCCTCTACCAATTGGGATAGAGAGGCTTAATATCTTTTCTTTCCTTTCTTTTTCTTCTTCATATACTTCCCCTCGGATTTGAACCGAGACTTTACCGGGCTTAAACCGGATGCCTCTGCCGTTGGGCTAGGGAAGCTTGCTTAATATACCTACCGAAATTCTTTCTATCTTTTTCTATTTCTTTAAATTCTTTCTTTGCCCATCCTATTTTTTGTTTCATAATACCTCCCCTGAGATTCGAACTCAGACTGAACAGGTTCTAAGCCTGCTTCCTCTACCGTTGGGATAGAGAGGCATATAAGGCGGAAGCTACAGGATTCGAACCCGTACAGCCGATTAAGACCATCACCGCTTTCAAGGCGGATAAGTACACCAGATACGAGCTTCCATGTATAAGACTAGCATATCAAGTAGCTTCTGTCAAGGGCGTTTCGTAATTAATTAATTTATATCTAGCGTGTCTAGAAATAAATTTATATTTTTCTAAAAATTCTTCTTCATTGTCTGTCCAGAATTCACAAATTTCTGTTCCTGCGACAAGTGGATCTGCATAAGAATATTTAATATAAAACCATTCTTTATAATTATGTGGTTTCGAAAATTGTCTCATCTATATATTTTCCACTTCTCAAATGATTCATATTATCTGCTAGCCATTTAATAGGGCAAATCCAATCATCATTGTACCCATGATGTTCTGGAACATCTCCTATCCAGCCACAAAATGGACAGACTCTCGGCAAACCTTTAAAGAATTCTTCTGCCGCTTCTAATTCTAAATCTATATATGTAGAACCAATCATAAAAGGTAAAAATCTAGTTTTCATTATTCACCAATCTTTTTTAAATATTCTATTTTCTTTTTAATGATCGTCTTTTTACTTTACCTGTTCTCCCAATTCTTTCTTCACCAAGAGCTTCCGTCGCAGGAGGATTTATTAAATAAGTCAATGCTTGTTCAATGAGAACCGGGTCATCATCAAATTTTCCAAGAGCAGAATTGCAACGCCAACACACCAAGCCTCGAACAAGACCAGTCTTATGATTATGATCAACCGCTAGTTTGCGAGTTTTTGGAGGTTTCTTGCAGATAGCGCAAACACCTTTTTGATGTGTTAAAATTTTATCATATTCCTTAATTGTGAGCGAAAAAAGTGTCTTTAGACGACGCGCTCTACCATCGGCGGCATGACATTCTTTGCAAACAGGACTACGTTTGCCTCCCCGTCGAATATACCACTCTTCAATAGATTTATATTTTTTACAGTCGGGGCATTTAAATTTATTTTTTGAACGAATAAGAGCGTGATCCTTTCGATTATGTCGTCCACAATTACAACCAGGTTTACAAACAATTCTAGTCATTACATTATCTTGTTATTTTAGTGTGTTTTGGATGTTGTCTACGTCTCCGACGTTTTGCCATATTTAAATACTACTTAAATGATATCCCATGTTTTTAGTATATTCTTTTTGAGCTAATTTAACTTCTTCTTCCTTATCAAGTCTGGGTCTGATAGGTCCATCATCATAAAGAGATTCTTCATCTGCGCCCCAACTTAATTGTTGATATCCAGCAGGAGATAATTCTTTTTTTATTTGATAGCCACATTTACACCATTGTTGATAAGAAACTTGAACAGAGGCTCCCGTGATTAAACTACAAGCTAATTTGCTTCGTCCATGATCATATTTATGCTTATGTTTAAAAGGCCACATTTAAATCTTTAAAATACTCTGGCGGGCCATCCCATAATTCTTGTTCTGTTTCAGGTGTAATATCATGTGTTTTACAATCAAATCCTAAAACTTCAACAATGTCTCTAGGATAAAAACTATGACCTTCTAAAACTTTCTTTTTATTATGATATAAAGCCATCCAATCGTCACCCCAATAAACTACGTCAACCATTCATATCTCCCTTACCGTCACTATTTGTTTAGAATTAACTTTTAATTTGGTTCTATCTTCAATATGTATTTCATTTGTTTCGGCGTCAAACCACACTCCGCGCTCTTGACCATTTAAAAAATTTCTTAGTGGCTCATCTATGAAAATTATATAACCATTAGTTAAAGTCGCTTGAAGCATTATCTATCTCGCTCCCACTCCGCTTGGCGCATAGTCCACTCGCGAGAAAGACGCTCTACATTTCCGCCATAAATATCTCTAAGTGCTTTCCAATGGATAACTTCTCTGGTGTGTTTTTCTACTTTGTCATCCCATTCTTTATAGGATTCTTCTTCTTTGGCTAAAGAATCAACTAAATCCTTAGTAGCTCTTTCGCCACGCAAAGTCAAGGATTTACTTATATTGCTATACAGAACTCTATATTCAGCATCTCTTAGGTGCGTTGCATTAGATAAATTACTCTCCGCGATAGCCAACAGCCACCTAACCCTGCTCAGATAGCTACCAAACGCGCTATATAGCCTCCTAACGGCTTTGTCCCCCAAGTCGGTGACATCTACTGGCATATCATAGGGATCGGTTTCCGATACACTTTGCGGAATAGGAAGTCCCTCTCTTGATGTCATATTGCTTTCAGGAATCCAGTTGCCAGCAGGCATAAATCCCCATTGTCCATGTTCATCTTGAATTGGACGTTTCTTTTCTGTTTCTCTTAAATCACTCTCTGAATAACCACCGCTAGAACGGCGAGGATAAGTCTTAGCTACCTCTTCGGGCACTTTCATTGGAGACTTATCTTCAGTCCAATTTCTTATCCCTTGAATAATTTCAGACTCCCCCGGTGGAGTCCCATCATGGTTGTGAACGGCGACTTCGCTTAATACCGGGGAAGAATCTGCAAGCCTAATTATAGCATGAAGATAATCATTGTCCATGCTTTCTTCAATAGCTAGTTTGGCTTCGTCATAGAAATATTGCGCTAAATCAATCAAATCTTTTTCGTCCTCTGGGAGTTCTCTATCTAACCACCCTCCCTGTGCGACTTCGCTTAAAATAGCTCTAGCTGTTTGTGTATCCATCAACTTTATTGATCCCTCCATCATATCTCCAATTCCAAAATTGCCACCATTTTTTATTATCTATAAATTCTTTTCTTCTTCTATTTGTTTCTATATGAAAACAAGATATACACAATGTATTATATTGTCGTCCATGTCTGGGACAATCAACATATATAGACGTATTATCTAGAATAACTCTAGCTGCTTGTGTATCCATCTTTCTTGTACTTTCCTTTTTATATCCTCTATATTATAGTTGGGGTTATGTCCCAAAGCAAATTTTACTGCATTACTTTCAGACAACTTAACAATTCCCTCTTTGTAGTCAGCTTTACACAATTTTTTGTATGGATTCCATTGACAGCTTCCGGTAGACCATCTCATCTCTTTAGGGCGCTCAGGTAAAACGTCATCCAAGAAACATTGCTTCCAATACTTAAGTGTCTCCTCTGCCTCTCGCACTAATGCTTCGTCCAACTCCACATAGAACTCGTGGGTATTTCTGGGGTCTTCTCTGGACACATAATATATCATTCCGCCTTGTGCTGGCATCAACCCTAATTTATTCCATTTCATATGATTATGATTTCTCATGCACCATAAAATGTATGATTGAAGCTGATAATAATGTTTTTCGTCATAAGATTGACCACCAACTTTCATATATTCTATAACCTTGTTTGCTTTAGATTTTATTTCAACTGGAAGAACATAATAATATTCTGGAATTAAATTTAATACAGCATCCAATTTCCCTGTCAACCAAGTGTTTTCATCCTCTATATAAAGCTGATTCGGTGGTTGTGGGCCAAGAAGTATTCCCATTTTTGCCCAACGCTCAACAATTTGTTCTTCAACACATTTCCCTGCTTCCATGATTCCTATTCCTTTAGGAGAAATAGGTTCTTGTTCAGGAATATTTAATAATTTATAAAGAGGAGTACATCTACAATTTTGTTCTGCGCCGGGATAAGAACTACAATGAAATGAAGAAGTGAAATAAGAATTCTCTCGCCACTTTCTTTCTTCTTCTTGTTCATAAGCCTGTTCTGTCCACAAATCAAGTTGCGGTCCTTCTTTAACTTGTCCCAAGGATTTGAAAAGTTCTCGCCTGCTAATTCCCATAAGTTATCGCTACAAATCTGTCATCTAAAATTTTTTCTATTATTGGCTTAACATTTTCCCATTCTAAGCCGCCATTCCCGCATCCGGGACGCGGCATAACAACACTATCAAAATGCCATAAGTCCGCTTCTTTTTTTAAATCTGTAGCACTTTTTTGTATTAAATTTAAATCTGCTGGTTCCCACCAATTATATTTAACTGGCATGGTAATAATATTATTAAATCTTATTTGTTCGCTGTTTTCATCCAGGTCTTGAAGACCCCAAATAAAAACTTCATTGCCGAATTTTTCTATAGCCTCGCCTAAAATCATAGGAAGAAAAGGCCATCTATTTGCCGCTTCTTTAGCGCAGCCTCGACCCATAACTGCTTGTCCATTATTTTTAACATATCCATTGGTAGTAATAACTACTGCATCAGCAGGATAAGTCCATAAATTTCCTGTATCTTCTATCATCAAGTTTCCATTATCGCTTCGTTATATTCTTTTGCTGTTCCAAACCAAATTCCGTCACCATATGTTAACCCAGAATCAGCAGATACAATATAAGTTTCAATTTCATCTTCATAAGTAATAATTATAGTTACATCCCATCTTCTTTCCAAAATTTCTACCGCAAGTGGTCGTCTCATTCTTCCTCTCTCAATAATTCTGGTTGACTAGCTCTCCTCTTTCTAGCCGCAACCTGTGGCTTGTCTTCCTCTATTATTTTCATTAACTTGCTATACCCTGCCTGCATTAATTTAAAATCTTCTTTTCTTAATAAAATAAAATCTTCTCCAAGTGGTTCGATTCTTGCGGCCCAAATTGGAATTGCGCCATCTCCGCCAATATCATAACATGCCTGGATCGCCTCTACAATATCGGCAAAATTTATAGGGAATTGATTCTTAGAAGTATATTTAAGACTCCATCTAATTCCATGACCGGTTAAATCTAATTTACTAAACCATACAGAACCAGAGCCACTTACTCGCTTTAAGCCAAATTCATTAGCCAAGTCCTTCTCAAATTGGTAGCCCTGGTTCTGTGGTGTCATTATTTACTACTCGTTAGAATCTTATCTACATCAACCTCTTCTTCAGAAACAAAAGAACCAGTTGAGGCTGCTGCACTAGCAAGATAAGTAGCAGTATCGTGAGTGAACTGACCAAAACCATATGGCAAATTCTCTCGCGTTACACTGAGAGTATTGCCTCTGTTTCTATAGCCGAGCAACTGAGCGCCAGCCCATGCGTCAACACCTACTCCGAGATAAGTAAACGTCCATTTACCACTATTTTCCTTGCTTCGGACAAGCGATACCACAGATTCTCTAGTGAAGTCTCTAGAATCGTTTTCCAGCCCGTCAGTTACAACAACAACTAGAAATCTATCAACATTTTCGGTTTCAATATTTCTAATAGTTGAACCAACTGCATCAAGTAGCGGTGTATTGCCTCTGGGTCTATAAGTTTCTTCTGTTAATTCATAAGTATCCGCAACCCTTGTGTTCCTTTCAAGAAAACGAACTCTCTTTTCTTCGCCAATTGGTGAAGAGAAATTAACAATAGTTACAAGAGTATTGGGATTTTCATCTTCAATACCCTCTAAATAGGCGTTTACAGAAGCAATAGTTTCTGAACGCCTTTCATTCATTGAACCTGACTCGTCAATAATTACTGCGACGAGAGTTCTTAATTTAGTGCCAACACTTGTGACACTATCCCTTTTCTTGGGCATGTTTCTCCTTTAAGCTGTGACCATTTAATATGGCCTGTTTGATTGTTTGCTGCAAATCTGTATTTTCTAAAATTAATTCCCTTAATTTTCTTTCCCCCTGAACTTTATCAAATCCTTCGATAGTATACCATGAACCCCCTCTTTGGGCAATTCCGTGGTAAATTGCAGCTTTTGTCAGTTCCCACACCGCATCATAATTTCCTGTTTCAAAATCAAGTCTCATTCTCGCTGAACCATACGGTGCGCATACTCTAGACTTAGCAACACGAATCTGAAACTCCATGCCCTCTGGGTCAGAGTCACCTGAAATGGTGTCAATGTTTGAGCCACTGTCACTTAATACGCCGTTGTCGTCCTTGTATAACCAATGAGACTTTCTAAACTGTAAAGACATAGAAGAGATATATTCAACTGCACGACCAGAAGTAGGTTCTTCTGAACCCATCATCTTTCCAAATACTTGACGTGTCTGATTAACCAAAATAACTGCATTCTCTACATCATCAAATCTTTCTTGAGCTCGACGCAATACTTTGCCCCATGCTCTTGCTTGAATTCCTGGCCTCCACTCCTCTGTCTTGCCAGCCAATTCATCAATAGAGATAGCAGCAGCTAAAGAATCAAGCACGTGAACATTAACTACCCCAAGAAGAGATTCAAGTTTTGTTCCGACTTCTTCAATAATAGATCCATCAACAACATGTAGCTTGGACAAATCAATACCTTTGCGCTCGACCCAACTGGCCAAGAATTGTTTCTCAATATTATAGTAAGCACAGCTTAAACCCATGTCTTGAGCCTGTTTAATAATATTCCAACAAGTTAGAGTCTTAGCGCCTCCAGGAGGTCCATAGAAATGACTCCATCTGCCTAGAGGAATACCTCCGTAAGTAGCTGCATCCAACTCAAGAGAACCGGTGGGAATTCTAGTTAGTTCAGGATATTCGTTGGCATAGCGAATATCTCCGTCACCATACTTCTTTTTAATTGTGCTCAAAACTTTTTCTAGATTGTCTTTATCAATTGGCATTTTATGTCCTATCTGTGCTATAACCCGTGCATTTGCCATGTGCTTTATGAGAATATCCTGGCCCTGAACATTGATGATCTTGCTCTAACCAAGCTATTCTTTCCTTAAATTGTCTGTCTCTTTCTTTTCTACTGTACTCATCACATTCAAAAGAGTGTGTCTTAAAATTTTCAGATAAATGTCTAGCATCGCATATACAAGTCATTATTCCTCCGCTGCTAACTGAGCCACACTGATAACTCTATGCGCTACTGTTGATTCGTATTCTGAATCGTACTGTCCTGATATCAAAATCATGTTACCTTCTGTAAGTAGATGCCTATATTGTTCATAAGTATCTGAGAAAAATGTTGCCGCATAGTCTGTAGTATTATAGCTCAAATCAACAAAAGCCATTTTATTCTTCTTTTTATCAGTAATCTCTCTAACGTTCATAACTTCTCCACCCACCTGAACGCTGCCATCCAATTCTTCTGAGATATATTCGGAAAGAATTTCATTATATTTTTTTGTTTGGCCATCATCAGACACAATAAAACCCATCAATTCTTTCTCAGCAAAAACCTTATCTTCTGAGGAGATTTCTCCATCTTCTTTTAAGCCTTCTTCATTGAGAATCCATTCTCTTCTGCCGCCCAATTCATCAAAAGCGCCGGCTCTAAAAAGGGAATTCTTAACTCTCTTATTAAGTTGCCTCTTTTCTACTCTGGAGAAGAAATCTTCATAGGAACTAAATGGACGCTTCTCTTGAATTTCTTCTACGGCCTTACCTCCAACAAATTTAATTGCTTGTAGACCAAATCTAATTGAATTACCGTCAATAGTAAAACCTGTATCAGAGGTATTAATATTAGGCGGCAGAATATTAACACCCACCGTATTTGCTTCTCTAATAGTTTTCATTACCTTCTTCTGAGAATCAGCACTTGAGTTCATGTTCACTGTGAGTAGCGATGAATAAAATTCTAGTGGATAATAAGTCTTCAACCATTTGTCTTGATATGCTTGCAGAGAATAACCAGTCGAGTGTGACCTATTAAAAGCATATGTGGTCATGGCAAGAATCTGCTGCCAAATTTCGTCATAAATTCTTTTTTGAATTTTCTTTCCCTCGCAACCGGCGGCAAATTGATCATAGTATTCTTGCAATCTTTTTTTACCTTCTAAATCTCTAGCAATTCCTTTCGCCACAACTTTCAAAAACTGTGCAACATCCGCTCCAGTTGCATCTAAAGCAAGAGCTCTAAAAATTTGCATAACTTGTTCCTGGAACACCATAAATCCATATGTTGAGCCAATGAATTCTTCAAGAGACTCGTGCGCCAGTTTCCAATATGTTTTTCCATTCTTTCTATCTGCATACTCAAAAGCGATACCATTACTAAGTGTTCCCGGCCTATGCAAAGCATTAGCCGCAATAATATGTTCTAGATTTTCAGGTTTAATGTGTTTTAACAAACCTACGATACTGTTACTAGCGAATTGGAATATTCCAACATTAAATCCATCAGCAAAATTAGCTGTCACAAGTTCATCGCTCTTATAAGGAGATTCAACTACAGGAAATTGATTTACATCTTCAAAATCAATAATCTTACCTGTTCTTTCTTTAATCTTTTCAATTGCAAGTTGCTGCATGGTAAGCGCATCAGTTGAAAGACAATCAATCTTAAGAAAACCATAGGGAGAAATAAGCTGCGCATTAGCTCTTTCTGACCACTGAGTAACCATACCACCATCTTTAGCTTGCATCATAGGTATAACATCTATCGCTGGTCTGTCAGTAATAATTACTGCCGCTGGATGCTGTGACTGCCTGGAAATTTGTCCTTCTAATCGCAAGGCATGTTTTCTAACTTGTGGGTATTCCTCTAAGAATTTCTTAAGCACGGGATACGTTGCTTCAAGAGATTCAATATTCTCTTCAAAAATAATCTGTGGAATAACATCTGTAGCTCTTTTTACTTTAGCTGCTGGTACATTAAGAACTCTAGATACTTCTTGAATCGCGGCCCGTGGTTTAAATGATTGAAATGAAGCCACGTTAACTACATATTCATCTCCGTATTTCTCATGAAGATATTGTTTTACTTCGTCGCGGCGATCATCTTGGAAATCAATATCAATATCTGGCAACTCAGTTCTATAGTCATTCAAGAATCTTTCAAAGAGAAGTTCGTAACCAATCGGATCAACGGCTGTGATTCTGCAAAGATAATTGACAAGAGAACCAGCAGCAGAACCTCTTCCTGGTCCGACTCGAATACCGTTGTCTTTTGCCCATCTGACCATATCAGCGACAATGAAGAAATAATCAAGGACTTTGAGTTTGCGCATAACCGTGAATTCTTCCTCAATCCTGTTGTGATAATCAATATCATCGGTTTTTCCAATTCTCTCTAACCCCTCTTTACACCATTGTCTAAGAATTCTTTCAGCTTCTAATGGAGATTTTGTCGCCTTCGGAATTTTTGGTGATTTATCTATAGAAAAATGTTCACACCTGTCAGAAATTTTACTTGTGTTATCTATCAACTCATGCACAAGAGTTATCGGAATTTCTGGATGAAAATTTATAAACTGTTCTACTAATTCTTGCTCGTCCATAAGCCAGTAAGTATTACCAGAAAATTTAAAAACATCTTTGGCAGCATCTTCACGCTGCTCTCTAGACTTATTAGACTGTCCAGTCTGAATCATCACAAGTATGTCTTGCGTACCATACCAGTCCTTAAAAGGATAATGAGCATCAGTAGCGGCTACCAGAGGAATACCTCTGTTTCCGGCCATGTCTATCAGCTCAATGTTTACTTTGCGCTGACCTGGATCGTCATGCGGATGAATCTCCATGTAAAGATCATCGCCAAAGATGTCTCGCATTGTGTTTAAATATCTAAGAGCTCCATCACTATCCCCTGTAACAATTGACTTAGGAACTATTCCGCTCATGCATGAAGTAGATGCTATAAGACCTTCTGAATAGTCTCTAAGTAATCTCCAATCAATACATGGCTTATAATAAAAATTTTCTGGTTGCCAAGACAGACTCGACAAGCGCATGAGATTCTTAAATCCTTCTAAATTTTTGGCGAGCAATACTAAGTGAAATCTTTTATGATCCTTGTCATGCGTTAAGGCGTCGGTAGTAAAATACATCTCGCATCCAACAATGGGTTTTATTTCATGTTCTTCACAAGCGTTTACATGGTAAAGCACACCGGCTAAAGAACCGTGGTCAGTTAACGCAAGGGCCGACTGACCTAGTTCTGCGGCTCTAGCGGCATAATGTTCTGCTGTACCTACACCGTCTAGTAAAGAGAATTCTCCGTGTCTATGTAAATGAACTAATTTGCTCATGCCTATCTATATGTCTATTCCAAGCGTTAAAAGCTAAAATTCTTGAATTAAATCTTTTCTTTCCTTTGGCTCCACATTCACAGCGCCAACAGAAACCCCCTTCTCCATATTTGGGGGAGAAGGGGGTTCTGCCGAAATTACTTATAAATGGTATATGAAAACTGCCGTCATTTAATTCAATGCCAGCAAGATTATTCATCAATCTGTGTTCTTCTTCTAAATGGAGATTCTCTCGCAGGAGTTACTTCATCTTTCTTTTCAACTCTAACACCCCACGATTCATATGCAGAAGGAACTGTCAATTCAGTAAGATCAAACTTCTCGTCTTCTAGTTCCTTGTCTGCGGCAGACATTGACTGTGGGCCTCCATCTGGGTCGGCAGGAGAAATAAAATACTTAGTGTCGAATTTCTCTCCAACTCGCTTAATTTTGAAATCTCTAGATTTTAGACCTTTCCAGTCAAAATCTTTTTCCTGTAAATCCTGCAAAACTTCAAAAGAAGCATCCCAAACTACTACTGCATCATCAAAACCAACAGTTTCCCATTTGGTTCCAACTTTCTCTTGGATAGGAGCGTCACGCTGAATCATATTAATTTTGCCTCTAAATTTAATATCAACTTCTTGCTCACAACCTGGACAATCCTTGCCTAAATTGCGACGACCTTCATCATCTTGATCAATGCAAGGAACCTGTAACGGGAAACTACGACCAGGAACTTTAACTAAATGTACCCATCCGCAGGCTACGTCTTCACCTTCTTCAAGGAAACGAACAACGGCTGTTTCACCAGCGCCGAGACGAAAATATCTTATATATTCGCCCCCTCCTGCTTCTCTTCTTCTTTCAATATCTTCTTTTGCTGACGCTAATGCGCCGAACCCTCTAGCCATAATTTCTCCTTTGTTTGTTTTATTGGCTATATAAATTGTAGCAAACTAGACTTCTTACTTTGTAAAAGCCATGCTAATTCTGTCGCGTCCATGTCGGCAGGATCTTTATCATGATTAGGAATAACACTGGTTGGTATAGAATTGCGAAGTTTTTTTGCTGCATTGACAGCATCCTCTTCTTCATCAAAAATTAACACAACTTTTTGTCCATATTTTTTGATTAATTCTGCTTGTTCATCAGAAAGAATTTTGCCAGAAATACCTACTGTATTCGTATAACCATATTGATGAAGAGCAATTGCATTTAGTTCTCCCTCGCATACAAATAACTCATCACTTTGAGTAATTTTGCTCAATCCGAAAAGAATCTTTTTCGTTTGATAAGGATTAAAACCATACTCTGGGCCACCCAACACTATATACCTAGGCAATTTATTTACAGCTCGACCTTTGAAACCAACAAGTCCGCCCTCTTCGTTCCTTATAGGAATAGAGATTCTTTCAGAAATCTTATCCCATCCAATTTCAAACTTATCTAAGACTTCCGGGCTGAATCCTCTGTTTAGCATATATTCTATGGGGGCGTCAATAGAATCTCTTGTGTCGCCTGAATATTTAAACCAAGCTATAGCACTCTTCCAGTCTATTTTTCTGCGCGTCGCTTCTATTTCATCAATAACTGGCAATGGACCATCAGTTTTTGTCTCTTCTTTTTCTCTTAATATTCCTTTAACATTATCTAAAATTGTTTTTTGGTCTGGAACCGATGAGCCGATGAATCTTTCTTTAATCCATATGGCTGATTGAAACGGAGATACATTTTCTAATTCTGCTAAAAAACCTACTGCATTGCCATGCATACCACAACTGAAACAATAAAATTTGGTAGTTCCTTGTTCCATAGAGGCAGAAGGATTTGCATCGCCGCGATAATGCTGATCTGAAAAACAGGAATACCAATAATCTTTTCCGTCTTTGCGGACGTTATTCATCCCCAGTTCATTTAGAAAATCTTCTACTTCTATTTTACTTAAATCAAGAGTCAATTAAGCTCTCCAATCATTCGTAGCGATTGTTTCCCATTCAGAACTAACTTCGTAGTTATCATCAAAAACATTTATTGAATAATAAAGCTCTTCTTCCTTATCTACATCATAAGCCCAACCTCCATAATAACCATTGCTAGAATTTCTAAATACAAGATCAATTACACCGAGATCAGTAAAAATTTTATACCCATAAGCAGAATCATATTGTTGTCGAGTTCTATTATCGTCCGGCACTGGCATATCAATTTTTTCAATAGAAATAATTACTCCTGGGGTAGCACTAACAGCCCCAATAATATCTGCCCACCAAGATTCTGAGCAGCAATCTCCTTCGGTAGCGACATATTTATCTTCGCCCCCTCCCAAGGAAAGCCTTAAATCTCTTTGACGATTTTTAGATACAGCAAGACTATGGAGCACCTTGCCCTCTAAATTTTGAAATGGTTCGTCATAATAACCCATTGTCTCCCCTTATTGAAGTTTTTCCAATGTAGTTTCCGCAGTTTTTTTATCTTCAAATAAAAATACAGTAGATTCATCTTCTGTACGAAAAATTTTATATTTAAAAACTCTTCGTCCCGGTCGCCAAATTGGTTTCTTTAATTTTTTTATTTTATACATAAACCCTTTCTTAAAAAAGATAACTGCCCCCACTAGGAAACTTAGCGTTTTCCGGGGCAGCCTCTTTCTCTGACCTATAGGATGAATCCTAGTTTCCGCTTTAGTCTATGGACGCGAGGAGAATCGAACTCCTGTCTTACATATCATAACATTAAATCTTATAGCAGCTTTTGGGGGCACCAAGTGCGGTTTATCCAACTCCACCTTATCGTCTTTCCGATTCGTCAGACCCGATTCGCCGGGGATTCCACTTAGTCTTTCCTAAGAGTCAGGAAGATGCTTCAGATTTTATTCCGACGCCCTCCGCCACGCTTAATTTCTGTTCGATGGTATTAAGCGAAAACCAGTTCTCGCGCAGGAGCTACGGTAACTGCTCCGGCGAAGAAAAGATGTGTTACATCTTTTGCGTTTATTTGTTTTGACATTAGGCTGTCAACCGCTGCAATTTAATATCTGTTTTATATAATCGAAACCTTTACGCGCCCTTACGCCTCCATTAATAGACTTTCATCTTTATCTGATACTACTACTTCAAAATATAGCATGTCCTCTACCTCTTTGTCAAGGAACTGCTTGCGTTTTTGTTGTCTTCTTAACTTTTCGTGATACTTTATGTTCGCGCACACAACACCGCTGCTTGTAACGAAACCATGACCTTTTTTGCCAAGTAACGGCGAACCGCATATGCTACATCTTCTTCTGTAATTTTTTGCCAATTATGCTGTCACCTTTTCTTTATCTACTGTGAATACGGTTGATTTTTCAAATAATTTATCTAAACCGATTGCCACATGCTCTGGAATTTCACATTTTCCATTTAAACAATTGGCTTCGTCTCCATTACGTTCTTTACGTTTAATCTTATCTTCTGGTGTAGATTTTAGCACAGATGCTATATCTTCTAGGAGAACAGGTTCAAATGGTTCATTTTCTCTACTTCCCCACCTGTAGAACGTTGTGCCTTTAAGTGAGGGTAAATACTTGAGCCAAATATCCGATAAATCTTCCATAGGAAAATCATTTGCAAGATTAATTGTTTTAGAGACAGCATTATCAACATGCTTTTGTACAATTTCTTGCATTTTGAAATGAGTATCAACTGAAATGTCTGCTGCTCCTTCACATAAGTCACCAAATTTCTCATAAGCTGGCTCAATTACTAATACTTTCTCAATAACTGTGTCGAGGCTATCGTTAACGGTCTTAATCCTACGGTAGTAAACTGGAGCCATATAGGGTTCAATTCCTGTTGAAACGCCGGATACGATACCAGTTGTACCTGTAGGCGCAACGGTAAGCAAGGCGCAGTTCCGTATACCATATTCTTTTACCTTTCTTCTTATAGCCGGTTTCATTGTTCGCATAAATCCACTATCTACAAATTCTGGCTTGAAGGCGGGAAATGGACCCTTCTCAATAGCTAAATTTATTGAAGTATCATATGCAGCATGTTTAATGTACGAAAACAGTTTATCAACAAATTCTTGTGCCTGTGTTGAGGAATATTTAAGACCGAGTTCAAGCAACATTGTGTGAAGGCCCATAACTCCAAGCCCGATGCGCCGAACTTCTTCACAATTCTCTTTAATTTTGTCGAATGGATAATGATTTACTGTAAGAACATTATCTAAAAATCTTATTGCTATTCTTATCGTTTCTTCCAAAGCTTCAAAATCAAATGATTCATCTTTAACAAAACGAGGAAGAACAAGAGCGCCGAGACAACAGCAACCATAGGGTTCCAGCCAGATTTCTCCACAAGGATTAGTTGATACAAGAGGAGTCCGATAAAATATATTATTGAAGCTGTTAGCCAAAAATCCATTGAGAACACCCGGCTCTCCATTATTCCATGCATTTTTGACGATTGTTTCCCAGAGTTCTCTAGCGCTAATTGTGTCGCCGGTTTTTCTACCTGACCATTCAAGTTCTATTTCACCATTTTCTTCAACTAAGTTAATAAAATCACTAGTATTCATATTTATAATAACACTAATGTTCGTATTTGATAACTGTTTATCAATAAGCTTAGAATTAAGAAATTCCCATATGTCTGGATGAGTAACATTAAGACAAGACATTTTGGCCATTCGTCTACCGCCCCCGGCAACCAATTCGTGACCCACCTCGTTATCCATTCGCATTAATGAGACAGGCCCAGTTGCTTGACCTCCTGTTCCTTTAATTGCTGAACCACGCGGTCTGATTGGGCTGAAATTAATTCCAACTCCACCCCCCGTGCCGGAGATAATAAGTGACTCCTTAAGTAAATCTCCCCAACCTTCTCTAGAATCTCCAACAGGAATGACAAAGCAATTGAGAAGCTGCCCCTTCGGTCTTCCTGCTCCATACCAAATCCTTCCTCCTGGCATAAATCTATTGGATGTAATTTCATCAAAGAAACGCATTTGCCATTTCTTTCTTTTATCGCCTTCTTCTGCCGCCGCAACATGTTCTGCCACCCGTAGGCTAGCGCCAGTCCAATTCTCATTTTCATCTATAGCATATGATCGCCTAAAAACATCTTCCCCTAAATCATCTAAAACAAAGGGGACAGACCCCTTGGCGGTTACTTCCATCGTTACTCCTTATTTAAATTTTTAACAGACCACTAATAATACAGTATCTCACTACCGCATGGGTTTTGATTATTACAATAGTTTTGTTGGTTTTCCATCTGACAACCTAAGAACAACAAATTTACCTCTTCTCCATAGCCAGCGTTCTCTAAGAGTCATTTTTCGTGATGTTCCATCTGGAAATATAAGAGTGTTTTGTGATCTAATAATTGGTTTTACCTGCCCCCTTGTTACTATTGGGTCTAAGAGATATTCCATTCCAATGCCTCCTTTATTAGTATACTTCAATATCACATGAACCACATGTTCTACAGCGTCGTCGCACTCCTTCGCCATGATGACCTGTTCTAAGTTCAAGATTTTCAATACGATTATCGTCCTTAATGCCATTAATATGATGAATAGTTTCATCATCTAGTAATGAACGTCCAAAATATTCTTCCATTATAAGGCGATGTTCTTGTCCAACATAATAACTATTGCTATTGTTATGAACAAATACAACAATGTACCCATCAACAGAACGCAAGTTACAACGAAGACCGGGAGTGCGCTGACGAATAAAACGAACAGGAATCAACTCGTTGCCTTTAAGTTGTTGTTTATAATGCGCAGAACATAGCCCTCGTGCTCTTATCTTTCTACCGCATTCTTTAAAAATACATATATCTTTACTTTTATTCATCGCCCCAAAGAGCTTCCGATATAATTGGGAACTGTTCAATAAATATTTTTTTAATCTCTGCGACAATATCTGAATGTTCTCTTTGTGTACCATGCTCTGGTATTCTCAAGCTTAAATAATGAATCCAAGAACGTATTGTTCCATGCATATAAATTTTAGTTTCTGTTGTTGACGGAAGTAAAAATCTTGCGCTTTCTTTTGCAAAACCTTTATCTAAAGCTTCTTTATAAAACATAAAACACGCATCGGCAATAAATTTTTGTGTTCTTAAAAACCATTCTTGATCTTTCTGAGACATATCGTCCATAGAATTTTGTCTGTTTTTATTATCTTGACGCCGACCAAGATAAACAACATAATTACCAACTTCTGCATATCTCTGACTAAATTCTTGAAATGTAAATGATCTATGTCTTAGAAATTGTGGCGCAAGAGCTCTAGAAGTTGTAATTTCCACAACCATATCTCCCATTTCAAATGGACTCCAATGGCCCTCTCTAATCATATACTTAAGAAGACCAGCAATGTTTGGATTGTCCTGTTGGGGACTAGAAACACGCGCACAATATGCAATGGTTTCTTCTGCGTTAGGAGTAACTGAAATTAACTTGGTATAGCTCAATTTCTGTACCTCTTTTTATTAACTCCGGCACGCAAAACATTTATTCTTCTATTTTTTAATTCTTCTGGATCGTATATTTCTTTAGTAAAGGCATTAACCGCTTCATCTAAATCTTCTCTAGAGATATATACATAATCATTCTGAGTACCATTCTTATATCTATTTTGAAGAGCATCAAACGCCTCTGCCAATGACATAGCTTTTTTGTCTTTACGACCAAAAACTATCCATCCGTCAGACCACGTTTCATAATTATGATAAGGCCGACTGTTATGTAATTCAAAACCGCATCGTCTTAGAATCAATTGTTTAATTCCGTCTTCCATTCCGATACTACTTGATAAACGCAAGTCTAAATCTATTGGATTTAATTGACTCATAGCTTTATTAGGCATTTGTCCATTTTCCTTCTTTGTTAATCTCAATTTTTAAATTTTTCAATTCCATTGCTTTTTCTACCCTTTCTTCGACAGTTTCCATTATTCCCAACATTTCTGCCGATTTTATTCTATGCCATTTTTTCCATTCTTGAGTTTCCAACATTCTTCTAAATGCTTTTTTCTTATTCTGCTCCAATGATCTTTGATCCTGTGATTGACCTATTGCTCCAGATTCAGGGTGCGTTATTCTGCAAGCAGTAGCTACCTTGTCTCGTTTTTGCCCACCAGATTTTCCTGATTTAAATGTTTCTATTTTTAAATCTTTTTTAGTTACTGAAAACAGTAGTTCTTTCGACATTTTCTCTCCTATTCTTCCAAAATCTAGTTTCTTCCCATGCGCCAAACGTCATTGTCTCTGGTTCCCACCAGAGATCAACATTTCCTACTGCCCCGTCTCTATTCTTTAATAATCTCAATTCCATTTTCTTTTCCTCTCTCATTTCATCATCGGAATGAAGTCCAAAAACCAAATCTGCATCTTGAACTGCGCTAATACTGCCAGCAATATTTTCAAGTGTAGCACCTTGCTGAAATGATGCTCTGTTCGCCTGTCCTACTCCAATAATAGGTATTTGTAAAGTTCTAGAAATACTTTTTAATTCCTGAGTCAAATAAGATAATTTCTCCCATTGCTGTGAATAAGAACTTCTTGCGCTCATAAGATTCACATAATCAAGACAAAGAATATCTGGTCGCCATCTGGTCAGTTCGGCAAATACTCTGTCTACTGTACAGCCTCGAACATCATCCATGACAATAATATCATTAGGACGAATTGCAACTTCTTTAGCTTTTTCTTTCCAGGCTTTGATCTCTTCTTCACGGAGAGTATGACCCTTAAGATCATTGTAACGAAATTGCATTAGCATTGTGTCCCATTTTCTAAACAATGCGTTTGCTTCCATTTCTAAAGAAATATACATGGGAGTTTTATTTTGCATCCAAGCATTAAATAAAAGCCATTGTGATAAAGTTGATTTACCAACAGAAGTAGCTCCAAATATAGTTACATATTCATGTGGCTGAATTCCAAATGTAAGATTATCTATAGCAGGAATTCCGGTTCTAATAAATTTTTCTTCGACGGGATTCTCATATTCCCAAATTCTTTTTTCCATGTCTTTAAAAGCATGTAGTTTGGCTGTTGGAAGAACAGTTGCCAAGCGCCTAGATTCTTCCATAAACATTTGGTCAACTTCCTGTTCGCTATCCGGATTAGCCAATTCTTCAGATATCCGAATAACAGCTTCCGCGCCATAACGATACATTACTTGTTTCTTAAACTTATCTTTAAGAAAGGCGACAGATTCTCCGCTAACTTCAAAATTAAAATCAGGAAATTCTGCATAGATAGTATCAAACTCGGGTGCAATCTTATATTGCCTATAATGATCAGTCATAAAGCGCCATATCTTGCGAATGCGTTCATCAGAGAAATGATCCTCTCTAATTCCTTCGGCCATTAAAGTATTTACTTGTCCCGTTCTCGCCACTCTACTAATTAAAACTCGTTCATAATCTGGCATTTATCACCTCTTTCATTAACGTTGATAACCTAGATTAGCATATTTAATCTCTGCCCGCTTATTTAAATATTGTTAAGGTTTCATAAAGTTAATGAAATTTATTTGACAGATTTTTAAATGACGCTATAATGCTTTCAAGGAGAAGTTAAGTATTGGTGTTTTAATCTTTAAACTTCTCCGGGGGTCTTTTTCTATTATAAAATCAGTTGTATTTGATAAAATTAATATATGTCATCAACTGGTTGGACTTTAGAAAGACGTGAGCAGCAAAGAGAAGTTGCTAAGCGTCTTGTAGAAGAAGGTAAATTTGGAGGCAAAGGTAGAGGTCAAGGAAGACCTAGAAAGAAGCGTGCTTCTGAAGTTGTTGCAGAAAAAGTAGCTGATGAAGGTCAAGAAATATTTGATCGCCTTATGGAAATAACTAGAGGCGGAAAGAATAATGATTCCATCGCCGCTGCAAGAACTCTTCTTGATACAGAAGAAAAAGAAAGAAAACTTCAATTAGAAGAAGAACAAAATATCGAAGACATGCGTGGAAATGATTTAGCAGAATTAATTTATAGTCAACTTTTAGAATTGAGTAGTGATGGAACAATCAACCTTCCATTTTTCGAAGGAGAGTTTATCCCAATTGAAGAAGGAAGATCAGATAGCTTTAGCGAAGAATCTGAAACTTCTAATTGAGAAAAATAAAACTCTTGGTCCTCAAACTGATGAAGAATTACATAAATGGATTCTAGATAATTTAGGTCTTAATATACCGAAAGTTGCAGTCTGCGATGATCACCAGACACCTTTCGATTTTGTCGCAGATATATATTTTGAACGTGTAGATTCCGCCATTGCCATAGCTAGTAGAGATGGTGGAAAAACTATGGCCTCGGCTCTTATTCATCTTTTGAATTCTCTTTTTAAACCAGGCTGTGAATCAATTACTGTAGGTGCAATTTGGGCACAATCCAATAGAGCTTATGATAATTTGAAAAAATTAGTAAATAAGCACGGAAATGTTCCTAGTATTGATAAACATCCAAAAATAATTAGAACTACTCAAGAAAAAACTATTTTTGATAATGGATCAACTGTAGAAATTCTCCCTGGAACAATTGCAGCAGTTAATGGTCCACACGGACAAAAACTTCATAGGGATGAAGCGGAACTTATGGATACCGAGGTTAACAAAGAGGCCAATAACATTTCGTCTTCAAAAATAATTATTGATGAGAATGGAAATGAAAGAAGAATTAAAGCTCAGGATTGGATTACTTCAACAAGAAAATGGGCTCATGGACCGATGCAACAATATGTTGAAGAAATTCAAAAAGCAATTCAAAATGGGTTTAAACCAACACATAGATTGTATACATGGTGCGTTTTTGAAGTAGCTCAAAAAGTTGACAATTGTAGAGTTGCTTATCCAAATCTTCCAGAAGAAGGAAAGTGTGAATGTCAGAAAGTTGTCAAAGGGGAATGGGATGACGAAACTCCTAGAAGATTTAGCGAGGTATGTCGCGGACGACTTGCAAGATCAGAAGGGTATACGACACTAGATGATATCCATAAAAAATTCTTAGAGAATGATAGAGACACATGGGAAGCGCAGAAAGAATGTTCTAAGCCAGAAGTTGGTGGACTTATATTTCCAATGTTCACAAGACAACGTTACGGAATTAAATTTTATGATCCAGATCCAATCTACGGCGATATCTATATGTCAGTAGATTACGGCGGAACAAATCCACACGCTGTTAATTGGTATCAAGTTCTTGATCACGATCTTGATGTTTACGGGCATGATCAAGATGGCAAAGAAGAACCGATTAAAAGACTTAAGACAGGAACAGTTGTATGTTTTGATGAAATATATAGAGCGGAAATTGGAAATGTAGAATTAGCTGAACTCGTTATTAAGAAAGAAGCAATCTGGAAACAAAAATATCCTAAATTTAAGATTAAAAGAAGATTTGCCGATGTTGCTGCCAAGGCTGCTAGAAAAGATTGGGAAAAACACAAGCCGCCTCTTTACACAGTTTATTATGTGACAAGGGAAGTAGAAGAGCATATTAAAACTTGTAAAGATTTGCTAAATGTTGACTTATTTGTTGTCGCTACAGACAAGTGTGAAAATTTTTGCAACGAAATTGAAAGTTGGCCTTGGCAAAAGAAAAAACCAAATACTGTTGACGAACCAGTAAAGCCAGTAGATGATTTTAACCATTGCATGTCAAATTTTAGGTATGCTATGGAAAATATAAAATACATAGAAAGAAGAACTCCAAGCAATAGTAAGCCAAAATTTGGTAGAAAAAAGCATATAATGAAGAATGTAGCTAAATCTAGTGCTCCGCGCTACTTGCCCAGAGGTTAAGGATATATGTCAGAATTTGAAAATTTAGGTGGCATGGTTAGTCTTGTTGACTCATTAAGAAATGGTCGTACAGTGACAGAGACTAAGAAATATGCAGCCAGGTTAGCCCAGGATAGAAAATTCGCTACCACAATGGGACAAACTGGTTCATGGGTTAATTGGGGCGAGTGGGCTGATATTCTTGGTCAGCCATTTAATGTAACAAGAATTCCTCTTTCTAAGCTTGAACAAATGAGACGTGATCCAATTATTGCGTTCGGGTTAATGTTTGTTAAGGTTCCGTTAATTAGAGCCAACTGGCACATAGATTCAGTTGATCCTCAAAGAGCAGCATTTATTGAAAATGCTTTGAGAATGATTTACGGAAGATTTGTTTTAGCTTATTTAAACTGTTTAGATTATGGTTATAGTCCTATTGTTAAAAGATTTGAATACGCTAATCCAGATTGGACATATTTAGATCCTATTACAAATGAAGAAAAGCAAGTATGGCCGGAAGGAATCAATGCCCTTATTTGGAAGCCATTCATAGCATTGAATCCGCGTAAGTCTAGACCTAAATTTAACTCTAAAGGTGAATTCGCAGGAATAGATCATGCCCCGGGAACAGATTTTAATTTTGGTGTTTTCGCTGGAAATTCAGGTCGTCCGGCAGATGTTCCTTTGGATTGGGCACTTTGGGCAACAAATGAAAAAGATTCAGAATTCGGTTCTCTATACGGTTATCCCAGAACTGGATATGCATATCGTTACTGGTGGTCATATTGGTACAAGTTCGGACTTTCGGATAGAGCATTTGAAAAATGGGGTGACCCTCCATTTGTTGTATTCCACCCTGCTGATGAAGGTGTAGAAGATTCAGATGGTAACCCTATTGATTTCGGGGATGAAGCTCTTGCCGTAGCCGAGCAGTTGCGTTCAGGTGCAAACGTAGCCATGCCTTCGTCTGTTATCAGAGGCTATGCCGAAGATAGACCAACAAATGTAAGAGAATGGGATTTCAAACAAGTTGAATCTACAGCTAATTTTGCTGCGCTCAATGAATCATTTGAATATCTTGACGTTCAAAAATTGCGATCAATTATGGTTCCGGAACAGGGATTAATAGAAGGAAAAGGCGGAAGTAGCTCTAGAAATGTTGCCGCAGAATTTGGGGATTTATTAAAAGAATCTCAGGCAGTTGTAATGGAAGAAATAGACGATCATATTAATAGATTTATGATTCCACAACTTCTTGAAGCTAATTTTGGCCCTGGTGGAGCTAGTTGTAAAAAAGTAACAACTGGTTTTGATCCTCAAGACCTTGAAACAATGCGCTCAATCGTTACTGGCGTGGCCAATACCAAAGGAGAAATCGCTGAAGTAGACATGCAGAGACTTCTTGATAATCTTGGTATTCCTTTGCTTACTCATGCTGCTATTGAACGTAAACTTCAAAAAATCGCTGACAGAGAAGACGAAGAGTGGGCTATGAAAGTTAAAACAGCGGCATTGAAAGGACATAAAATTGAAGTTCCTGCTGGAAGCGAAGCGGCAAAATTAGCAGATTTTAATTTCTCAGAGGATGAGAGAAGTTTACTTGGAAAACTTTTTGATAGAATTGCAGGAAGAAATATAAATACGACAGAGGAAGAAGTTGACTAATAAACTTGCGGCTTGCTTGATTCTTGGGGATGCCTACCGCGAAGAAGAATTAGAGGAGTTATTTAAATCTCTTGAACCACATGTTCAAGGGATTTTTGTTGCGTTCAATGGCTCAAAATATGATGCAGGAGCACCATACGCTCTATTGCAAAATTTTGTAAATATTCCTGTTATAACAAAAACTTTTAAATGGGAAGATAATTTCGGCTTAGCTCGTCAGCAGTCCTTTGACATGGTTCCAAAGGATGAATATGATTGGATGGTGTGGATTGACAGCGATGATGTTTTCCATGCGCCAAATGGTCTTGAAGGAATGTTTGAATCTCTTGATGAATATACAAAAGGCATATTCATTAAATATAACTATGCGGTTGAGCCAGATACAGGTTTAGTTGTAGTTGAACAATGGCGCGAAAGAATTTTATCTACAGATATTGATTGGGGATGGAGATATCCTTTACATGAAGTGTGTGCTGCTCCGCCTGGGGTTCAATTCGCCCGCAGAGATGATTGCTGGATTGAACATCTAAGAAAAAGTGGAGAAGACAGAGGAGCCAGAGACAGAAACAGAAGAATTCTTTCCAAATGGATAAAAGAGGAACCCGAACAACCAAGAGCAATGTTTTATTTTGCTGGCGAAACCATGGCTGAAGCAGACTCTATGGAACCAGGAGCGGATAGAAATCAAATAATTGATGCCGCTATACACGCTTTTGAAAAATATAAAGAAATGGTTCCAGAAATAACTGATGATTATTATCTAGCTAATACACGCATTTCTGATCTTTATAGAATGAAAGGTGATCACCCCAGGGCGATTGAGTCTGATTTAACTTCTATCGCAATTTATCCCGATTGGCCCGATGGATATATTGGCGCGGCCAAATCATGCATGGAGATAAATGATTTTAGGCGTATGAAGGCTTTTTCTGATATTGCCACAAGAATAGTTAAGCCAAATACAGTGGCTTCTATCGAACCGATGATGACAGGATTTTATCCTTATTTTCTTAGGGCTCTAGCTTGTGAACATCTAGGGGAATTTGATCAAGCAATTAAAGATTATAAAAAAGCTAAAACATTTTGGAATCCACCAAGCGGCTTAATAGAAGATAAAATTAAACTTATAAGAAAAAAGAAATTTGGAAATGCACCAGAAGAAATTAATAATCAACGTAAAAAATTAAGAGGGACGAATAAAGACAAAAGTATTTGTTTTTATACTTCACCTATCCCAGAATTGTGGCATCCAAAAACAATTGAAGAGGAAGGTTCGGGTGGAGCAGAAATATGTGTTATGGAAATCGCCAAAAGATTTGCAGCGGATGGCTGGAGAACAGTTGTTTTTGGTACACCAGGGGAACATGCTGGAGTTTATGATGGAGTGGAATATTGGAAATCAGAAAATTATTTGCCATCCGAACCATTTAAAATTTTTGTTTCATCTAGAGCTCCTGCTCCATTTGAAGTAGATATTAACGCTGAACAAAAATATTTTTGGGCGCATGATGTTAATATTGGGGAAACATTTTTTCCTATAAAAGATAAGCCAGATAAAATAATAGGTTTAACTAATTGGCACATCAATCACATGTCAAAACTTTATGATATCGATATAGATAGATTTATAATTATTCCAAATGGAATAAATTTAGATAGATTTCCGATAGATAGATCAAATGATGGTTCAGCCGAACCTAAATTTATATGGTCATCTTCTCCAGATAGAGGTTTAGATGTTCTTTTGGGGTTGTGGCCCACTATTAAAAATAGATATCCTGATGCCGAACTACATGTTTATTATGGTTGGAATTTAATAGATAAAATTATTAATAATTTAAGAAATAGAGGAGCAACAGGTAGTTATCTTGAATATATTAAAAGCCAAATTGTTGGGAAGATGCATGAATTAGGAAATGAGGAAGGCGGTATTTTTAATCACGGAAGAGTTAATCAAAAAGAATTAGCAAAAGCTATGTATAAATCAAATTTTTGGGCATACCCAACTTCATTTTGTGAAACTTTCGCAATTACAGCTATTGAAAATCAAGCGGCAGGGGTTATTCCAATCACTTCGAAATTAGCGGCGCTAAACGAAACAATAGACAATAAAGATTTATTAATTGAAGGTTGGCCAAATAATCTTGATTATCAAAATAGATGGCTTAATCTTTTATTTGGTTTGTTAGAAACAGATAAAAAAGTTATAATGAGACTAAGAGAAAATAATCGTAATTTCGCTTTACAATTCACATGGGATAATGCTTACTCCAGTTGGAATAATTTAATAAAAGATACAGAATGATTTTAATAGCCTCACAAATTATATTGTTGTTGCTTTCACTATATGCATTGTCTTGTATTATTTCGTTTACCTTGGGTCTTTATTTGGGATATTGGATTCGTCAACATGAATAAAGAAAGTTTAACTACAATACTTGCTTTATTAATCGCCGCTGTTTGGTCTCTTGTTGCTATTTCAAGCGTTATAACAAAAGAATATAACTCGCTTGGTATAATTACACCAGTTATGTTAATTGTTGCTGGATTTCTTTTTGGATACAAAAAAAATGGAAACAACAAATAATGAAAAAAATATTAATACCCTGGAAATTAGTTTCTGAAGAAACAAAATTGAAGATAGTTAAATGGGCCTATTTGATAATTGTTATTGCTGCAACTATTACTTTAGCTTTCATTATTAATGAAAATCAAAAATTAGTTTCAGATATTCAAAATAACAGAAAACAGACAACATATATTCTTTGTTTAGAACAAAATATAAGGCATGATGAATTAATTAAATTTTTAAAAAATGAAAATACTTTAACGCCCGCAATAGAAGAATTTGTTAATATTTTGTCTCCCAACAGAAATTGTGATACCGTTGTAATTAATTTATTTGATTCATAACCAACGAATGATTAGTTTTTCATTTAGTTCAATAAAATTTAATATATAATTATCCAAGGAGGTGAATAATGAATCTTAAAAATCTATTGTCATCAGCAGGTCGTGCTTTTATTGCAGCTTTTGCTGTTTCTGCGTTAACTCTTTCTACGGGTATTCTTGCTGCTCCAAATCTCAATGAAGCATTCGCTTTAGGAGTAGCAGCTTTGTTTGCCTCTGTCGCAGCAGGCATAAAGGTACTTCAAGAATTTGTGCCACAGTTGCGATTTGGAAATTATGTTGCACAACCTTTTGGAGCCTATCTTGATGCCTTTCTGCAAGCTGCATTAGGAACTTTCTTAGTTCTACTTGTAGGTATTCTCAACGCTCCAGATTTAGCGACTGCTAAAGCTCTCGCTACGGCAGCATTTATTGGTGCATTAATGGCTGGATTCCGAGCACTTCAAGGCTTGGTAACACCGGGAGAATTACCTAGTCCTTAAAATGGCAATTAAAAAATCAAAAACAGAAACTCTTGAGGAAAAACGAGAAAAAGAAGACATGCAAAAATTTATTGATAATAGAAAAATACGTTTCAAGGAGTTATTGGGCGAAGATTGTGAATATATTGATGCATTAGTAATTAATACTCTAATATCTCCTTGGGACGTGCAGTATTTATTAGAAAAAGGTTGTCCTTGCGAGTTAGTGCCGAAGATATTACTTTAGAAAGGATGATGCCTTGTGTGGCCACAAATTAGTGACCCAATACCAAATGTAATATATGGCAGGGAGGGCGGGATGAATATCTAGGCATTTGCCTAGAGAGCGGTTGAGCGTCAGGTACGTCCCCACCTGTTTAAGCTCCCGCCAAATGACCGGAGTTAAGCGCCGCACTTGCTCCGGTCATCTAAATATGCTAACATTATAATTATGAGAGATTTAAACGGTAGCATAATTACATATACAGGTCGATTATTTTGGCCTCTAAATCCACAACTTGAAGATATTAACGTATTAGATATTTGTCATTCTTTAAGTCAACAAGGAAGATTTACGGGGCATACAACTGAATATTATTCGGTGGCTCAACACAGTTGTTTAGTTCATGATATATTGCCGGGTAATTTAAAACTTGCAGGGTTGCTTCATGATGGCTCTGAGGCTTTCTTAATCGACCTAGCTCGTCCAGTTAAAGAACAAGTAGAAATGAATTTTTTCAGAGAAGCAGAAGATAAATTAATGTATTATATTGCTATTAAATTTGGTTTTTCTTATCCACTTGATAAACAAGTTAAAATTGCAGATAGAATACTTTTGAATACAGAATATAGAGATTTGATGACAAAAAATAAATTAAGAGAATCTGATTTCAACAGTGATAAGCCCTTAGAAGAAAGAATTATACCCTGGTCGCCGCCGGAGGCAAAATATGGCATGATTCATCGTTTGGAAAAATTGGGAATAGAAGTAAGAAGATAAGGAGAACAATGAATACTGAATATGACAGAGATTACGACGATGAAAATGATTATTATAGTTATGAAGAAGATGAAGATTTTTATATAGACCCATCATATGACGACGAAGAAGAGAATGATACATGGAATTGGGATGATTCGGACGAAGAAGATTATGAAGACTTTGGCGGCTCTTTGGTTCCCAATGGTGTTCGTCCCAATGGACCTCTTCTTAGTTCATCAGTCAAAATAGAAAAAGAATTAGTTTTGATTTAAATGAGTGTTTGGGAAACAAGTGAATTAAATAGCTGGCAGAAACCAGCAGTTGAACAAATAATTGAAGACTGTACTTTTCCTTGGTCTCTTCTTGTTCCAGAAATTAATTTAACTAGAGGGGTTCCATACGTTCCTGTTAAATCTAGTGATTTAAGCCGATTTAGACAAATGTTCGAAGAAGGTGTATATCATGTACATGAAACTGCTGTTGGAGAAAATGAAAATTTTGAAGGTCATATAATTTCTATCGGCAGAAATCAAGTTTTAGGATTATTTTGGTCAGACGGAAGAATAGAAATTGAGCAATCTATCACGGATGTTCAATTAATAAAAGAGATTTTCTTAGCAGAAGCCGCTCATTCCGTAGATTATTTTCTTCCATTAAGTGAAAATCAAAAATGGTTGTTAGCCGGATTATTTCACCCAGATGGAATAGATGATCATACATGGTGGGAAATTAAAGACTATGGGGCAGAATATTATTCTCTAATTGGAGAATCGTTTATGGCCTTATTTACACTTGCTTATTCAAATATAATACCTTGGCAAGAATCTTTTGTACACAAGGCAACATCAAAAATGGTTCCAGAAGTTTATAAAATTCTTCTAGTTGAACCAGAAGTAGAGGAACCTATTCCCGAGCCTGTTCCGAATTCATCAGATTCGTGGCTTTTAGAATTATTGGAGAAACTGCTTGAATGGCTAAAAAATCTATTGAAGTTTTAGTTTTCTGCCCGACAAATAGATATGGTTCACTTGATATGTTGTTCTCTTCTTTGAAGAGACAGAATTATCCTTACGTTTTGTGTATGGCTGATGAATTAATGAATCAACGCATCTATGTTTATGAAGAGCACGATATGCTTAACAATACTATTTTTGTCGAATGCGTTAAGCAACCAGGAAATGCGCGAGCTCTAGCGCAAGCCTATAATAATGCCGCAGATTTAGCAGCTTCTATGGAATTTGATTTAATGATTAGTATGCAAGATTATTTATGGATTCCAGACAACGGTATAGAACTATTTGTAGAAGATTACGTAAACTATCCAAACTGTCTAATAACAGGTCTTGTGTCGCTCTCAGCGGCCCCCTCTGACCAAGATATAACAAATCCATATGGGATGTTCAGTATTTTTGCTGAACCGCTTTCGACACGGCCCGAAGGTATAAGTTGGCATGATGTTAGAGAAACAAATTTGTATCCAGGAGACAAACAAATTGTGGCCTGCGCTCCTGAACATTGGGAAGCGAATTGGGCGGCAATTCCTGTACAATTATTAAAAGATGGAATAAGATGGGATTTGAGCTATGATGAAGGAATTGCTTATGAAAATATTGATTTTGCTAAAAAATGCGAATTGGAGTACGAAACTCCATGCATACTTGATAAAAGGAATCACGCCGTGGGAATCCCGCATAGAGAAATTTGGCCAGAAGAAAAAGAACAATTAAAAAGATATAATAATCGGTGGATTCATGAAGAAAAATGGGGAAAACTTCGATGAGAATTGGGATCGTTACAGTTTGTTTCAATGAGCCTGACTTTATCGGTCCCTGTATTAAACAATTTGATGGATTTAATTTTCCTCACTTAATTCTAGTATCTTCTAAACCCTGGCGCGGAAATTATGAGATGGATGATACTTGGGCTAGAGCAAAAATGTTTCTCGATAATGGTCAAGTAATAATTGACGATTGGTCAGATCAGGCCACCCAATTTAATTTTGGTTTACATTTATTAAATGAAGAAATGGTTGATTGGGCGCTAATTGTAGATGCAGATGAATTTTATACAGCAGAAGATATAGGTCGTCTTGTAGGGCAAATTAGAACCACAGAAAGAGATGCGATTACTGCTACAAACATGAGTGTATATTGGAAATCACCCGAAAATTTAATTATTCCCGAACAATATGATTATCCAGTAATTGCTATAAAAACTAATAAAAGGTTTAAAGATAAAAGACAGGTTGAAAATAGTTGCACTACTGCTGGCTCGCAGAACGTAACTCTTCATCATATGTCATATGTAAGAACAGACGAACAGATGAAGAAAAAAATAAAGACATTTGAACATTCACATGAATTTGACACTGATTTTTGGTACGAAAATAAATGGGAATGGTGGATGCCTGGACAACATTATTTACATCCAACTGTGCCTTCAAAATTTGAATCAACTGTAGAAAATCCAGCGCCAGAAGAAATAAGAAATTTAATTAAATGGAATTCTTAAAAGTTGTTTGTCTTGATTAAAGCATCTATAACACCAGAAGAAAGCATTTTACAAAATTTAGATACGTGGTGCTATGAAGTGGGAACTAGATTTGAGTATATGAATATTGAAGCTGCCCTGGATTGTATTAACTATATTGATGATTTAGGACTCGATTATCAAATTGCTGATTTAGGTTGCGGAGACGGAGCAGCAACAAAAGTTTTTCATGAAAATAAATTTTTAACTCTTGCTATTGATATTAATGAATATAAATTAGAAAAAGTTCCAGGAACAAAGATATGTATAGACTTATTGGAGTTTTTAGAATCTACTAAAAAGTTAAATAATATTTTTTCTCATCATGCTTTTGAACATATAATTGATATTGAAAGAGCAATAAACATTATTGGAGAAAAGATGAATGTTGGATGTTTATATTATGTGATAGTTCCAGCAGGAGACTATTTACATTCAGTACATCATGTTGTATTTGAGTCACCAAAGGAATTATTGCCCAAAGGATTTAAGCCACTTAAATTAGAAAAACAATATAGAGACGAAATGGAATTTATATGTGTTGCACAGAAATTAGGAAAAGAATAACATGCCTTATACCTGGGAAGAAATTGAAGCAGACAGAGAAGATATCGCAGAGCGCTTTAAATGGTTATTTTTTTATGATGTAAATACAATTGACCCTAATACTTGGATGGGCCGAAGAATTCAAAAAAATCCTCTTGATTTGTTTATTTACTCTGAAATAGCGCATGAAGTTAGGCCAACTGTTATTATTGAAACTGGCTCTTTTTATGGAGGGAGTGCAGTTTGGTGGGCAGATATGTTGAGTTTAATACATGGAGATAAATCGGGAAAAGTTATTTCTATTGATGTAACTCCTCAAGAACCAACAGACAGAAATGTAACATTCATTAATGGCAGTAGTCTTGACCCAAATATTGTTAATATAGTCAATTCATATATTGCGCCCAACGATATAGTTCTTGTTAATCTAGATTCATTGCATGACATGAATCATGTTTATCGCGAGATGGATATATATAATAATTTTGTCACGCTCGGTTCTTATATGATTGTAGAAGATGGAATTATAAATGGACATCCCACACACACAGAATATGGTCCTGGACCTTATGAAGCTTGTGAATTATTTTTATCTGAACATCCAGAATTTGAAGTTGATTATTCCAGAGAAAGATTAATAGTCACAGCCAATCCAACGGGGTTTTTAAAAAGAAATGAAAATTAGTTTAGTTATTCCACATTTTCCTTCCATAGCTACAGATATTGTTCTACATAATTCTCTTGAATCTTTTAAAGGACATTATGATGAATTAATTATTATATCGAACGAAGGAATGGGATATGGCCCAGCAGTAAATATGGGCCTAAAATATACAACTGGAGACTATATCATTGTTTCTAACAATGATATAGAATTAAAGAGTGGTTCTTTTAAAACATTACCTTGGGACAAAGGATTTTCTGTGCCAACGATAGAGCCAGAACCTAGAGATTATCTGCCTAGGTCTATATTTTGTATGCCTCGTTGGGTTTATGATTTGATTATGAATTGTGATGGATTCTTTTATGACCCTATATTTGAATGTGGTTTTTGGGAGGACGACGACCTTCATAAAAGAACAACAAATATCCCAATTATAAGAGAAGGATCAATCACGGTTAATCATTTAAATGGCGGCGGAATGACTATGAAACAGATGGGAGAACAACGTTGGATGGATATCAATCGAAAAGTCTTCCTTAAGAAATGGGGCTAGAATATTTATTCTTCGCCATATCCATGTCTTTTTCTATTTTTCTGGCGTTAAATTCAAGAACACGGCCATAAGCTAAAATTGCGCCATAAAGAATATCTCTGTCAGATTTACTTGTACTAATTGAGCAAGCCCACAATTCTATATATGCGCGGTATTTATCCCTTATAAATTCTTCAGATTTCATTTAGCACAAACTATGAGCAGTCCAAGGATTCCAATAGGTTCCACCACGAGATATAAACCAGGCTACTCTTGTATTATATTTCGGATGATAAATCCATTTAAAATTAATTTTCATAGATTTATCACCAAGTCTTACTATTTCTCCATCCCAAACACTCTTTTTAATTTGGAATAGACCATGATCTCCCCAAGGAGAAACAGCGTGCGGCCTCCAATGAGATTCATTCCAAGAAATACATCTGGCCTTGTCTGAATGTTTTTTAAATATTGAATTAATTGTTTGTCTTATTGTTGGTTTTTCTTTTGCCGCAATTGGTTTTGCAATTATTAATACAGAAAATATGATAACTGATAAAGTTATTAATTTTTTAATGAGATTACTCCTTATTAGATTTAATGGTTGCCAAACCTTTTCCTGGCCGAAGGTCTGATTCTATCATCCAAATCTTCAACCCTTCCACTTGTTCTCTTGTCCAATAACGCCAATTTCTTTCATCACGCTGAGGTAATAGATGATTTGGAACAATTCCTTTATATATCCATATACGAATAGAATGGCTTACGCGATTTAATTCTTCAGCAACTTCTCCAATATACATTCTTTCATTCATAATTATATTATAGCATAGTTAAGCGTCACCTAATTGAAAACTTCTAAATTTAACTCTTGTTAAATCTACTGCACCTCCTGGAGCAAATACAGCAACAAAATAGCCTGAAAAACCGAATGCACCCTGATCTTCCCAAAAAGCGACAAGAGTATCTTGAATGGTCAGGACCGACTCGCCGTGATCTGACCATTGGTAGCCAGAAATATCAGGTGTGTATACATCAGTAGGGAAACGTTGACCGAGAAGATCCCATGTATTCCCTTCCGAATTAATCTGGGCAACATACACGCAGTCAACGCCTGAACCAAAGTAGCCTAGGCGTGATGAAAAAATGGGGCGACCGTTAAATGCTTGAAGACGACAGCCTTGTGTCCAGCCTCCTCCCCACGGGATAAATGTGTTCCCGTCAAAGTCGTTGGTTGCGTGTGGGAATCGGTTAGGATAATTTTGTCCGTATGTAACACCTTCGATGATAAGTTGCTCATGATGCCAATCTCCGATTCCGTCACATTCTGCATACCACCATGATCCAAGATCGCCAAGATCCCCGCTTCCACTAATCTGACCCACCCCGTTCCACCAGAAGCTATGAATAATAGCGGGCGTTTCACTAGGTCCATCGTGATGGCAGAAGACAATGTCTTGGGGAACGAAGATATCCTGAGTTGCGGATCCATAATTGCCTTGTGGGTCACCAGGAGATCCGACCGTGAATATAGAAGGGTTAGTTGTACCAACTGGATCTGGAGCTGGAGACGGATGCGGAAGCTGCATGTCTTCCCAATTAGATCCTGCCCAACGCCAAAGAAAAAAATATGACTCATTCGGTGGTATCTCATCTGGATCAATCTCTTCAAATAGAACATATGGAATTCCTAATGGAGACGCTCTTACCCGCATTCGGTAGTCAAAATCTCCGACTCGCGTTGGTGCTGTTGCACTTGGATACGCAGTTTGTCCAGAACCTAACTCGGTGAGCGTATCAGCGGATGTATCGTACTTCTTGCATCTCCACCACCATCCGCCTGCACCAAAGTCATCAGATACTCTATTTTCACCCCAAATAATCCAAACGTCTTCTCCGTCAGTGTCCATGTTGGGAGAGTTGAAGATGTGGGTAGTAGATGGAGCGCCGTTGCCTGTCACATTGTCTTCGATCAAGCTCCACGTCTGACTACCAGCGTCCCATTTTTTCAACACTAGCCACCAGTCGCCGCCTGTACCAGTTCCAGACTGTTCGACCCAGAGAATGTAAATATCACCATTGTCAATGACGACAATGTCTTTCATGAGGATATCGTTATTTATTCCTCCACGATCCAATGCATGGTCTGTAAATGGCCATCCGGTGTCTCCCAATGGTATATCTCCGTTCACAGACTCCATTCTTCCATCAACAAGTTGATATTCCCACACGTTCAGAACTAATTCCTCACCTGTGGGATCGTCCATAATAAGCACATCATCGAAAATATACAATTTATCACCATGCGTACAGCCCATGAGGTTAGAGAAATCGTTGAACTCCCACTTCTCTTGGTTGAACTTTGACATCTTCCAACTCGGAACTGGGTCGTACCCGGACACTGGACAAAATCTAACTTTCTGTACTTCTAGCCATCGGTCAGGCGGATTAGTTGGAATAGACGGCTCCCAGGAGAGTTCGTTACCGATCTCGAACGATACGATGTCACCCCCTTTGAGCTCAACATAACGTGGCGCACCGTCATCTTCGATAGCTCTGCCAGGCGAGATGACGAAACCAAATCCGCCGGTCGTGAGTAACATATACTCCGATGTCATCGCCACCCATTTCTGAGTATTGTTCGTATTCCAATAGACAGGAAGACCTACTCTGACAGGCACTCCATTGACACGCATGACCACGACAGAACTAGAATTAGTCTTTGCGGATCCAGAGTTGAAACGAGCGAGAATATTTACTTCGTACTTTCCCGACAACCCTGGCTCTATCTCGAATGTCTTAGTATAATCTAGCGTACCCTTGCGTTCCTCCTTGTTTGGATCAAGAGTCTTATACTGTGTGTCTTTGACCCAATCAGTATCAACGATGCTCGTCGTTGCGCTTCCATTGTTGATTCCATCTGCTGCATTGAAGGTCGTCCAATCGCGAAGCGTCACTCTCATTGTGAATAATCCTTCTGTGGGGTCATTTGGCTGAGAATTGTTCGATACTCGAACATAATAGATGTCACCGGCCGATGCCGTCCACTCTCTGAGCCAAGGTTCCCATCCACCTGTTTCGTCATATGATGGATGATTCGAGTACGGACCTGTATCACTGATACTTCCGACATAGCTCGCAGTTAGAATATCGTCCAAATCATTAACTGGATCGGAAATAGGTCCATAGATATCTAAGAAATGTCTGTACTCCGCTTCAATACCATAGCCAGATGGATTCAAAATCGAAAGAGAAACGTACCCATCATCAGGTACTTCAATTCTATACCATACAGACGGAGAATTGTCTTCAGATTGGCTGGTTCCCTGCTGTCCGCCTGTAGCATCAACATTTGTTACCTGGAATACATTTCCGCCCGGTTGGTTGATGACGGTTGCATCTTCCCAATCATCGTTTACTAGAGGCTCAGCAGTTGTGAGCACCATGTCGAATTCAATTTCATTTGCATAGTTGTAATCTGTACAATTGATGTAATATACTTTACCTTCTTGCAATTTGAAATATTGAGATGGTCCGTCAAACCAACCAGACGGAGTATCAGTTCCATTGCCACAGAAATCATAAGGCTGAACCAAATCTAACCAATCATTGGGAGGATCTTCTCCAGTTTCTAGTGTATAAATATCTGCTTCCGGGAAGACACCCGCACCACCGCTAGTCTTACTTAAAGAAATTCCAAGTAAGATATCAACTGTCGGTTCCATTCTATACCAAACATCAGGATACGGAAAATCATCATCAATGGGATTGCCACTACCGCCTAACACGGCACCAACTGTGCTCACGGATGTTGTCGATGGTGCTGTAATAAGGATAGCATCATCAATGAAGTCATTAACTGGGGGCATAAATTATTTCTTCGGATTTAAAGCTGTTGTTTTAACTCGTTCTTCAATCATTCCTTCAACAAACTTGGTCATCCGAATACGACGACCCCCACCTTGAGGAATTTCTTCATTACCTACATCTGTTCTTCCCGCGCTTTTGGGTTCTAGCGCCGTTGCAATTCTCTCCAATACCAATATGAGATAATCAAATTGTTCGTTTGTCATACATTCTCCTTTTCATGTAACTATACAAAGTTTTTCTAAAATTATTCTTCCGAATCTCCTATTTCTTTTGACCTAAATTTAATTCCAGCAAAACTAACTCCTGTTGTTCCACCAACAACATTTGGAATATTCTTAGAGGTATCTTCATCGCCAGATTCATGAGCACGAAATATAATATGTGTTAAATCTATTGCCGCCATTAATTTATAGTATCTACTATTACTTCTCCATTCGCATGAACTGTAACATTGGCTTTCCCTCCGCTATCTACAGCGCAAATAAAAGTTTCGGCGTATTCTGGTCTAACTTCTTCCGGCAAAACTAGTACAATAGTTCCAGCAGCTCCGCCGTCAATTTTTCCTCTCATCCTAACTTCTCCATCTTCTGACAAATACCAACCTGCTGGAGCGTTAGTAACGCCTGCTAAAACTCCAACATTACCCCAAGAATTTTGAAAATCAATTTCATGGGCTTCGCTTGGACCTGCTTTATACCATCCTGTTTCTGGCTCAAGACGAGGCGCTCTTGTATTGCCAACAACGTCAAATATTGTTTTATCTATATTTAAATCTCTGCTTTTTGACATTACCCTGTCACTTTCCCCGTGAAGTCATTTGATATTCTAGCATTTACTGTTTCTATATTATTGTCAGACATAGAAAGTGTTGTTTCATAAATTCTTTGTTTTAATCCAGAAACATTTAATGCTCCTTTTTGTGCATTAAGAGCGATAACGTCTCCCAGAGAAAAATCTTTCTGATAATAAATATTAGCAGCAGGAGACAAAGTAACAGAATAATTAAGATCAGGAACAATTGCTCGCGCTAAATCGTTCACGGCATTAGCTCTAAGATGTGTAGGCGGCGGTCCAGCTACTCCTAATCTTTTCACGTCTGGATAATTATTTCTAACCATATATATACCTATGTTGTTATATCCTTCTTCGATTGCTCCGTTGTCTTGAGCTACGGCAACCTTGCCTGAATTTGGTCCTCCCGCTCCAACTGCCCAAACATAGTTGCCAAATTTTCCTGGCTGCACAAATTCTTCTTCGATAACATCATCGCAATTAGAAGGAGTTGCAGTTCTATAAGTAAATGAAACAGATCCACTTTTATCTGAACCTCTTTTTAACGCGGTATCAAGATACATTAGTCTACCATTTCCAGAAGTATGATGATATCTAGGAATTATATCAACTGATCCAGCGCGAGCCAAAATACCATCAAATATTTCCGTCCAAACATTTGCTCCTTTGGGCTGGAAATAAGGAGCCATTATTATTTCGGTTGCAACATCGAAAAATGTTCCTTTATCAATTCCAGTTTGCGAAACTACAGGACCGAAAGCGTTACTAATAAAATAAATTAATCTCCAGATAAGCTCAGATTGTCTATAGTCTACGGCGGTATCAGGATTTGTCTTAAGATAATGGTTAAGCAAGTGAAATCTAAGCTGCAAAATCCATAAGGGGCTAGCACATTTTATATTCATAATGTTCTGTGCCCCATTTTTTTGATGATAATAAACTGGCCCTGCAAAAGCAGGCTGATTACTTGGGTCAGAATAACCTGGAGTTGAGCGCCAAACTTTTATAAAGCTTGTTAATCTATTAATTTGTGCTGCCATTGGATCATCTAGATAAAGAGAAAATTCGCATGTGTCAATACTATTTAAAAAGAATCCAAGTTGTCTATTTGTTGCGTGAGCAACTTCATTGGTTATCCCGATATCAGAATACCCAGCATAGTTAGCATTGATTGCATTACCAGAGCGATTAAAGTGTTCTATTGTCCAATTAACGTCAGCCATATTATTCTTGCCAAGTAGGGAACAAACTATTATCGCTTAGTTTATAACTTCTGGGATCATCTGTTCTAAGTGCGAAAACAAAAGCCAGTTTAAATACATTACTGTCAAAAGTTTCTGTTACAACAAGATCCTGATATGGGCGAGCATTATAATACAACTGAATTCCATGATTCCAGGGAATAAATACTAATTTTCTTAATTCTGTTTCCGCAAGCATTTGTTGCAAGAAATCCGCTCCACTATAAATTTCAGAAAAAGCTCTACCCCAGATGGTTCCAGATAAAGTTATTGTTTTACCGCGTCTGAACACATCTCCAGATTTTTCTCCAATTGCATTTGGAATTGGATGTGATTCATATGACAAATCAGCGCCGCGATGCCCATCAACGTTTTGAATCTGTATGTAGTAAAAAGGAGCAGTAGTATTATAATTAATTCTATTATTAAAAATAAAACTGCCTCCACCTGAACTTCTATAATCTATTATATGTCCTAACATTTAATCACCTCTTAGCTATAACTAGCTTGTGCGTGGATAGCGCCTATTCTAAGAACATAATTCCAATCAGTTTCGCCTTGAGTTGTGACGTTGAAGTTTTGTTCAATATTTTTTGTATTTGATACGCTTGGTGCTCCGAAACTAGACTGTTGTAATACTGTTCCGCCCTCGGCAAATGATTGTAGAGCCGGTCCCGCCCATTTTTGAACAATACCTCCCTTAGCAAATCCTTGAACAATTCCTCCGCGCAAAGCTTTCCCTCCGCGCTCAATACCAAATGGAATAACATTTTGTCTAAAACCATGAGTGCTTCTTCTGACATAACCAGGGATATAATTACCTTTTGAAGCGATAATTTTTCTAGCGTCTCTAGGAGAAACTTGCCCAAATGCTCCGTCTGCCATTTCAATAAACCAAACAACTATTCCATCCGGATCTGTTTTAGGAACAAGATTGAATGACATTCTGTTTCCGAACACTCCTGTAGTTCCAGAAAATCCTTGCGCCCCTGGCGCATCTCTTAGTTTTGTTGCTTCTTTCTTTTGCTGTTCATTCATTCCTGTACCGAATATAATATTTTTAGCCTGTTCAATAGAAATTCCAAGGGCCTGAGCGATTCTTGATTGTTGTGCTTTATTAAGCACCCATTCTCCAGCGTGAGCAATAACAGGAACAGCTTGTCCAACTCCACCAGGAACAGTTCCTCCGTGCGCAAAAGATTTCTTGGCATATTTTTCAATAAGCTTTCTAAGTTCTTGTTCGCTTAAATCTCCACCTTCAATAAGCGCTTGCAAAATAGCATCAGGCTTTAAACCTTCTTTGCGCAATGCTTTGATTTTCTTTCTTTGCGGATCAAGTTTTGGATCAGCAAGAACCTGATTTTGAATTTTTATTTTGTCTTGTTCATTCAATTTGGCATTACCAAAAAATCTTCCGACTATTGGAATTTCGGAAAGAGCACCCGTTACAATATCTTTAAGACCAGATAAAGCATCTTTCAAAAGACCCGGAATTTTATCAAATATTTTCTTTAAAAGATTGGGAAGATTCTTAAAGAATTCGGCAATTTTTCCTGGCATTGCCTTAATAATTTCAAAAATTCTTTCCCTCCATCTAATTATCGCTAATATTATTGCTCCCCCAATGGCAAACGGTGCAAGCAATATGGCAATAATAAGTTTCCAATGGTCGCGAATAAAATCAACAATTTTTCTAATTATTTCAAGTATTTTATCGCGCCACTTAATGATTCCAATAAGAACTAATCCAAATGGACCAAGAAGTATTACAAGAAGAAGTTTCCAGTGATTCTTAATCCAATTGAAAACTTTTTGAAATATCTTAAGTAAAAATTCAAGAGTTGGTCTAAGAAAATGGAACTTCCGATCAAGAAGAACGACAGCGGCGATGATTCCAACAATTATCGCAATCCAGGGATTAGTAATAAATATAAATCTCAGAGCAGTGCCAACAAGTTTAATGGCCACTACCAGTCCTGTTAGTGCTTTCGACAATGTAGCAATTATTATTCCAGAACGTAATATTGTGAATAAGGCTCTGAATGCTGCAACTAATCTTCCGACTGGTCCGATTAATGTTCCAACAAGTTTAGATGCAAACAAGAGAGCAAGTCCAAATTGCAATATTCTCGCGGTTAATGGCCCAATTACAGGAATTTCTATAACTTTGTTAATTAATGTAGCAATAAGATTAAGAATCTCTAGGAATAATGTGAAGGCCGGAATAACTGTATTAAGAATAAATGTCGTAAGCTCTGCTGCGCCTTCGCTAGAAAAGGCTTCAAATAGAATAATTCCAATTCTTCCCAAAACTTGGGCCAAAGCTCTAACCTGTGTTCTTATTCGATCAAAAAATTCTTCAACTTCCTCTCCGTTAGTATTAAGCCAATCTGTCCATTCATTAAGCTTTTCTGTTATATCATCAAGTATCCCTTTGCCTGCTGGAGCAGAAAATTTGATAACCGCACCAAGAATTTTTCCTACTGCTACGGCAAAATTAATCCATGAATCAAGATGACGACCAGCAACACCAAAGAATTTTTCTAATCCGCTAGTATCTTTAGTTCTTTTTTCAAGCCTATCTAAGAAATTAACAAATCTGTCAATTAATTCATTAAATAATGGTGTTGCTGCTTTAGCAACTCTAATTAAAACACGAGATAAATCTATAAAACCGTCAGTGATTTTTGGAATATTATCTGCGGCTTGTTGAATACTAAATACCAAAAATTCTTTAAATTCAGGCGAAATCGCAAATTGAGAAAGAGCATCGATAGAACTAGATAAAGAAAAAGCGAGTGTTTTCGCCGCTGAAAGAATTTTTGGATCACTCAAAAGAACCGCCACACTATCAACTGCGCGAGCGAATGCGCCAATTATAATATCTGTTATTGGACGGAAATTCTTTTCATAAATCCTTTTAATTCTTTGAATAGAAGCGAGAAGTTTTTTCTCGGCTGGAGACAAATCGCCAAGCGCCTCTTGTAATTGTTCTTGTTGGGCCGTTGCCTTGCTTCTTGCATCGGTAAGACCAATTTCCGCATCTTTTTCTTCTCTTTTGGCGATAGCAAGAGAATGAACACTGTCTCTTAGTGCTCTGGTCGCCAAAACCTGTTGTCGTTCAGCCTGCGCAATAGACTTGGTTGCTTCTACAAGATTTTCTTGTGCTCGAATGACTCTATCACTACCTTCAACTCCTTGCTGTCTTGCTTTTGCTGCATTTTCCTGTGCCCTTGCATTTCTAACAACAGCCTGTTCTTGTTGTAATTGCGCCTGCTTAACATCAATTTGCGCTTGTTTTATATTAGATTGAGCATCGTCTACATTGCTTTTAATTTGCTGTAAATCTTGTTCAGCAACATTTAATTGCTGTAAAGCCAAGGTTATTTCTGTTTCGTCGCCTTCTGTTCTTGCTTGTATTAATCTCGCTTGCGCCTCTTTAACTTGCGCTTTCGCATCCTCAATATTTATTTTTCCAAATTGACTTTTTTCTTCTTCTTCTCTCAATCTGCGCTTCGCATCAAGAATTCCAAGTTCTGCTTCTTGAAGAGCTAAAGCAGCTTCTCTTTCCTCAAAGTTTGCATCAACGATATCTTGAGCCGCTTGTTTTCTGGCATCTGCCAATTCTCTTATAGATTCTTTTTGATTTTTTATTGCTTCTTGAACGTCGTCTATCGCTTGCGCTAGATTAAATTCTGAATCTTGAACTGCCTCTGCCGCCTGTATCAAAGAATAACGAGAATCGGCAAGTCTTTGAGTAGCTTGTCTAATGGCTTCTAATTTAGTTTTTTGATCTTGTGCAGCAGTTTGACTTACCTTATCGGCAAGATTCGCTGCATCAATAACTTTGCCCAAGCGATTAAATGCAGCAGCCAGAAGACCAACAACAGGAATTAATTGAGTTATTCCTGCCAATAGAGCTCCACCCAAAGCAGCAGCAGCCTGAATTGCAGAAGAGGCAACGGCAATCAAGGCCGCACCAAGTTGTATAAGAAGAGTAAGGAAAATTTGAAGAACACCAATTAGAAGCAGAACTCTAACTCTAAATGCTCCCGCAGGCCTTATAGCATTTCCGAGATTAGCCCCAAATCTAGTTGCGGCACTTGCAGTTTTAAGAAGAGATTTTTCATTATCATCTAGACCATCTCTGGACAATCTTAAACCATTTGTAAATTGGCCAAGATTTCTACCTGCGCCTATACCAAATTTTTTAAGACGACTATCAACTCTATCGATGTCTTTTTCAAGTTCTCTAAATTCTTTTCTGACATCTTCTTCCAAAGCAACTCTACTTGGACGCAAAACAGCACGTCTCAATGTACTTCTTCGAGTATTTTCTTCCTCTCTAATTCTCGCGTGGAGGGCAGCAATTTTTCTTTTTTCTGAGTCGACATAAGAGTCTCTTTCAACCCTTCTGGCTCTAATAATTTGTTCAATTCCTTCTCTTTCTTCTCTAAGTTCTCGTAAGCTATCTGCGGCTGTTTTTCTTTCTTCTTTGTTTAATAATTGTTTTTCAGAAAGTAATTTTTCTCTGAGATTAATTTGATTCTGAATTATTCTACCTTCAGATTCTAGAGCTCTAATATTTGATTCTGCTCTTCCCCGTTCAGCAGAAATAAGTTGCCTAATTGTTCCAACTTCTGTTTTTTCTAAATTATTAATTCTTTTTAATTTAGATGAAGCAATTTCTTTATCAATCTTGTCAATTTTTTTTCGTCTTTCTTCGTCAGACAAATTAAATCTTCTATTAGCTTCTTCTCTAATTCTTTTTTCTTCATTTAACCCTTTTCTCAAGTTTGTAAGAAATAACCGCACGGAATTAGTAGCTTCTTCGGCATCTTTTTTCAGAGAAGTAAATTGTTTAGTTCTGGGATCACGTCCGCGTACACCAGAAGAAGTAAATATTTTATCTATTTCGGCGCTTGTCTGACGAAAAGATTTTCTAAATCTTTCTACATCTTTTTCAGTATCTTTGAAAAAACGACGAAGATTACCAGAGCCTCTAATTATTGACTCTAAAATTATTCTTACATGATGGTCATCGGCCATGATTTAATATTAGTCACCTTGATCTATATCTATTTCTATATCTGATGCGGTCGTGCGGTCAGGGACGGTGGCTTCTTCGCCAGGAATAAAATCTTTCCCAGGAATTTTCATAGCCTTGAAGAATGGATCTTCTTCTAACGCAATATCTTTTCCAATAAATACATTATAAATACTTCTTAAGCTGTTTTGGTAATCTATATCTACATTTTCTAACATTCTTCTTTTTGTTTGTTTTCCGTCATCCAGATTAGTATTGGCTAAGAGTCCTGTTATATAGGCATTTCTTTCTAATAATGCTTTTTCGGCCTGCTCTCTTTTTACATAAGCTTCGTACATGGCCTCAAATTTTTTCCAAGGCCAATTTATTATTTCTTCTATTTTTTCGCTGTGCTGCGCGGAGAAGCTTTCGAGGGCTTCGATGACGTTGATCGAGATTGCATCTTCTCTGATACGTTTTGGATCAACGGACTGACTTGCTTTGAGAAAAAATCCATAATCGCATCCCAATTTTGATTAATGAATTGATTTAGAATAGTCATGGCTTCATCATCTGATAATTCTTCTCTAAGAAGTTCTTTAACTTCTTCGCGTTCACCTCTTTTAACATTTAGAGAAATACAAAATACATCTTCCAAAATTTCTGGTGCAAATTTAACAAGCTTTGCTATTCCTCTAACTAAAACATCTGTTTCTGCAAGATCGCTTGCTTTAACATTTTGAGTATCTGTTGGCAATTCCTCAAGAAGTTCTCCAAGAGTTGCACCTTCAGACAGAGCTTTTTCAATCGTATCTGCCAATACTGAGAATAATTCAATCTTTCCGAAGAAAGAAAGAGATTTCTGAGTAAATGTTCTATCCCCAATTACTATTTCATAATTTGGAGAAGATGGTTCTAAAGTTTCGACTACATCAATTGTTTCTGTTTCTGACATGGCTTTGCCTCCATTATGCTATTTATGTTTCTGCGGCTATTTGAGCTCGCAATAATTGTATTCGTGCCGGTATGTATGATCTGTTTATTAATAGAAATGCATTATCAAGATATGGTTGTGGTTTTTGACCTTTTACTGTTCTAAGTCTAAAGTGTTTATTCGGTCTATAAGCTTTCGGATAATGGAAAACCATAAATGTTGCTTTTCTAGGAACTATTACATGCTCTCGCGGCCCGTAAATACCAGTTCCGTCATGTACCCAAATAGCATGTTCTGGCTCTTGAGGAAGAGTAATTGTGCTTCTAGCGATCAATTCTCCAAAGGGAGTATCTGCGGGAACAGCACCTACGAATCTTCCCCCTGCTCCTCTAATTGATACTCCACCGCCAAAAGCAGATATTCCTGTCGCAAATCCTATTCTAGTATCGTCTCTATCTAAGGGGTGTAGTTTCAAAGTTCCAGAATCTACCGGAACAGTTCTTTGAACTTGCTGTTCAATTGCATCCCCGATGTCGTCTACTGCATCTCTAAGTAGACGCTTCGCCTTAGCAAGATCAAATATTTCATCGAATTTTCCTTCGATAATTCCTCTGTCTCCCGTGATATGCGCGTTTAATAGTGTCATTTTATAAAACCGACCTCATAAAGAGGCCGGTAAAATTTGCTTTTGCCTTGAGTGCCTCTGCTCCTCATAAAAAGCTGTGTCGCTTTGCGTCCACAATCTAAATTTTTATTAAATCTCGTCGAAGATAACCTGAGTTCTAGTATTAACATCTGAAATAGATGTATCTGCTAACGCTCGGAAAGTAACGGGAATTGACTGTTGCTCTCCGGTCTTGTTATACGGAATTGCTGATTCCTGTGCTGACTTCTGCACCTTACGAAATGCGTGCATTCTCAATTTGCCGTTAGCTTTCTGGAAGACAACAGCAAGTCTTTTTCTCGTATAAACAGCAGGTTCACCAACACCCATTTGGCGATAACCACCAACGGTTGAGATTCCTCCACCTTCCCAAGCAAGCTGCAAGTTTTCAAGTGTAACTTCGGCAAGCGCGGTTGCTACTGTCTGCTCATAAGACACAGGCCGAGAGTCAATATCTCCTAGAATCTGATCTACATCGAATGTTTCCTCAGTGTTATTGTGAGTAATTGTAATACCAGTCTTTGTAGCACCAACATCTGTCCAGCCAGTTTGAGCATCAAAAGTAGACAAGTTAATAACATCGCTGACTCCCGTAGGGAATGCGATAGTAGTGCCTGCTATAAGAAATCTCGCTGCACCACGAATGAAGTTATCATCAGTGATTCCGGTACGAAAGAAATCCGCCATAATTATTCTACACCTCCTCTCGGCCTAGTTGTCATAACTATTAGTATTGTATATGAAATATTAATCATAAATTAAGAAAAATCTACAAATTTATTTACTACATATTCAAGGCTTCCGCCTTGCCAAAACCATTTTTCTCCTATATTTGTGTTTTCTCTTCTCAAAAATACATCTCCAATTGTTTGTCTCGGAGCATTTAATTTTGGAACTGTATTATTTAGTGTTCTATTTTCAAGAGAATTCATAAAAGTTAAATGAATTGCGTCCAAAGTTTTTTGTATTCTCGAATTCACTTCTTCTTCAGAAATTAATGATTTAACCATTACTTCAATTGCAAGCAAATTATTATAAAATTCTCCGTCATCATCGCTTGATAAAGGAGGATTTGCTATATAACAAATTGCACATACATTAGGATATTTTGTTATTGGCGCATTAATTAAAGAAGGTATTGTTCCGGCATAAAAATTAGCATCATTAATTGGTTCTATAAACCAATCTTGATTTCCTCTATTTAAGGAAGACCAAAAATCGTCATCTTCGGATGACCAAGTAGAATTCATAGAAGATATTGTTGTATTCAAATAATTAAACAATACAACAATTGCTTGTCTTTGAATGATTTCGGTGCCTAATCTGGTCGTCAATTCCATTTATGTAATCACATCCCAAATAAGGAAATCTTTACTATAATCTGTAATATTGTCAAAAGCCGGTGGCCAATCTTGTGGATCGGAAGTAATAAGTATTTCTCTTCCATTATCTCCATAAGAAACTTTAGGCACTACTCCGCGAGCGGCATAAATATTTATTCCGAGTTCATTACCCAAAGCTTGAGCTTCTGCCGTCAAGCGATCAAATATTTTCCATAAATCTGGTCTATGATCAAAATATGAAATATTTTCACTCGTTGGATTTGTACCTATAGAAGAATATTTGTCACTCCAAAAATCAATCGCGGCTGGAATAAATTGAAGTGTTGTTAATATTCCAAGCAATCTTTGTTCTGTTATATTATAGATAGATGCTTCAGATGCCTCGGCAACTACGGTATTATATAGTCTAAATTTTGTAAAATCGGCAAGACTTTGTAATTGCTCTGGTCCATAATACGCATTTGTAGCAGAAATAAGGGCCGCATAAGAAGCGGGCACATACTGCTGAACAATATTTGCAATCGCGCCCATTACGCGGCCCTCGCTTTATTTAAAATTCTTGCACTGGAAAATCAGGGTCAGATTCCTGCTCTTCTGAATTGACATAAGCAGCACCAATTCCCGTCTGATTATCATAAAATTGACGAACTTTTTTGGCCTGTGCTTCTGTCATGGCGATTAGTCCAGGAACTTTACCGCTTTTGATGCTATCCCTTAAATAAGGGGGCATCACTGAAAGCGGTAAAGTATCTCCTGGAACCATAATCTGTGATTCAACATCCCATGCTTCACTACCATCAGGAAGCAAGCCAGGTTCGCTCGTGCGTGCTACATGTACTGTAACCACATTTTCTGCGAAAGCTACTGTTTTTGCGGCAGCCATTATTGATTCAATCCTTTCTTAGAACTCTACTCGCGCCCAAACGAACGCGTCAGGGATAAGAATTCTAGGCATTCTGGCACTTGCAACTCTCATCAAGTGGTTCTTAGATTCATGATCAACCAAGAATTCAGCCTGAAGCCCCTGTCGGAGCTGGATTTCATTCCAAGCGGTTGAAACAGAAACTACACCGTCAAGAGTATCAGCGATTCTAACTCCATCAAGAACGTAATCAGTAGTTACCATAACGTATCCGTCAGGTAAATACTTAGTTAACGATGGACGACCAATGCCAGCTTCTCCAACCTCTCGATAACCATTATCATAGATAACAATATCAAGGGACTGTGAGAATGTCTCAAAGAGGTTTAGAATATCCTCTTTTCTTGGTCTTAGAATGCTGTTTGAGCCTGCTGCATAGAAGTTAATTGCGTTTTTAATCTTGCTGTTGTAGATTAAGTTATTATATGTCTTTGAGTTCATGTGAACGTGGACACCGTAAAAACCAGTATCATCAGCAAGAAGTTCAGACCAAGCCTGAATATCTGCTACAGGATCAGCATTTGTAGTATCAGTCCAAGATACAGCAGCTTGTGGCTTGTGAGAAGCCTGAATTCCAGATCCGACTGGTAGTTGAGTACCGTCCTCAAACGGAACTACAAGTTGATCCTGGAAAAGCTTCCAACGCATCCATTCTGTTGCTCGCTCATTTCTAAGGCGAAGAATTCTTCCCTTGTCTGAAAGCTGAACACCAGCGCTTCTGCGCTCTTCTTCGCTAGGAGAAGTAAGTTTTCTGTATTCAGATTCCTTAATTCTCTCTTGCTCATCAAGAAGCACGAGTTCCATAAGCACTTCAGTCCAAGTTACTTCTGGCTTGAAGAGCGGAACTGATGCATCCCACGCGCGGAATTGACCAATACCGAATGGCTTAATTTCCGCAACATTTACCTTAACTACTGTTTCATAAGTAGATTTCATAGGAGCGATGACATCACCGAGTCTCTGCCGAGAATCTTCGGCGGCACCAGGAGCACGGCCCTCTGGTGGTCGACGAATTTCATCAGTCAACGCGGCTTGATCCCAAACATCAAATGTCTTAAATGGCACTTTTAGTCACCTCCTCCTTTACTCGAACTTGCATGTGTTGAGGGTACTTACAACGGCCGATGCGTAGTTGGTGAATCCAACGAGAGCGCTGGTTGCAAAAACTACTGCATGGAAATACATAGCTGCTGGCTCCATTGCTGAAGTTGCTCGCGCAACAAGGTCAACAGGTGCGGCTAAGATGCCTCTAATATCTCCAGAACCGTCATAAGGAACCATTGCTGAAGTATTTGTTACTGAGTGTTTAAGAATAGTTCCAGCGGGTACTACATAACGATCAGAAGTAGCTTCTGGATCGGTAGGCCAGTTTTTAGCGTCAAGTACGACGCTCTTTCTTGGCCCAAGTTGAGCAGCATACTTCAGAATTTCTTTATCTGAATATGATGCTGTTTTAGTTGTTCCGAATGGCACCTTTCTTCACCTCCTTACGCGGTTGTTTCTTCGAGCTTACGCTTTGCCTCAGCAAGAGCATCAGCTTCGCTATAATTTTCATAGAGGAAAAGTCGTCTAGCTTCACTCTTTACCTCATCTGAAAGATTTTCTTCTGTAGCATCGTCGGGTGGTGCCGTTCCACCAGTTGCTTCATCTGTGATAGGATCATCAGCAAGAGTAACAAGAGGAGACGCTTCTACAAGACGATCTACAATGTCAGACGCGGTAAGAGAAACATCTTTTTCATCTTCGGAAAGATGAAGAGCAATCGTTCCGTCATCTGCCATAAGAATTGCCTTAGCTGCGGTGATAACAGCAGGAGCTTTCTTAGCATCCTCCCATTCACGCACCTTCTGGTCAACCCGACTTTCTTTATTTTCTTTTTCTAGCTCTTCATAGCGAGCAAGTCTAGCCTTAACTTCATCCTCAGAAAGACCAAGCTCCGAGAGGAAAGTATCAGCATTTTCAACTTCTGTAGTAGTCATTATATCCTCTTCACCTCCTAGAGTTTCGTCTGAGGATTCTGGACCTTCTGAAAATCCGACTACATTTAAATTCTCAGAAGCTTTTACCCCGAATGGGGCCATTCCGCCGAGCCAAGGCTTTGCCGTTAGAGCAAGATGACCAAGTACGGAATTAAACTTTTTGCCACTTTCTTTATTAATGTAATTAAGATGAATACCGCCACTTACATTCGGAATTGTTCCGCGATCAATTTTTTCCTTAATATCTGGTTCAGTGAAGTCAATTGCCGCCTCAAGAGTAACGCGTCCTTTTTCATCCTTTCCAAATCTTAATTTCTTAACAAAACCAGTATTTTCCTGTACCTTATCTTCATGGTTAAGGGGTACAGTAACATGTTGAATAGCGCCAATATCAAAATTCTTTTTAATGTCTGTCATAGAAATAATATTCTTAATCGGGTCAGACTTACCTTTCTTAACTATAGTAAGTGGTTTAGCTGCTACTTTTCCATTTTCTGGAGAATAAGCCCATTTCCCTTCACGTAAAAATGTTTTCCAAACAAGTCCATCGCTATCTGTTGAACCGCCAGCATCGGTAAAATATAGTTCCGCCAAAAATTCTTGATTATCTTCACTAAAACTCATCATATTAGATTCAACCCAAGCTCTTTCAACTGGTTTCCAAGAATCTTCATCATCTAACTCGACAGATCCTTTCTTAGTAACTGAAAATGGCACAACGTAATAATGTTTCCCTGCGTGACAAACCAAGGCTTCGCTTTGCTTAATATCCTCAACCCAATATGAACTACCATATTCCATATTGCCGTCATTTAAACCAACTTCAATTTGTCGGCGCAAATCGTTATAACTACCTCCTGGCAGCCACGCGACATCGCCTTCAGCTAATTCTACTTCACTCACAGATTCAACCTCATCATTATTATTCACTGTTAAGATCATATTAACAGTTTCATCATCCAAATTTATTGCCCAATCAATGAATTCTAATATATAATTATCATCTTCTGGATAATCATCCAATATAAATTCAGCTTTTTCTTCATCAGAAAGATTTTTTTTACGTTCTGTTGATCTCCAGCGAGTAGTTCCTTTGATTAAATCTTTTAATACGGCGCATCTTTTAGCTGCATGATCTTTTGCAAGTCCATGTTTAATTTGATCATTAAAACAACTTGTAAATGGATGCTTTTTCTTAGCGTAATGCTTAAGAAGTCCTCTCAGCTTAACCATATCTCGCGCCGAAACATTGGCCGTTCCCTTGCTAAACCCATTTGCTAAGGCTATGTTAAGATAATCTTCAATATCTTGATCTTCTTGCAAATCAATAATTTCTGTGCTACTATCTGTCATAATGATTTATGAATCACTTTCTGCGGGGACAACAGCAAGTCTTCCGCTCAACACTTCAAAAATTAAGTTGTCGGCCAAACTAAACATCCAAGAACAAGAAGAACATTTATAGATGGGTGAGCATTCTTCGGCATATTCTTCGATAACCATCAACCTCTTATATTGTAAAATATCATGATATTTTTTACAACGAGGACAAATCATTAATCGCCCATTAATAAATTTTGATTTTTCTCTCATGACTCCAATTGTATTTAGATTACATTAACTATTATAAGCAAATATAATGAATATAGAAGATAAAAATAAACCACTTTGTGTGTGTCATGATTCTAACATGCTTTGGCGGAATGATAAAAGACACTCTAAAGGAGGTTATTGGACATGTGTAATCAAACATAGAGAAAATAGAAGAAAAAGATGTAAGAAATATTTTCAAACTGAAAAAGGAAAAAAAAGTATCAAAAGGTATACTTCTAGTGAAAAAGGAAAAATAGTTAGAAATAATTACAATAAAACGGAAAAAGGAAAAGCAAGAAAAATTAAATATAACAATAGTATAAAAAGCTATATAACGAAAAGAAAATATACACTTAACAGAATGCACGAAAAAATTATTAATCAACTAGAGGAGTTAGAAAGTGGCAAATGAATTAGCAAGAGCTAAACGAAAATTACTTGCCGTGAGAAGAGCAGAAAGAAGATTAAAAACTCGCCTTGAAGATATAGATTGGGAGTTTGATTATCTATTGCCAGAAGTTTCTGCTCTTGAATTGGCGGCGGCAGAAAAACTTGAATTACCTGAATTTACAGTTGAAGAAGATGAAAGTTAAAATATCTAAGAAAAAACTTAAGATTCTTCATTTAGATTGTGAAGCTTTATCTGCCGGTTATCCTACTGGAACATATAATAAAGTTCCGCAAAAAATGACTGCAATCGCTTGGTCATGGGGTGGAGACGACAATATTGAAGTAATTTCTTGTGGTAAGAAAGGCATATTTGATGAAGAAATTAGAGCAAAAATGATTAAAAAATTCTTGCCTATTCTTGAAGAAGCGAATATATTAAGTGGACATTATTTGAGAGGCTTTGATATGCCTCTTTTTGTTGAAGAATGTCATCGCCTTAATCTTCCTATGCCCTCTGCGAAACTTGTTTTAGATACAATGGATTTGCCAAAAGGAGTCATGAAGAAAGGATTAGATAATCTAGCAATAATTTATGAATTACCAGCAGAAAAGATGGAAATGAATTGGGCTCAGTGGTATAAAGCATATGGCAATCCTACTTGGGATGAAATAGAACAGAGAGTAGCAAGCGATGTTTTATTACAAAAATATGTCTTATTCGAACAACAAAAACGTAAAATTCAAAAACCGCCTAAAAAATGGAGTCCGTAATGGACGTTAGCAAGTTATTTGCTAAATCAAAAGAACAAGAAGAAACTGTGTCTGCGGCGACAAAAATTTCAACTATTTTGTCCAAACAAAAAGGTTCTTCCATTATAACAGAAACAGAAGATATTGAAAGATTTGAAGACGAAGGAGGAGCTTTTTCTGAAGAAATTTTTGAAAGACCAGTTGACGCTTGGGTATCTATTACTTCATCATTTATTCCAGACAGACATCCACTCTCTCAAAGATTTCATGAATTACTTAAAGAAATTGGAGAACTTCATGATAAAAAACAAAAAGATTATGGAACAGCGAATGACCCATTTGCCAATGTGAGAGGAGCAACAGAATTTGGTTTGTCCGCGCCAATGGGAGCATTCATTGCCATGAATGATTGTATGCAAAGAGTAAAGTCTTTTTGTAAGAACGGAAAACTAGAAAATGAACCGTTAGATAATGCCCTGAGAGATATGGCGGTATATAGTTTAATTGCATTAGTATTATGGGAAGAGGAAAATGAAACTAAGACTTAAGAAAATCGCCGCATATATTATATGGCCTTTTATCTGGCTCGGATGTGAAATTTTCTATTACACTTATTGTATTTGGCCAGCTTTAAAGGAGTATAGGTTTAATACAAAAGGAAGCATCGAAGATTTAAAAAGAGGATTTTCTAAAATAAGGTATTATGGAAAATAAGATTTGTTTAGGACCTTTACATCCCCCTGGCGGGGAATTAGTTTCTTTAGAAGATTTTACATTTAATAAATCTGGACCAAGAAAAGGAAAACCTCTTTCTAGATGTAAATATTGTCGTAGTTCTGGTAACTCCTCCACTGTTCCTTCCTCTGTTTTTATGCCAATGATTGAAATTTTATTTGAAGGCCGCGATATTTCTGAAGTTAGACAATTAACAAGTTTAAATACACAATTATTGAAAGATATTCAAAAGGGAAAAAGAAAGAGAATATATAAAAATACTTTTCTCAATATTCATCGCGCAGTTAAAAGTATTCCTAAATACAAAACCAGTATTGGCCCACAGAATGTAAAAACAAAAAGAAATGGACTTAAGAATCTTTCTTACGAAGAGCGTCTAAATTTAAGACAATTGGTTTCCGAAGCACAAAAAGAAAGATTTAAAATAGAAAAGAAATTACTCAAGCACGTTGTGTAAATAGACTAATCCACTGAGTAGCAATTAAGGACCAATCTCTGGATTCGGCAAATTTTCTTCCCTTTTTCTGAAGATTGATATAATAATCTTCGTCGGTTAATACATCTTTTACAGCATTGTAATAATTGTCTTGATCCCAAGGCAAATCTACAATTCTTCCGATGCGACCAAATTCTGTGGCCATACAATCACAATTAGTTGTAATAATTGGATTTCCTGCGGCTGCATTCTCAATTGCGGTAATACAACCTGATTCTGTACTAATTATGCTGTCAAGCGGATAAAGCCAAGCATCAGCTTCTATTTGAAGTTTTGCAAGTTCCCCTTGTCCTATTTTCCCTATATCTTTTACTCCAGGCTGTTTCATTAGACGCTCAATTTCTACAGCCATTTCCCCTTGCCGACCATGTGACCATTTATTATAATTTATCCAATTTTGAGCTCCATACCCAACAAGAAGTTCTGCTTTAGGAAAATCTTTTCTAAGTTTTGGCCAAATTTCTAATATATGCCATAAGCCCCTATCCGGTGATGAAGAATAAACAAATTTAGGATTATTTGTAAATTTTATTCCATATTTTGGTTCTGGATAACGAGAAATATCTACACCATTTGGAAACACAACTACTTCTTCTTTGTCCATTTCAAGTCCCTGATGAAGAAGAAATTCTTTATGCCAAGGGGACAAGGCGGCTACATAGTCACAGTAATTTGCAGTTGCTTCCATTTCTGCAATAGAAAAATGACAAACCTGCATCTCGCACATTTTTAATTTTACATTATCAAGAATTCTATGATCTTCGAAAGACGAACTACACTCCCATGCAATTGCCACGTCCCAAGGGAAATTAGCAAGCATTGGGCGGGTTAAACTCAGAGGTACATATTCATGAAATCCAGGGCGAACAATAGGATCTTCGTCATATCGGCTGCGAGGTTCTCTCTCTGGAATAAATCTACTTCCTTCTTCTACGTTAACAAAATTAGTTACTTCGTGACCAAGCTTCGCCCACTCTCTAGAGAGATATATTAATGCCCCTTCTCTGCCCCCAATCCCTCTTTCCAGTGCCGAAGGATCAACTGATCCCCATACACCACTTATCAAAATATTTGCTATACGCAATTTGGCTCCTTTAGATTCCAATACCAAGCTCGGCCCTATTTATTTCAGACTCAAGCAATTCTATTTTCAGCACAAGTCTCGCTCTAATACGCGGACTTTTTTCCTGATTTGCCAACTCTCTTAATCTTTGCTGACGTTTTTTTAGCTTTAACGCCTTTCGTGTTGTTATTCCTAGATTTCTTTTTAGCTTGCATTTATCGCACCACAATATAATTATTGTAGCACTTTCTCTATCTTCTAGTCGCTCTTGTGCTATGGCATTACACCTAGGGCAAGAGACTTCTCTTAAAATTTTTTGTATAAATGGCATTCATATATTATTTTAACAATTTAAAATTTGTATTCCTGCGACGGAAGCCACGAGGATGAGGTAGCTTACGAGTACCAAACCCGACACTCACCGATGCCGCCGACACCACCAGCGCCGCCGACTGTCGTTCCGCCTGCGCCGCCGCCTGCGCCGCCGCCGGGTGCGCCGCCATCGCCACCGGCGCCGCCTGTTCCGGAATTCTGAGAGCCGCCACCCGCCCCACCGCTACCGCAGACCCGAAGATCCCCCGGAGTTCCAGAAGCACCAGCGCCACCGTCTACAGCACCGCCGCCACCCGGTACGCCCGCTAGCTGCCATACGCCCGAAGCTCCGCCAGCTCCACCAATTCTCTCCCCGTTGCCAGAACTAACGTCGCCGCCTGCACCTCCGCCACTTCCAC
>Ga0209002_10000029_pt1 | contig 75387 bp, 71 predicted proteins | sample Rifsed16ft2_FD_184010 | JGI IMG/M metagenome (GOLD analysis project Ga0209002, IMG submission 184010) | Soil microbial communities from Rifle, Colorado, USA - sediment 16ft 2 (version 2) | ecosystem: Environmental > Terrestrial > Deep subsurface > Rock core/Sediment | place: Rifle, Colorado...
GCCGACCCGGCCGGGACGGTCGCGTCCGGACCGGCGTCGGCGTCGGGGTCGAGGGTGTCCACCGTGACCGTCGTCGAGGTCGCGTTCGCGTTCCCCGCCGCGTCCGTGGCGGTGACGACGAGGACGTTCGTCCCGTCCGTGAGGTTCACGACGGTCGCGAAGGACCCGTCCCCGGCGACGGGCACGGGCGTGCCGTTCACCGTGAGCAGCACCCCAAGCTCGGAGACGAGGCCCGCGATGAGGACGTTCGGGTCCCGCGTGAGGACCTCCGTCGGGGAGGACAGGGTGACGGAGGGCGCGATGGTATCGACGAGAACCCCGCGTACGTCCGTGGCGTTGTTCCCCGCGGCGTCCGAGGCGGCCGTGAGGATCGTCTGAGGACCGTCGGCCAAGGCTAGATTCACGGACCAGTTTCCCGCGGCGCCGACGGCCACGCGCACGCCGTTCACCGCGAGCTCCGCGAAGGGCTCCGCAGTGCCCGCCACGCGGAGGACGGACGACGGCTGGACGCTCCCCGGCGCCGGGGAGGAGACTGCGAGGGCAGGCGGGGTCGAGTCCCTGACGACCGTCCGGTACACGGTGTCCGTCGCGTTCGTCCAGTCCGTCGCGACGACGGTGATCCAGTTGAGGCCCTCCGCGAGGCCCACGGCCACGCCGAAGGACCCGTCTCCCGCGACGGCCGCGGAGACGCCGTTGACCGTCACGCTCGCGTTCGTCGGGTCGACGGTCCCGCCCACGAGGACGCTCGGGTCCCGCGTGAGGCCGACGAGGGGGGACGTCAGGTTGATCGTCGGGTCGGGGGCGAGGGCCGCCACGCGGCCCGCAAGGGCCGGCGAGGTCGGTGCCCGCGGGGACGCGAGGACGGCGACGAGGGCCGCGGTCACGAGGAGGACGACGAGGAGCCGACGGTTCGGGAGGGACACGGGATCGCCTGCCGCCCCGCGGGCCCGGAGGGGACGCGCGGATCGCGCCCGTCCGGGTCCGGAGGCGGGCGCGAGATAATCCGGGCCGATATAAGGGTTGGCGGGCCCCTCAGAGGGGCACCCGGGTGCGGCCGACGGGCCCCGCGACGACCATCGAGCAGGCGCGGGGGTCGAAGTACTTCCGGGCGACCTCCCGCACGCGGTCCGCGTCGAGGTCCCGGACGATCTCGGGGAAGCGCTCGAGGAAGTCCATCCCCAGCCCGTAGTACTCCATCCGGTGGAGCTCCGCGGCGACCTCCGCGTTCCGCTCGAGGGCCACGATGAGGGAGCCGAGGAGGTTGTCCCTCCCGTCCGCGATCTCCTCCTCCGTGAACGGCTCCGTCGAGAGGCGGTCCATCTCCGCGCGGATCCCGCGGATCCCCTTCTCGAGATTCTCGGGGTTCAGGCCCGCGGACGCGCTCCAGAGCCCCCCGGCGGTCCGCGACTCGAGGGTGCTGAACGCGTAGTAGGCGAGGCCCTGCTCGTCCCGGAGGTTCTTCCCGATCCGGCCGAACAGGCCGATCCGGCCGAACAGGAGGTTCGCGAGGTGGAGGGCGTAGAAGTCCCCGTGGAGTCGCGGGACGGCCTGCGTGCCCACGACGACGTCCGCCTGGGACTTGTGGGGCAGGGGGATCCACTGGGCCCTCGGGCGGTGGGCGGCGGGCGCCGGGATCGGCGCGGGGGCGTCCCCGTTCCCCTCGAGTCGGGACAGGGGCCCCGCGACCGCCCCGTCGACGAGGGCCCGGTCCACGTCCCCCGTGACCGCGAGGATGAGGCCCGCGGGTCCGACATGGGCCTCGTGGAACTCCGCGATCTCCCGGCGGCGGATCGCGCGGGCCCTCCGCTCGTCCCCCTTCGGGTCCCGGCCGTACGGGTGCCCCCGCGGGAAGACGGACTCGGAGAGAGCCCGGAGGGCCCGGTGACGCGTGTCGTCCGCCTCGAGGCGCAGGTCGTTGAGGATCTCCGTCCGCACGCGCTCGATCTCCTTCGGCGGGAACGCGGGGGACGACAGGCATTCGGCGAGGATCCGCACGGTCTCTCGGACCGTCTCCCGCGTGCAGCGCCCCTGGAACACGAGGGTCTCCTCGGAGTTCCGGAACTCGAGGGTCGCGCCGATCGACTCGAGGCGGTTCGCGATCTTCGCCGCGCTCCTCCCCCGCGTGCCGCCGAGGTAGAGCCGGGAGGCGAACTCCGCGACCCCGCGGGCATCGCCCTCCGCGGCCACCCCGGCGGGCATGCTCCCGCGGAACGCGATGAACGGATTCGAGGGAAGGGCCTGGGACACGAGGACCGCGCCGCTGTCGAGGACCGCGCGGTCCGGGAGGGTCACGCGGGGACCTCCTGGGCGTGGAAGCGCACGACGCTCCGCGACGCCTCGACGAGGTACCGCCGGGCGACGTCCCGGACCTGCTCCCCCTTGACCTTCTCGACCCGGGCGAGCATCGACTCGCCGGCGTCCCAGGACGACAGGGCCTCCATCACGCTCATGAGCATGCCCTGGTACGTGACCCCGTCGTGCTCGTACCGGAACCAGGAGCGGACCTGGCCCTTCGCCCGGTCGACCTCCGCCTTCGAGGGCGGGGCCTTCCGGAGCTTCTCGGCCTCCGCGTCGACGACGGCTTCGACCCGGTCGAGGGAGGCCTTCGGGGCGAGGGTGACGTTCGCGATGAGGAGGGCCGGGTCGATCTTGAGCTCCTGCCGGACGACGGCGTCCGTCGCGAGCTTCGTGTCCACGAGGGCCCTGTAGAGGCGGTTCGCGCGGGACCGCCACTCCCCCGCGGCGAAGGGCGTGAAGCCCCGCCAACCGCCGAGGATCGTCGAGAGGACGATGAGCGCGGGCGTGTCGTCGTGGACGAAGGGCGGGATGTGCCAAGCGAGGGCGAGGAGGTCCGCGGCCCCGGGCCGCTCGAGGTCCGAGCGCCGCTCCCCGCGCTGCTCCGGCTCCACGAGCCGCATGGGCTCCGGCGGGGCTTCCGGCTTCAGAGGGGAGAAGGCCTCCCGGATGTGCTGCATCGCGACGGCGAGGTCGAAGCCGCCCGCGAGGACGAGGAACGCGTTGTTCGGCGCGTAGTACCGCAGGTAGTGCCGGTACAGGGGGTCCCGATCGAACCGGGCGAGGTCCTGCTTGTACCCGATCGGGGTCCAGTGGTACGGGTGCACGTGGAACGCGAGGCCCCACAGCTCCTCCTCGACGAGGAACTCGGGCTCGTTCTCCGCGCCCTCCCGCTCGCTGATGACGACGGTCCTCTCCGCCTCGACCTCCTTGGGGTCGAAGGCCGCGTTCCGCATCCGCTCCGACTCGATGAACAGGGCCGTGTCCATGGCCGACGCGGGCAGGGTCTCGAAGTACGTTGTGAAGTCCGTGTCCGTGAACGCGTTCATCTTCCCGCCGAGGCGGGATACGAGCTTGTCGATGTCCCCCTTCTTGAGCTTGCCCCCGCCCTTGAAGAGCATGTGCTCCACCCAGTGGGTCGAGCCCGTCATGCCGGGGACCTCGTTCCTCGAGCCGATCCGGTACGTGACCCACGTGGAGATCGCGCGGGCCTCGGGGATGGGGCGCAGGATGACCTTGAGGCCGTTGTCGAGGGTCTCGATGTGAGTCCCCGGCACGGGCCGCGGGAAGGCGCGGGGCGATATAGAGTTACCCGAAACTCGGTCGAAGATGAGAGCGGCTCAGGGTCCCGCGGAGTTCGTCACGACGAACTCGCACACCTTGTCGCCCTTCCCCCGGCAGGACGTTTCCTGGCACTCGACCTCGTCGGACCAGAAGAGAGAACGGAAGAAGCCTGCGAAGTAGCCGCGGAGGAAGTGGCACGCAGGGGCGTCGAAGCGCCCCTCGATGCCGTACGTCTCGAGGGAGCGGCTCAGGCGGATCCTCGCCTGGTGGGTCACCGGGTCCACCTGCATGGACTCCGTCGCGAACCAGCCGCAGAGGGCGTAGATGTCCCCGAGGCCCTCGACGATGTCCATGGGGTCCTTGCTCCCCGTCCATTCGACCATCGTCGCGACGAACCCCTGGCCCGTCTCGATGCCGCAGCGGTACAGGAGCCGGTCCACGTCGGGACCGATTGCCTCCCGCAGCTCGCGGAAGAACTTCTGCAACGTCGGGCGGGAGATGATGACAATGGGGAGATCCGAGAGGCGCGTGTCCGCGGTCTCCGGCTTCGTCGTGAGCTTCCAGAATTCCTCGATCGGCTTGATGGGGTGAACCCCCTTCGATCCGAGGGTTCGAGTCTGCGCGGGCCAGAGCTTAAAGGGGTCCCCGCCAGAATCAGACGTGATTACCGGGGGCGTGATTTCACGGGATGCTTCCTCGCGGTTCGGAGTTCTCGCGCGGACGATGGCTCCCGGCGTTGAGTTCCCTCGTTCGCCTGCGACGTAGTCGACGTGCACGAACACGGGTGCGAAGAGGGGCCGGGGAAGTTGGTGGGATTCCGGCAGAGGGGGGCGAGGACACTACGTCCGCCGGTCCCCACCTTCTCCCTTCTGCGCGCGGAACTTGGCGCTCTCAAGGTCGAGCTCAAAGTCCTCTTCCTTCGCCTCGCCGGGGGTGAAGACCTTGCCGGCCTCGAATTCGAGCTTCTTTTCCTGCTTCTTCCGCTTCTTGGGCCGCTCCTCAGCTTGCATCGACATAGGCTGCCTCCAACTTCGTGGCGTAGGGATCGAGGAGCTCGATGCGACGCCGTGTGCCGTCGTTCACGACCACGACGGACCAATCGATCATCTCGATATTGAACGTGTCGCAAATCTCCCGACGAAGCTTCGCCCGGGTGTCTGCCGGCGGCTCGCGGATGGCTTCCTTGATCGCCTCGTCATCCGTCGTCCGGTCCACGAGACCCGCCCGCTGCCGGCGGTAGAAGAGGGACCGCTCGACCCCGATCTCGGAGTACTGCTTGCAGGCCATCATCTCGACCTCCGGACCGCCGTCCTTCTCCGACGCCTCTTGAATCGCGAAGTACCGGTCGAGCCACTCCACGCGCCGGGCGGCGTCCTTCGACCGCTTGTGCTCGAGGTCATCCAGGACCTCCTCGAGGAGCCTCAAGGCCCGCTTCTCCCGGTGGTCCTCCACGATCGTCTCGATCTTCCCCAGGAAGTACCGCTGGACGTCGATCGGCGAGACCGTCGACCCGTCCTCGAGCTCGACCTTCCACTGCTCCGGGTTCCTCGTCTCCACGTTGTGCCAGAGGTCCCGGATGGGGTCCTTGAGCCGCGGGACGTCCTCGAGCTGTCCGTCCTCCATGAGCTGGAGGATCGCGGACGTCGCGAAGTGCCGCAGCAGGATCGCCGTCTCGTTCATGAGGGCGTCCCCCACGATCACGTGCAGACGGCGGTACGAACGACCGTCCGCGTGGGGCTCGTCCCGGGTGTTCAAGATCCCCGTGTCGTGCATCGTCTCCCCGCTCACCACGGTCGACGTGAGGTAGGCGCTCGGCGACAGGACGTACTTCCCGTCGATGATGTCCCCCGCCCCCGTGTAGATGAACCGCGTCGCGAGGTGGGGCACGAGCTCCCGCACGAACCGCTGGGGAAACGCGACGCTCCGCGACACGCAATAGTTCTCGTGGGACCCGTACGAGGTGCCGTCGGGCGAGGTGTTGTTCTTGAACGCGTGGATCTTGGCCCCCGCGACGAGGTACTTCTCCTCCATGACCCGGCGGAGCCAGTCGAGGATCTTCTCCCCCGCCTTCTCCCAGACCACGAGGTCATGGAAGTTGCTCGTCTCCGCCGTGCTCAGCTCGAAGTGGCCGACGTCGTAGTAGGCGCGCGAGCCGTTCGTCGTGAACTCGCCCGCGAGGTGGAGGTCTGACTCCCGCAGCAGGTCGAGGGCCAGGGTGTGCGGGTCGAACCCGAGGGATCCCATCTTCCTACAGTAGAGCGTGTACTCGTGCTCGGTCCCCTGGACCATCTTCCTCATGCATCACCCGACCATCGGGTCCGCACCGGTCCGGAAGACCTCCCGCTGGCGCTTCTCGTACACGTACATCTCCGTGATCGCGTGCTCCTTGCACTCCTCGTCGATCGCGGCCTCGAGGTCCTTGAGGGAGAGGCCCTCCTTCTTCCGGTCCGACTTCTTGAGCTGGATCACGCGCTTCACGAAGTTCTTCTTCGCCGTCTTCACGATCGCGGCGACGATGGCCCCGGAGACGATGTCCTTCCGCTTGACCGTCTTGATCGCCTCCTTCGCCTCCGAGTCGAGCTTGACCTTGACCCACTTGTTCTCCCCGTACAGCTCGTCGAGGAGGGCCCCGCGGAGGTACTCGACGGCCCCCTCGTGCCCGCCGTGCTCCTCCTCGAGATCCGGGTCCACGGGCAGGTCCTCCGTGAGGTAGATCTTCGCGATCTCCTCCGCGGCCTTGCGGTCCGGACGGGGGATCTCGATGATCTCGTCGAAGCGGCCGGGCCTCAGGAGCGCGGGGTCGACCATGTCCGCGCGGTTCGTCGCGCCGATCACGAAGACGTCGTGCAACTCGACGAGGCCGTCCATCTCGCTCAGGATCTGGGCGATGATGTTCTTGTGCACGCCGGACGTGTCCATCGTCCCGCGCACGGTGAAGAGCGCCTCGATCTCATCGAAGAAGACGATGCTCGGCTTCCGCTCGTGGGCCTGGCGGAAGATCTCCTTCACGATGCGCTCCGACTCGCCGACCCACTTCGAGAGGACGTCCGCGATGCTCACGTTGAAGAAGGTCATCTCGTTCTCCGCGGCGATCGCCTTCACGAGGAGGGTCTTCCCGCAGCCGGGCGGCCCGTACAGGAGGATCCCGCGGGGGGCCTCGAGGTTGATCTGCGCGAACAGCTTCGACTCCTGGTACGGGAGGACGATCACGTCCCGGATCCGCTCGATGGCCTCCCCGAGCCCGCCGATCTGCGCATACCGCACGTCGGGCTTCTCCCCGAGGAGGAGGGACTTCACCTCGAGGTTCGGGAGGACGTCGAGGACCTCCATGACGGGAGGGAGCACGCTGATCTGGAACCCGGGCTTGAGCTTCTTGTAGACGGCCTTGTCGCAGTCGACGAGCCGCTTCTCCATGTCCCCTTCGACGGAGATCACGAGCTTCCCGTCGATCATGTCGACGACCTTCGCGATCATCCCCTCGTTCCGGACGGCTGACCCTTCGACGATCGCGTACGTCTGGGGGTGCACCCACACGTACTGCCCGACGAGGAGCTGGGACTTGTCGACGAGGCCCGTGGACACCTTGAGGAGCTCCGTGGCCCGCGCGACGACGACCTGGTTCCCGTCGAGGTCGGGGCCCTCCTTCCTCACGACGTACGCGTAGAGGAGGGGCGGCTGCTTGATCTTGTTGAACTTGTCCTCGTACGCCTTGAGGCGGTACTCGCGCTCCTCGATCTCGTAGCGAAAGGAGTGGAGGTCCCGCTCGTACTGGCGCCGAAGGCGGTCCATCTTCTCCTCGAACTCGTCCCGCACGTCCTCCGTCGACTTCGCGCCCTTCCCGTCCCCCTCGTCGCTGACCATGTTTGTATCACCGCGGTCCTGTGCCCGAGAACGGTCCGGGAGCGCCGAGGGAGTCCCCTCTGCGGGGAGCGGCATGGAGGAGAGACCCCTGGCTTCCCATCCCTTGATACAGATTCTCTCGGGGGATTAAAGCTTTTGTCGTGAGTGTGGAATCCGCGAATGGGATTCGGACAGAGTTCGAACTCGCACGGTCGTGCGGATCCCCCCGCGTCCGACGTCGCACATGGAGGGCCCGCGGGCCTTTCGGCGCGACGAAATCGCATTGTACGGGCGCAAGGGCCATGAGGGTGCGTGCCGTCCCGGGGGGCCGTGGAAGGCCCCGAAGCCTTCGCGGCGGCCCTCGGGCTCATCCTCGTCCTCGAGCTCGGGGACAAGACCCAGCTCGCGACGATCAGCCTCGCGACCCGCCACCCGTGGCCTCCGGTGCTCCTCGGCGCCGCGGCGGGGCTCGTCCTCGTCACGGGGATCGGGGCGGCGATCGGGGGCGTCCTCGCCGGGTACCTCGGGCCCTGGCTGTCCGCCATCCAAGTGGGCGGCGGAATCCTGTTCATCGCCTTCGGCCTCTGGACCTACTTTCGGGGAGACGAGGAGGAGACGTCCGAGGAGGGCCGCGGTCCCTTCCTGACCGCGTTCGCCCTCAACTTCGTCGCGGAGCTCGGCGACAAGACCCAGCTCGCGGTCATCGTCCTCGCGGCGACGAACGCGGCGCCCGTGTCCACGTTCGCGGGGGCCGCCCTCGCCCTCACCGCAATCGCGGCGACGAGCGTGGTCATCGGCGCGGGCCTCGCGAAGGCCCTCCAGGCCCGATGGCTCCGGATCGCGTCGACGGCCCTCTTCGTGGCCGCCGGCGTCATCCTGATCGTCGAGGCGGTCCTCGGCGGCTAGTCACTTGATCCCGTGGACCGCGAAGACCGTGCGGCGGATCTCCTCGACGGTCCTCTTCGCGGCCCGCGGCACGTGGGCCTCTTCCTCCTCCTTCCGATGGTCCCGCAGGGCCTTGTCCGCGGGGACCTGGCCCGCGACCTTGTTGCACTCCTTGAGCCACGCGACGGGCAGGGCGTCGTCGAGCCGCCCGCCGGCCATCTGGGAGAACGCGAGGGTCCATACCCGCGGCACGGCGGTCACCTCGTATCCGCCGCCCCCCGTGGCGACCCACCGGCCCCCGCAGAGCTCCTTCGAGAGCTCGTCGAAGATCCGGGTCACGGCCTCGTAGCTCTCCGTCGTGAGCATGAGGTGGGTCAAAGGGTCCAGGTAGTGCGCGTCGGCCCCGAGCTGGGTGACGAGGAGGTCCGGCCGGAAGGAGCGGGCGAGGGGCGGCACAACCTCCTGGAACGCGTAGAGGTAGGACACGTCCCGGGTGTAGGGAGGCAGGGGGACGTTCACGCAGTACCCCTCGCCCTCGCCCGAGCCGATCTCGTCCGCGAAGCCGCTCCCGGGGAACAGGTAGTGGCCGTCCTCGTGGAGGGAGATCGTCATCACGCGGGGGTCATCGTAGAAGAGGGCCTGGACGCCGTCCGCGTGGTGGGCGTCGATGTCCACGTACAGGACGCGCTTCAGGCCGTGCACCTCGAGGAGGGCTCGAATCCCGATCGCGAGGTCGTTGAGGATGCAGAAGCCGGAGGCCTTGTCCCGCATCGCGTGGTGGAACCCTCCGCCCACGTTGAAGGCCCGCGTCCGCTTGCCCTTCGCGACCTCCTCGCACGCGCGGAGCGTGGCGCCGGCTTGGAGTGCGGCGGCCTCGTACATCCCGCGGAACACGGGGTTGTCCGCGGTCCCGAGGCCGTGCTCGTACGAGACCCCGCGGGGATCCGCGCTCAGCGTCTCGACCGTCGCGATGTACTCCGGCGAGTGGACGCGCCGGATCGCCTCGATCCCCGCGGGCGCGGGGACGATCTCCTCCGCAGCCCCGTCGAGGAGGCCGTACGCGCGGACGAGGTCCCGCGCGAGGCGGAGGCGGACCTCGCGGAGGGCGTGGTCCCCGCCGAAGTCGTAGGCGAGGAAGTCCTCATGGTACAGGAGGGCCGCCTTCACGGGTCCCCCAAAACGCCTCCGGGGTCTTAAGCGTGCCCCGTCGCGCGCGCGGGATCCGTCGGAGAGGTCGACAAACGACGACCGGGCGTCGTCCGCAGCACGGGGACACGGGATCGGGCGGCGCGCGGCGATTATTATTCGTATATGTTTATTTTATATCGTCAGAGGAGCCATCCGCCCGTCACGCCGATCACGTCGCCCGTGACAAAGGAGGCCTCCTCGGACACGAGGAAGAGGACCGCCGCGGCGAGGTCGTCCGACGTGCCCGGGCGGCCCACGGCCGTCTCGGAGTCCTTCCGACGTCGGGCCGCGGACACGGGGAGGTCGGGATCCTCGACCACGCCCGGGGAGACGACGTTCACCGTGATCCCGTCCCGGCCCACCTCACGGGCGAGGGATTTCGAGAACGCGACGATCCCCGCCTTCGCGGCGTAGAACGCGGAGAGCTTCGCGGACCCGTGAGCCCGGTAGGCGCCTGCGGCCCCGAGGTTCACGATCCGGCCCCAGCGGTTCCGGCGCATGTGGGGGAGGGCCGCCTTCGAGCAGAGGAACGTCGCCGTGAGGTTCGAGTCGAGGACCTCCCGCCAAGCCCTCAGGTCCATCCGTTCGACGGAAGCCTGGGTCCACCCGCCCACGTTGTTCACGAGGATGTCGAGCCGCCCGAGGGTCCGCGCCGAGGTCGACACCGCACGCCGGCAGTCCGCGGGTCGGGTCAGGTCCGCCCGAATCGCGACCCCTCGCCGGCCCATCGCCTCGATCCCGCCGACAACCCGTCGGGCGTCCGCCTCGCGGGTCCGGAACGTGATCGCGACGTCGGCCCCTCCGCGGGCGAGGGCCAGGGCGATCCCCTTCCCGATCCTCCGCGACCCACCCGTCACGAGGGCGGCCCGGCCTTCGAGGCCCACGGTGGCACCGGGGCTCGCGAACGCATCCGCGGGGATAAGGCCTGCCCCGATGGGGGAGATCCGGGTGAGAGGGGTTCGGACGAACCGCAGAAAGCCTTCGGGCCCTAGGGCAGGGGGGATGGGAAAAGGGGGTTCCGCCCATGGAACCGGGCGGAAAGAGGGGATTGAAAGCAGGTCAGCGGGACCGGCCGTCCGGCCGCCGCTCGTCCTTCCCGAAGGGCTCGCGGCGGGAGAGGATCTTCAGCATCGTCGGGAGGATAGGGAGGAGGCCCATGGGCATCACCGGTTCAGGCGCGCCGTGGCGGCGACCGACTGCCAGATGATGATCTCTGGGTTCTCCTTCAGGGACTTGGAGGGCTTCTTGAGGGACTTCACTGTATCACCTTGTAACATCGTTTTGATGCTATCGAATCGGATGATACGGCCCGTTCTATTTAAGTATATCGACGCCGTTTACACGTTTTGACAAAATCGAATAAGGTGGATCCATGGCCGACGCTCCTGTCGTCCCCGTGCTCCCAGCCGAGGTCCGGATCACCGTGGACCAGGTCAAGGTCCTGAGCGACCCGTCCCGCCTGCGGATCCTCACCCTGCTCATGAACGACGAGATGTCCATCTCCGGGATCGCGAAGGCCCTCGCCCTCACCCCCGCCACGGTCCACCACCATGTGAACCAGCTCCTCCAGGCGAAGCTGATCGTGCCGACGAGGAGCGAGGTCCGGGGGAACCTCGTGGAGAAGTACTACACCCTCCCCGCGACGGGGATCGACTCGAGCGCGATCTGGGACGCCCTCGAGGACGCGGACAAGGTCAACTATCGCCTCGCGGTCCTCGGGATGCTCAAGGGCCTCGTGAACGAGTCGATCAAGCGGATCCAGGAGAGGGGGACCGTCGACTTCGACGTGGGGCGACTGTACTTCTACCACGTCCCCTGGCGCCGGGACGCGATCCAGCAGGTCCAGGAAATCTTCGAGGAGGCCCGCCGGAAGCTGGAGCGGCTCGAGGCGAAGACGAGGGCCCAGGCCGAGCCGGGCGAGGAGGTCATGGCCCTCCTCACGACCTTGCCCGTGTGACGGCCGTCGGCCCGCCTACGCGTACTCCCCGCGGATCAGCTTCTTGACGTACGGGGTGAGGACCTTCGCGAGGGCCATGTCCCCGTCCCAGGCCTCGAGCTGGTCCCAGTGGTGGTCCTCCAAGTCCTTGATCGCCCTCTGAATCTGCGTGGAGAACGTCGACGCGCCGTCGCCCGTGACCATCGCGGCGAGGATGACCCACTTCCCCCGGCCGATGAGGATGTGCATCTGGCCGAACGTCATCTCGTCGAGCTCGCCCTCCTCGGTCCGGAAGGAGTCCTTCACGAACTGCTGGACCGCGGTCAGCATGCCGCTCAGGATGTCCGTGTCGATGTCGGGCTTGAGCCGCCGGGTCTCGTGCTTGATGAGGACCCCGTCCTTCCCGTACAGGAGGAAGACGTCCTCGAGGACGGCGGCCTCGTCCGCCCTCGCGAGGGCGGAGACGGGCGCGCCCGCGGGCTTCGTCCCGGCCGCGGGGGACCGGCGTCGCATGACGAGGAACAGGACGGCGCCGACCGCGGCGCCGATCACGAGGAGGATCCACCACAGGTCGCCGAAGGAGAACGTGCTCGGCGGGGCTGCCGCCGTCGTGAAGGAGAACGACCCGGCCCCCAGGAGGAGGTTGCCCGCGAGATCTCGGGCGCCCGTGTCGATCGACACGTAGTACGTCGTCCCGGGCTCGAGGGCCCGGTCGGGGGTCCAGGTCATCGTGCGCCCGTCCGCGCTCCACGTGAACGCGCCGTTCATGTCCGGGGTGATCTGGAAGGCCGGTTCCGCGCTCGTGGGGTCCATCGGCTCGCTGAACGTCACGACGACGAGGGGCGTCGTGTTCGTGTTCGTGCCCCGCGGGGTCGACGTCACGACGAAAGGCCGGGTCACGTCGACCCGGGTCCACGTGTCGTTCGTCGCGGGCCCGACCTCGATGTTCCCCGCGGCGTCCTTCGCGATCGTGCGGAAGGCGTACCGGTGGCCGTCCGTGCCCGTGAACGTCGCGCTCGTCGCCGTCGTGTCGACGTAGCTCCCGAACGAGGCCCACGGGCCGTCGTTGTCGCTGACCTGAAGGGTGTACGTCGCGATGTCCGTCGTCCCCGGGGCGGGCCCCCACGAGACCGTGAAGACGAGGGTCGTCTCGTACGCGGGGAGGGCCGTCACCCGGGAGTCGGGCGGGGAGAGGTCCACCCGCGTCCAGGTGTCGTTCCCGGCCGGCGGGGTCTCCGAGTTCCCGGCCCAGTCCGTCCCGATCGACCGGAACTCGTACACATGCCCGTCGAGGGCGTTCGTGAAGACGGCCGACGTGTTCGCCGTGGAGGCGATCCAGTCCGTCCAGGCGCCGCCGTTGTCCCGCACCTGGATCCGGTAGGAGGCCGTGTCGAAGGAATCGAACAGGAACTGCCAGGAGACGGTGAAGGAGGCGGCGACCTGGTGGGCGGGCAGGGCGACGACCCTCGTCGCGGGCGGCTCGAGGTCGACCCAGGTCCACGTGTCGTTCCCCGCGGACGGCGACTCCGCGTTGCCCGCGTAGTCCGTCGCGAGGGACCGGAATTGGTAGACCCCCCAAGCCGGGGAGGGGGTGAAGCTTGCGGACGTGAGGGCGGTGTCCGTGAGCCAGGTGACCCAGCCGGATCCGCGGTTGTACTGGATCGTGTACGTCGCGATGTCCGTGACCCCCGGATCGGGGGCCCAGCTCACGACGAACGAGGCGGACGTCTGCCAGACGGGGAGGCCGTTCACGCGGGACGCAGGCTGGGCCGTGTCGACGATCGTCCACGACTCGTTCGCGGAAGGCCCGGGTTCCTGGTTCCCCGCGACGTCGTTCGAGGTTGTCGCGAACTCGTAGGTCCCGTCCGCGGCCGCCGTGAAGGCGAACGTGCCCGAGGCCGCCGCGGGCTGCCAGCTGTAGTTGTTCCAGCCGCCGCCGTCCTCGCGGTACCACAGGGTCACCGTGGAGAGACCCGTCCCGTTCCCGTCCGTCGCGGTGTACCCGACCGTGAACGTGAGCGCGTTCGTGAAGGACCCGAGCGGGTCCGCAGCGGAGCTCGGGGCGTCCTGGTCGTCCATGACGAAGGACGCGGTCGTGTCGGAGGCCATCCCTACGGACCGCGGGTTGTTGAGAAACGCGTAGGCGGCGTACGAGACGGTCACGTCCGTCGCGTTCTCCGTCGCCGTGTTCGAGTTGATGTAGACCCGGTCCGTGACGAGGAGCCATTCCGCCTGGCCCGTCGGGGTGACGACGTCCCACACGGGCGCGCCGTTGTCCTCGACGAGGACGGAGGCACCCGCGACGAGCGTCAGCCCGTCAGGCCAGAAGACCTCGACCCCGAGGAAATTGCGAACCGTCAGGTTGCCGGCACTGAGCACCCAGACCTTCGCCGGGCTGAAGGCCGTGCTGATCGTCGTGGCCTCCGTGTAGTTGTCGACGTAGAGCTCGTAGTTCCCGACGTTCGTGAAGGTCGCATTCTCGATCGTGACGCGGGTCGTGACGCTCGCGTTCCCCGTCGCGTAGTAGCCGACGCCGTAGGAGGCTTGGGGAGGCGGCCCTGCGCCCGCTGCACCGCGAATCACGGTGTCCACCGTGTCTCCGGACGACGACGAAGAGGAATCCATGAAGAATACGAAACCCGTCGAGTCGCCACCGCGGCCGCCGTCCGAATTGTCGATGGCGTCCCCGCCATCCCCGGCCAGCACGGACCCGACCGTATTCGCGGCAGTGGTCGCCGTCACGAGAAACGTCGTGATCCCCGAGGCGGATCCGCCGTCGCCGCCGAGCCGGCTGCCGATCCCTCCTTGACCGCCCGTGATCGTGTCGACCCAGGCCCCGGTCACCGTCGTGGCGTTGAAGGCGCCATCGCTTGCTCCCAGCCCGAAGACGCCCGTCGCATTCCCGCCAGCGCCCCCGCCGCTTCCCCGACCGCCGTTGCCGCCAGCGACGGACGTGACGTAGGTGGAGTGGATGAAAGCGGCTCCCTCGACTCCGAGGATCCCGATTCCCGTAGCTTCCCCGCCAGCCCCGCCCGATGCGGTGCCCGTGACGCCGGTCGCCGTGCTGTTCCCTCCGAGACCGCCGCGGACGTCAGAGGCCTGGCCGCCGACGATGTCCGCATTCCGGGACGTCCAGGCCAGCAACCCGAACCCCTGACCGCCTCGGCCTCCAACGCCGTCCGGCCCGATGCCGTCGCCGCCGTGACCGCCCATCCCGCCGCGAAGGGCGTCGAGGTCGTTCCAATACAGGGTGGCGCTACCGGAGACCGCGGCCACGGAGATCCCGACCGCATCGCCTCCCGTGCCGCCCGCCCCGCCCGTGGGAGTCCCGCCCCCGCCGCCTCCGTTCCCGCCGCGACCTCCGAAGACGTTGAGCACCGCGTTGGCCTGGACGTCCGCGGTGGGCGTGTTCGACGCGCCGATCCCCGCCCCGGGCCCTCCCGCGCCGCCCCGGCCTCCGACCCCCGTCGCGTTCTCCCGTCCGTCCCCGCCGCGGCCTCCCGTGACATTCTCGATGCGGTTGTTCAGGATCGTCGCGGACGGAGCCGCGTCGACGAGGATCCCGACCGCGACGTTCCCGTCGCCGCCGGCCGCGCCTGGAGAGAGACCGAGGGCTCCGCGGAAACCCGTGATCCCGTTCATCGCGTTCGCGAGGATCGTGGGTTCCGCGCCCGAGCGGACGAGGATCCCCGCGGCGAGCTGCGTGACGGCGGTACCCGTGATGTTCGTGAAGACGTTGTTCGTGAAGACGGGGTTCGATGGGAGCTCCGCATAGATCCCGACGCCGGTCCCGTTGATCGTGTTCCCGAAGAGCTGCCCGTCCGATTCGCTCAGGTAGACGCCGTAGTACGAGGCCCGGAGGATCGTGTTGCCCTGGACGACGCTCGCCGAGCGCACGAGGACGAACCCGGCGTTCGAGGTGACGACGACGTTGTCCGCGATCCCGGGGGCGCTTTCATCCGCGCGGATCGCCACGTCGACGTTCTCGAACCGTGCGCCCTGCACGTACCCCCCGCTCCCGGAAGAGAAACGCAGGCCGGACCACGGGACCACGGCCATCGAGCTGTTATGGCGGAACAGTACGGGGTTCCCGGGCGCACCGTTCACGAGGAGGGTCCCCTCCACGGTGAGGGACCGCCCCGCCTCGAACGCAACGTCCGTCCCCGCCTGAATGGTGAGGGTCGCGGGGCTCCGGACGACGACGTCGCACGTGACGTAGTAGGGGCTCCCCGCGCTCGTCCACGTCACGTCCGACGAGATGAGGCACGGCGCGACCGTGTACGCGGACGCGGGCGGCGCGAGGCCCGTCGGGAGGAGGACCGCGGCGAGGACCGCGAGGACGATCGTGAGGCTGCGCGAGGAGGCGAGGGGACGCGCGGTGGACATGGCGAGCTACGCTCCGAGGGCCAGACGTGGCCGTGGGCCGATTGCGGCCCGGTTCGTCCCGTGGATATATTATAGGAATGACCCTGTTATCTACCGCGAGAATCAATCCGCCGGGGCCGGCCCTCGGACGGGGGAAGGTTCATGCGTCGGGCGAGGATGGCGCGCACGATGGACGAGGGCCTCGAGGCGATCTTCTCCCCCGCCTCGATCGCGATCGTCGGGGCGTCCCGCTCGAAGGGGAAGATCGGCTGGGAGATCGTCCACAACCTCATCATGAACGAGTACCAGGGGACGATCTACCCCGTGAACCCGAAGGCGTCCGCGGTCCACGGAATCCCCGCGTACCCGAGCGTCCGCGCGATCCCGGGGCCCGTGGACCTCGGGATCATCGTCGTCCCCATCGAGCACGCCCTCGCCGCCGCGGAGGAGTGCGGAGAGAAGGGCGTCACGGGGCTCGTCGTGATCACCGCGGGGTTCCGGGAGATCGGCGGGGCGGGAATCGAGCGGGAGGAGAGGCTCATCGAGATCTGCCGCCGCCACGGGATGACGATGGTCGGGCCGAACTGCATGGGGGTCATGAACACCCGCCCCGACGTCCAGATGGACGCGACGTTCGCCCCGACGCCGCCCCTCCGCGGGTCCGTGTCCCTCATCACGCAGAGCGGCGCGCTCGGCGTGGCGATCCTGGACCACGCGAAGTCCCTCGGGATCGGGTTCGCGAAGTTCTGCTCCTTGGGGAACAAGGCCCAGGTGAGCCTCAACGACCTCCTTCGCGCGTGGGGGGACGATCCCGAGACGAAGACCCTCCTTGCATACATCGAGAACTTCGGGAACCCCAAGAACTTCGTGCGGATCGCGCGGGACGTGACCCGGCGGAAGCCCGTAATCGCCGTGAAGTCCGGGCGTTCGGAGGTCGGCGCCCGGGCGACGGCCTCCCACACGGGAGCCCTCGGGGGATCCGACCTCGCCGCGGAGGCCGTCTTCCAGCAGACGGGCGTCCTCCGCGCGAACTCGATCGAGGAGCTGTTCGACTACGCGATGGCCTTTTCCCTCCAACCCCTCCCGAAGGGGGGGCGGGTGGCCGTCGTGTCGGATGCGGGCGGCCCTGCGATCATGTGCGTGGACGAGCTCGTGGCCAACGGCCTCGAGGTCCCCGAGCTGAACCCCGCGACAGCCGAAGGGATGCGGGCCTGGGCGCCCCTCGAGGCCTCGATCCGGAACCCCGTCGACCTCACCCCCCAGGGATCCATCGACGATTACCGGAAGGCCCTCGACGCGGTCCTGTCCGACCCCGGCATCGACGCGGCGATCGCGATCTACGTGCCCCCCGTCCGCGTGGACGAGGCGGAGGTCGCGCGGGCCGTGTGGCAGACGGCCCAGGGCCACGGGAAGCCCGTCCTCTGCAACTTCCTCGGCCGGACCTCGGACAGCCCGGGGTTCGTGGAGCTCGTGTCCCACGGCGTCCCGTCGTACCTGTTCCCGGAGAGCGCGGCCCGGTCCCTGGCGGCGATGGTCCGCTACGCGCGGTACCTCGAGCGGCGGCCGGGAGAGGTCCGGAGGTTCGACGCGGACCCGTCGAAGGCCCAGCGGATCGTGGACGGCGCGCGGGCCGCCGGGCGAGGACGCCTCAACGAGGTCGAGGCCCTCCAGCTCATCGACGCGTACGGGATCCGCGGCGTGAAGAGCCGCCTCTGCAAGGACGTCGGGGAGGCTGCCGTGGCAGCCCGGGAGGTCGGCTACCCCGTCGTTGTGAAGGCCGTGGGGAAGGACCTCCTCCACAAGACGGAGAAGCGGGCCGTCGTCCTCGACATCCGCGAGGAACGGGCCCTCCGGCTCGAGATCGCGCGGCTCGAGGCCCGCCTCAAGCAGCAGGGGATCGTCCCTGAGGGTCTCCTCGTCCAGGAGCATGCGCGGGGGCGGAGGGAGGTGTTCCTCGGGATGACGCGGGACAAGGTGTACGGCCCGTTCCTCGTCTTCGGGCTCGGCGGGATCTACGTCGAGTACCTGAAGGACGTCTCCTTCGGCCTCCCGCCCCTCACGGACGAGGACGCCCTCCGGATGATCCGGTCCATCCGGACGTTCCCCCTCCTCGAGGGGGTCCGTGGGGAGCCGCCGAGCGACGTCGCCGCCCTCGCGGAGGCCGTCGAGCGGTTCTCCCAGCTCGTCCTCGAGGTCGAGGGGATCGAGGAGATCGACCTGAACCCCATCTTCGCCCTCGAGGCGGGGCACGGGTACCGGGCCGTCGACGCGCGGGTCCTCCTCACGCCGGACGGGCCGCCGGGCTGAGCTCAGGGCCCGCCGAGGGACCCGACGAGCTCGATCCAGATCCCGTTGGGGTCCTCGATGTACGCCCACGCCTCCCGTCCGCTCCCGATGGGGCCCTCGACGATCTTGATCCTGCGCTTCCGGAGGCCCGCGATCGTCCGGCGCAAGTCCCCGACCCGGAACGCGAGGTGGTCGAGCCCCTCCCCGGCCGCGTAGCGCGTCGCGAACCTGCTGCCCGGGGCGTACCAGTTCAGCTCGAGCCGCTGCCGCCCCCGCGGGCTCCTGAGGAGCGCGACCTCCCCTCCCGTCGTCCGCAGCCGCATCCGGAACTGGACCCGCATCCCGAGGACGTCCCGGTAGAAGGCGAGGGACTCCTCCATGTCGCGGACGCGAATCCCCGTGTAGGAGAACGTCATGGGGGCCATGGGTCACCCGGACGTCGTCGTGGGATAAGTCCCTCGCGCCGTCACGCGACGGCCATGAGGAGGACCCCGAGGAACACGGCCCCCACGCCGCCGTACTGGACGGCCGTGAGGCGTTCCCGGAGCACGATCGCCGCGAGCCCGACGGTCACCGCGCTGAAGAGCCCGCTCAGCGTGCCTACGATGGCGACGGATCCCCCGAGGATCCCGACGTTGTACGCGACGAACGCCAGGCTGTCGAGGAGGGCGATCGGCCCGAGGTACCGGGCCATGGGTCGCGGGAGGACGCGGATCGTCGCGAGGCCGACGAGGGACACGAGGAGGAGGGCCGCCACGCCGAAGACCCGCACGATCGCGGCGCTCGACACGGGGCCGAAGTCCCCCACGACGTACTCGAGGGCGAAGTAGAACACGCCGTACCCCGCGAAGGCCCCGAGGGCGCTCACGAGGCCCACGCGGGCGTCCCGCGGCGGCGGGTTGTCGGGATGGGCCTCACTCCGGGACAGGAGGAGGATCCCGAGGAGCACGGCGACGATCCCGAAGGAGGCGAAGACCCCGGGCCGCTCGCCGAGGAAAAGGAACGCGAGGCCCGCCGTGACGGCGGGATAGCTCGACGCGAGGGGCGAGACGACGGAGAGGACCCCGTACTCGAAGGACCGGTACAGGAAGAGGGAGGCGACGACGTTCACGACGCCGAGGCCCGCGAGCCAGGCGAGGCCCGGCCCGAGGTTCCAGAGGTCCCGCTCGAGCGCGAAGGCCACGGGGAGGAGGACGAGGAGGCTCCCCGCCTCCATGTAGAACAGGACCTGGAGGTGCCCGATCCGATGGGACGCCTGGCGGGCGAGGAAGTCCCCCGTCCCGTACCCGAAGGCCGTCGCAAGGCCGTAGAAGAGGTCCGAGGCATCGCCCATGGACGTCCGCAGGCCGGGAACGGCTCGGCGCTCTTAGGCTTGCGCCTCAGCGCTCCGAGTAGAGCTCAATCCAGATCCCGTCGGGGTCCGAGATGTACGCGAGCTGGGTCCCGCCCTCGAGGAACGGCTCGAGCGCAGGCCCCGCGCCCTTCCCGACGAGCTCGCGGTACGCGGCCGCGGCGTCCTCGCACTCGAACGCGAGGTGGTCGAGTTCGTCCCCGTTCCGGTAGGGACCGCGGAAGTGGCGGGAGCCCTCGGGGTACCAGTTCAGCTCGAGGAGGTGGGGGGACCCCGGGCTCTTGAGCTCGACCCACTCCCCGCCCGTCTCGGGGACCGCCTCGCGGCGGAGGACCTCCATCCCGAGGAGGTCCCGGTAGAACCGGAGGGACCGCTCGAGGTCGCGGACCTGGATGCCGACGTACGCGTGGGTGTACCTCATGACATCTTGCGCGGCACCGCGGTCAGGTGGGATAAGGCCATCCCCGCCGGGCGGCGGCGTCCGCAAGGCTTCATGGTCCCCCACGGCCATCCGCCCGTCCGGGGTCACGAGGTTGATCCAGATCGACGTGGAGATCCGCAACCGGCCCGGGGAGCTCGGGAAGCTCGCCCAGGTCCTCGGCGAGGCGGGCGTGAACATCGGGCACATCAGTGCGCAGGCGGGGAAGACCCGCGCGTACGTGAGCCTGATCGTGGACCAGACGGCGACCGCGCGGAGCGCCCTCAAGGCGGCGGGGTACGCGGCCGCCCAACGCACGGTCCTCATCGTCCGGCTCAAAGACAAGCCGGCGGCCCTCGGGGAACTCGCGCGGAGGCTCGGCGACGCGGGGGTGAACATCGACAGCGTCGTCCACCTCGAGACGGCGGGCGGGTTCGCCCAGCTCGCGATCGGGGTCGACGACCTCGCGAAGGCCCGGGGCCTCGTCTGATCTCCCCGGGTCAGGCGGTCCGGACTCGTTCTGGAATTCGATAACGAGAACGACGCGCTTCAATAGAAACCCTCAAATCACGAGGCGTGTCTATCTATCATACTCCGCGCGATCCCGGAGGAGGGCGCACGATGAGGGAAGTTTCGGAGGATGGCGCCGTGCCGAGGGGGGATCTCGGTATCCTGCCCACGGTCCATCCGATCGCGGGGCCCAAGACGGTCCCTCGCGTCGACTACGAACGGATCTTCGCCCTCGACGCCGCAGGCAAGCTCCTGGGCGAGTACGTCCTTAACGACGAGTGCCCCCTCGAGTTCGCGGACCTCCAGCGCTCGATCCCCGTGAGCGGGATGCGCCACCTCGTGGCCTTCTACCAGGGGGACTACGCCTTCACCCCGTTCCGCGTGGACGACCTGTGGTTCGTCGTTCTGACCCTCGGCGTGCCGAGGATCGAGGACCGCGGGTCCATCGGCACCCTCCTCGCGGCGGCCCGGGTCCACATCGTCCCGAACCTCGAACCCACCCTCGCCCAGAGGGACGCGGACATCCGCCAGCGGGAGATCGAGATCGGGGAGCGGGAGGCACGGATCAACGCGCGGGAACAGCGCGCTCTGCAGGTCGAAGGGGAGCTCCAGATCGTCGGCATCCGGCTCAACGAGTTCGAGGCGGAGCTGCGGGTGCGGGAGAGCAAGATCGTTGCCCTCCGCGACTACGCACTCCGGCTCCAGACGAACTTCGGGCGCGGCGCCGCGGCGGCGCCTCCGGCCGGGCCCGAGATGCCCGCGGCCCCGAAGGCCCCGCGCGACGTCTCGATGCGGGGCGACGCCCCGTGACCGGGGACGGACCTTCTCATCCCCGATAACCAGCGGCCCGCCATTAAATAAGCTGGGGCTCACCCCATAGATGATTGCGTTTCGGCGCGTGCGCGCGCCCTCGCGATGCCCAAGGCGGGTAGCGTATGCAAGGGTGGCTTGAGGCCCTCGTCCCCACCGTGCTGCTCCGCGGCCTCAGCCCGGGGCTCGCGTCTGTGCTCATGGCGGCCCCGCCCAAGCGGGTCGCTCGCGCACAACTCAAGAAGATCTACGTCCTCGACGACGCGGGAGACATGGCGGGCGAGTACACCATCGACCCGGACTGCCCGATCGACTACGACGACTTCCTCCGGGCCCTCCCGGAGACCGGGATCGGGGACCGGGAGAGCCTGTTCGTCGGGGAGTACGTCTTCACCGCGTTCCAGAGCGGGAAGTTCGTGTTCGTCCTCCTGTCGAGGGGCCAGCTCGCACCGGAGGACTTCGACTGGACCGCCCTCCTCCTGACCGCCGCGGACTCCCATCTCGCGAAGGCCGCGAGCCGTTCGCCCCCCGTCCGGCCCGCGGAGGCGAAGGTCGCGCCTCCGCCGCCGGGGGACAAGGTCCTCGCGGAGAAGGAGGTGCGCCTCAACGCGCAGGAGGCGGAGCTCGCGAAGCTCGAGGTCCGGCTCAAGGCGGACGAGGCGAACCTCCGAGGCCGCGCGGAGGAGCTCGAGCGGCAGAAGTCCCGCCTCACGGCCCTCGCGGACTTCGTGGACCAGGCCCAGCAGGGGGTCCTCCGGAGCGCGGCGAAGGCCGCGAAGTCCCTCGAGCTCACGGAGGAGCTCACCGCGGGGACGAAGGCAAGCGTCCAGGAGGACCATCGGAAGGACCTCGCGGCGGCCCGGCACGGCTTCGAAGAGGACGTCCGGTCCCTCCGGGAGTCGAACGAGGCCCTCACGGGCCAGGTGCGGGAGGCCTCGCATCGCGCGGCGGGGTTGGAGGCGGCCCTTCGCGAGGCGAACGAGGCCCTCGAGCGGGAGCGCGCGGACGCGGCCGCGAAGGAGGCCGAGGCGGTGAAGATGCGGGAGACGATCGAGACCCGCGTCCAGGAGCTGAGCCAACGGTTCGCGGCGATGGCCAAGGAACGGATCGTGATGTCCCACCGCGGCCCCGCGGAGCCCTCCGAGGCCACGAACCAGACGATCGACGCGGAGAAGGCGGCCCTCTCGAAGGAGCGGAAGTTCCTCCAACGGCGGGCGATCGAGCTCCTCGACCGGGAGGAGCAGATCCGAGACCGTGAGACGAAGCTCGGGGAGAAGGAGGAGCTCCTGAGGAAGCGGGGGGAGGAGGTCGCGGCGCGCGAGGCCGCGGTCCAGAAGCGCGAGGAGGTCTCCTCGAAGGTGTCCGTGCCACCGCCCATACCCGCGTCCGCCGCGGCCGAGGTCGACGAGGCCCGGCGGGACATCGAGCGGCGGGTCAAGATCATCCAGCAGAAAGCCTTCGAGCTCCTCGATCGCGAGGAGAAGCTCCGCAAGCGGGCGGCGGAGATCGAGGCGATGGAGGCCCGCCTCGCGGGCAAGCCCGTCGCGAAGTGAGGCGCCCGCGCGCGCGTGCGCGTATGTGTATCACGGCGGATAACCACCGAAGGGCGCTTATATACGCGCCAGGAGGGTCGATTCTCTCGAGTCCCCGCGGGAGGGCCGCTTGCCCTACGCGAAGGGGGAGAACCACCGGATGTCGGGCGCGGGTCGACGCGCAGCAAGAGCAGGCCTCCTTCTGGTCCTCGTCAGCCTCGCAGCGCTCCCCCTCCCCACGGGCCGCGTCGCGGCGGATCCATGGATCGTCGCCAACCCCGACGGCACGTCCGACGCCGTGTGGAACTTCACGGCGCCCGCGGACTACGTCCGGACGGGGACGTCGATCGCGGGCGGGACGGCCTCCCTCGAGCTCCAGACCGCGTACTGGAACAGCACGACGGCCGGGGACTTCGCGGGGCCCGACAGCGCGACGAACGTCGACCTCGCCCGATGGCCCGGAGACGTCGCCCTCGCGACGACGTCGGGCCCGAGCACGCTCCTGACCCTCCAGCCCGGCGCCGCGGGCGAGGACGCGTACCTCGACCGGCAGAACGGGAACCAGAACCATGGGGCCGACCCGACGATGGTCGTCGACGGGCGGAACCCGACCCAGTACCGGCCCGTCCTCCGGTTCGACCTCTCGTCCATCCCCGCCGGGGTCGTCATCGACACGGCGACCCTGAGCCTGTACCAGAGCGCGGGGATCGGGAACGCCGTCACGGCGAACGTGCACTACGTCACCGCGGCGTGGGACGAGGCCCAGGTCACCTGGAACGAGCGGCTCACGGGGACGGCGTGGGCGCCTGCGGGAGGCGAGTACAACGCGTACGTCGCGGGGCAGATGACCCTCGACAACACGGTCGGCTGGAAGGCCGGCAACGTGACCCAGCTCGTGGACCTCTGGCACCGGGGCCGGATCACGAACAACGGCCTCATCGTGATCGCTCCCAGCACGGGTGCGGACTCCGACAAGACGTTCTACTCCTCCGACTACGCCGTGGACCCGAGCCTGAGGCCGAAGCTCGAGATCACATACCGGACCCTCGGGGCGACGGGAGAGTACGTGTCGAAGGTCGGTGGACCCGGCGTGCCGTCGGACTGGCTCGCGGTCTCCTGGGACGCGGGCGACCGCTCCCTCATCTCGGACGAGTTCGCCGGGGCATCCCTCGACCCGCGGTGGACGTGGACGAACCCGCCGGCGGCCTACGACGTCGGCGTGACGACACCGGGTAGCCTGCACGTCGTCACGCAGACGGGAGTGGACCTGGGCGGCGGCACGTTCACGGGACACGTCCTCGCGGACTCCCTCGTCGGGGACTTCGCGGCGACGATCAAGATGAGCGCCGACCCGACCGTCGCGGGCCAGAAGGCGGGCCTCATGCTCCTCCTGAACGCCCGGAACTGGTACGCAGTCCAGAAGGCGAATGTCGCCGGGACCGTGAACTGGGAGGTCAAGCGGACCGCGGACGCGGTCACGACGACGCCTGTGAGCGTCGGGAGCGGGAACCCGAACCCCGCATGGCTGCGGATCGAGCGGACCGGGAACTCGTTCACCGCATCGACGAGCCCCGACGGGACGACCTGGACGGTCCGGGACGCGTACGCCCCGGGGGTCGAGTATCCGCTCCACGTTAGGATCGCGTTCTTCGCGGCGGACGGCCTGTCGGGGACCGCCCACACGGTCGACGTCGACTACCTGCGCGTCGCGTTCGGCGCGGACGCGACGGTCCAGGTCCAGAGCCGGATCGGGGACACGAGCCCCGTGGACGGGACGTGGTCCGGCTGGTCCGCCCCGTACGGGACCCCCTCCGGCTCCACGATGGCCGGGACGTCCCGCTACGCGGAGTTCCGGCTCTCGTTCGGCGTCACGTACCCCGACCACACGCCCGACGTCGGCGCCGTGAACCTTTCCTGGAGGAACTACCCCGCCTCGGGGGTCCTCGAGACGGCGGACTTCGCGCCCGGGGACATCGCGGAGTGGGGGAACTTCACGGTCATCCAGGCCCTGAACGGGCAGACGATCACGTACGCCTACTCGACGGACTCCGGGGGGATCTGGACCCCCGTCGCACCGCCCGCCTCCCTCCAGAGCGTGAGCGTCGCGACGGGCACGATCCGATTCCGGGCGACGTTCTCCACGACGGACCGCCTCGTGACGCCCGTCCTGAGCGAGATGCGCCTCACGTACCGCCACCGGCTCGACCGCTTCTACGTCACCGCGTCGGCGTCCGCGGCAGCGGGCGTCCCCTTCACGGTCACCGTGACCGCGAAGGACGCCGCGAACGTGACCGTCGCGGGCTGGACCGGGGCCGTCACCCTGGATCCGCGCCTGACGGACGGGGTGACGCCCGGGGGCGGGACCCTCGGGGTCACGAGCCTCGCGATCACGACGGGCGGGACGGCGACCCTGTCGACGGAGACGTACACGCGGGCCGAGGACATCCGGATACGCGCGTCCTTCGGGTCCTCGGAGGGCTTGAGCGGGACCGTGAGCGTTGTCCCAGGCCCCCTCGACCACATCCTCGTCACGCCGGACAACGTCACCCTGCTCCCCACGGACGTCCAGAGCTTCGGCGCCCAGGGGTACGACGCCTGGGACAACCCGATTCCCGGGCTTCCCTACGCGTGGGCCGCCGTCGGCGTCTCGGGGTCCTTCGACACGACCCTCGGGCCGGTCGCCTCCTTCACGGCGACCCTGCCCGAGGCGAACGGGACGATCGAGGCGACGTCGGGCGCCGTCGCGGGGGTCGCCACCGTGCGCGTCCGAACGGGCACGCGGCCTTGGCTCGCCTTCTCCACGCCGACCCCAGGGGACCATCTCACGGGCCTCGTGACCGTCGGGTACACGAACAGCACGGACGTCGTGGTCGCCCGGTTCGAGTACGACGCCGGGGCGGGCTGGGTGTTCATCGGGACGGACCCGACGATCGACGGGGCCTTCACGTGGGACACCTCGGCCCTCGACTTCGCGGGCGGGGCCCTCCGAGCGATCGTCGAGAACAACCGGACCGTCACGAACACGACGGTCGTGAGCCCCCTCGAGGTCGACAACTCCCCGCCCACGGTGACGCTGGGTTCCGTCACGGACGACCAGGCCGGGAGCGGCACGATCACCCTCACGTACGCGACCTCCGCGGACACGGCGCGGGTCGACCTGACCTACTTCGACGGGACCTGGACCCCGATCGGGTCCGACGCGACGGTCGACGGGACGTTCCTGTGGACGCCCGGCGCGCCGATCAACGGGGTCATCGTCCGCGCGGTGGCCGTCGACGACGTGGGCCTGCAGGGCTCCGACGACCTCGTCGGCGTCGGCACGCGGACCGTCGGCGCGAACCCGCCGCGGATCTCGGCCGTCCCGAGCCTCCTCGTCCGGGCGGGTCTCCCGTACGACTTCAACCTCACCTTCTACATCTCCGACCCGGACACGCCTCTCGCGGCCCTCGCGGTCAGCGTGTCGGACCCCGGGAACGTCACCGCGATGGCGGGCGCGAACCCGTCCCTGCGGATCGCGTACGTCGCCCCGGGCACGTACGACGTCGTCCTGTGGGTCTCCGACGGGACGGACGTCGCGTGGGTCCTCCTCCGGATCGTCGCCTCGGGCGGGAACCCGCCGACCGTGACGAGCCCCCTGTCCGCGGTCGCGTTCGACGAGGACACGACGGCGCTCGACGTCTTCGCGTCCCCCTTGGGCACCCACTTCGACGACCTCGACGGGGAGCCTCTGACCTACGCGGTCCTCGGCGCGACGAGCATCGCCCCGCGAATCAACGGGGACGGGACCGTGGACCTCTGGGGACCCGCGGAGTGGTCCGGTCAGGAGGTCCTCCGCGTGCGGGCGGCGGACCCAGGGGGCGCGTTCGTGGAGGCGGGTTTCCTCGTCGTCGTGCGGGCCGTGAACGACGCCCCTGTCCTCGCGGGGGTCCCCGACCTCACGTTCGACGCCGGGGCCACCGCGACCCTGGACCTGTCCGCGTACGCGACGGACGTGGACAACGCCCTCGCCCAGCTGTCCGTGACGACGGACAGCCCGTACATCACGGTCAACGGCCTTGTCCTCACCCTCGCGTTCCCGGGGGATTGGACGCAGGCGGAATTCACAATCACCCTCTCCGACGGGGCCGCGAGCGACAGCCAGGTCGTGCGGGCGACGATCGTCCCGCCGTGGTTCCGCTCACTCTACCTGCTCGCGATCCCGCCCGCAGGAATCCTCGTGGTGGTAGCCATGTTCGCGCAACGAGCGCGCTGGAGGCCCGTGAAGGCCTTCCTCGTGGACGAGCGACGGCAGCTGCTCAGGGAATTCACCCTGGACGCCTCTTGCACGGTGACGTACGACCAGGTCGCCGGGGCCGGGGCCCTCGACGCGGTCGAGAAGGCCGTGAAGGTCGAGAAGTACCACGCGCAGACCGTGCGGGGGGACGCCCTCGCCGTGGTCCTCCTCGCCTACGGTCCCGTGACGCCGGACCAGATCGAGTTCGCGCGCGAGATGCTCGTGAACGTCCAGGACAAGTTCGAGGCCGCCCTCCTCGATCGACTCGAGGACGCGAGGGGCTACGAGGCTGAGCTCGAGGCGACCGCGAAGAGGCTCGAGGAGAGCCGGGCCGCGTTCGACGCGCAGTCCCGCGCGTCCGCGGGGATGATGGATGCGATCGCCCTCGCGCAGACGAAGATGGCCGCCGAGGCGGCGTCCGTGCGATCGAAGATCCTCGACATGGAACGGCGGGAGGCCCGGTTGAAGGAGGACCGGACGGACCTCGATGGACTCGCGGTCGAGCTGGGAACCCTTCGGTCCAAGCTGGGGGAGCGGGAGAAGCGAGCGGCCTCCGAGTCGGAGGCCCTCCGCGCGAAGGCGGCGGCCCTCGACGACCAGGAGTCGCGGATCGTGCCTCTCACCCAGGAACTCACGGAACAGCAGGCAGCCCTCAAGGCCCGGGAGGCCGACGTCTCCGCCCGAGAAGCGACGGTCCGCGACAAGGCGGCCGATCTGGACGCGAGGCTCGACCGGATCGCCGTCCGCGAGGAGGCCGCGGCGAAGGACCGGGCGGCCCTCGACACGGAACGGATCCAGCTCGACGCCTTGAAGGCGCAACTCGCCGAGGAAGAGGCGTCGGCCGACTCCCGGTCGGGCCAGCTCGCGGAGCGGGACGCGGCCGTCCGAGAACGGGAGGAATTCCTCCAATCCCTCGAGACGCGCCTCGGTCCCCTCGAGAAGGAGATGACCGCAAAGGCGGAGGCGCTCAAGGAACAGGAGGACCGCCTCGCCCTGCGGGACCAAGAGGCGGCCGCTCGGTCCCAGCAACTCGAGGCCCGGGAACGGGCCGCGCTCGAAGATCGGGCGGGCATCGCCCGGGAGCGCGCGGACCTCGAAGAGGCGCAAGGTCTTTTGGACCAGCGCGAGAAGGAAGTGGACGGTCGGATCGCGAAGGCGGCTGAGGCCGAGGCACACCTCGCGGACCGAGAGAGGACGATCGAGACGCGGGAATCGAGCTTGGATCCGAGGGAGGCGGAGCTGTCCCTCCGGACCGCCGCCCTCGTCGAGCGGGAGCGCGCCGCGAAGGAGACTCACGCCCGCGCGGAGGCGGACATCGCACGCGCCGCTCGGCTCAGCGCCGAGGTCGAGGGCCGGGAGGCCGCCGTCGAGCGGGACCGAGTCGAACTTGACGAGGCACACGGCCGCGTCGCGGCCACGGAGGCGGCCTTGAAGATCCGCGAAGCCGAGACGATGGATCTCGAGGTCTGGCTGGGGAAGCGGGCGAAGGATCTCGACGGCCGCGAAGCCATCCTCGCGCCGAGGGAATCGACGGTCGCCGCTAGGGAGACCAAGATCGCGAGCCGGGAGACGGAGATGGCAGCGGCCCTGACGTCCCTCGAGGCGAAGACCCAGGAGATCGAGGGCCGGTCCAAAGCGCTGTCCGTCTCGGAAGCCGCCCTCTCGGAGGAGAGGTCGCGCCTCGACTCCGCCCGCGCCGCCTTCCTCGCGGAACGGGCCGACTTCGAGGCGCGCGCGTCGAGGCAGGACGAGGAGGCCCGCCGCCGCAAGGACGACCTCGACGCCCAGGCGAAGGCCGTCGGGGAGCAGCAGCTCAAGCTCGCCCAGGAGCGGGAGACCTTCGAGGCGATGCGCCAGGAGAAGACCCATTGGATCGCCTCGCGGGAGCTCGACCTCGAGGCCCGAGAGCAGTCCGTCTCCGAGAAGGAGGGGACGGTCCGGGGCCAAGCCGAGGAGAACGCGCGCCGCCTCGCGGACATCGCGGGACGCGAGGAGACCCTCGAGATCGAGCAGGATCGGCTCGAGAAGGCCCGCGGGGAGCTCGACGCGCGGAAGGCAGATCTGGACCGAATGAAGGAGAGCGTCGAATCCAAGTTCACCCAGTTGCGGGAGGAGGAGAGCCGGAAGGCCGAGGAGTACCGCACATGGCAGGCGACCCTCGACTCCGAGCAGGCCCTCCTGCGCCAGCAGAAGGAGGCCTTCGAGGGGGAGGTCTCGGAAATCCGGGAGGGCTGGGCCCAGCGGATGATGCGGGTCCAGCAGAAGGAGGAGGACGTCGCGGAGCGGGAGGCGAAGATCCGCGAGGAGGTCGAGTGGGTCGCGCGGAACGAGATGGACGTCCGGCGCCGCGAGAAGGCCGCGGAGGATGCCCTCCAGGCTGTCCTCGCCAAGGAGGCGGAGGTCGAGGCCGCAAGGAAGGAGCTTGCCCAGGCCGAGTTCGAGATTCAGACCCGGGAGCGGGCCCTCCGCGAGGAGGCGGTCCGGCACACGGAGAGCCTCACGGTCCGCGCACGCGACCTGCAGGCTGCGGAGGCGGAGCTCACGGAGAAGGGGTCCGCCCTCGAACGGGAGGCCGCGTCCCGGGCCCTCGCCCAGCAGTCCCAGGAGGCCGCCGTCGCGGAGAAACTCCGAGGACTGGACGCCCGGGCCGCGGAGCTCAACGGCCAGGACGCCCGGCTTGCGGCCCTCCGGCAGACTCTCGCGGATCAAGAGGGCCGGCTCGCTCGGGAGCGGGCGGACATGCAAGGGATGACCCAGCAGGTCGAAGCCCGCCAGGTCGAGATCGCCCACGCCCGGCAGCGCCACGAGGAGGAGACGGCCCGCCAGCGGGCCGAGATCGAGACGATCCGGAAGAGCCTGGCCCAGAAGGAGGCGGAGCTCCAGTCCGGCGTGGAGAGGCTCCAACGGGAGTCCACGACCCTCCAGGACAAGCTCGGCGCGAAGGCGCAGGAGCTCGCGGCCCGGGAGAGGTCCCTCGCGGCTCGCGAGGTGGAGCTCCGCGCCGAGGAGCACGACCTCGAGGCACGCGTACGGGACCTCGACTCACGGGACCGTCAGCTCCGCGCGCAGGCCGACGAGCTCGGGGCCCAGGCGACGGCCCTCTCGGAGCGCCAGGCGGACCTCGACGCGTCGAAGGCGCGTCTCGACGAGACGACGCGCCGGTTCGCGGAGGAGGAGGCCACGAAGCGCAAGGAGTGGGATATGCTCCAACAGGCGTTCCGGACCCAGGAGGCCCGGCTCACCTCGGACCAGGAGGCCCGGCTCAAGGACCTCACGGCCCGCGCGGCGCAGATCGAGGGGCGAGAGCGGACCCTCACGGGCGCACTCGCCCAGGTGGACCTCGAGAAGGCCCGCCTCGCGGACGCCTCGAAAGCCCAGGCCGCGAAGGACCTGGAGGCCCAGGCCGCATGGGCCCGGTCGGAGAAGCGGCTCGAGGATCTCAAGGGGATGGAGGCGGATCTCCTCCGCACGCGGCAGGCGTTCGAGGCAGAGAGGGCCGCCTGGACGGCCCGGCGGACCGAGGAGATCAAGCAGCTTGAGGCGACCCGCGACGCAGCCGGAGAGCAGGCCCAGCAGGCCGAACGGCTCATCGAGGAGGCGCAGCGCCGCCTGAACTTGGCCGCCCAGGCCGAGCTCGCGGCCAAGCAGAAGGCCGACGAGCTGGTCGATCACGGGGCGCGGATCGAGCAGCGCCGCGCGGAGGCGGAGACCGCGGAGCGGACCTTCGAGACCCAGATGTCCCGGCTCCAGGAAGCGTCCCGAGGCCTCGCGGCGAAGGAGATGGGGCTCGCGGACCGGGAGAAGGAGTTCGCGGCGCGCGAGGCGAGCCTCGCCGCGGCCAGCCAGGAGACGGCCCGGACTTCGGAGGATCTCAAGGCGAGGCAGGCCAAGCTCGACCAGGAGGCAAAGGGGCTCACGACCCTCGCCGCAGACCTGAGCGGGCGGAAGGCGGACCTGGACACGAAGGCCGCCGCGATCGAGGCGAAGTCTACAGATCTCGTCCAGAGGGAGCGCGTCCTGTCCACGGAGCTCCAGAGGGCGGAGAACCTGATGGAGGACCTCGGCCGGAAGGAGGGCGAGGTGAAGTCTCGGGAACGGTCCCTCGCGTCCCTCGATGCGGACCTGCGGGAGCGGGAGGAGACCCTTGCCGCGCGCGACGCGGAGCTGCGGGAGGGCATGACCGCTCTCGAGCGGCTCCGAAAGGACCTCGAAGCCCAGCTCGGGAAGGCGACGGCGGACGGACACGTGGCGGAGTCCGCACGGGCGGAGGCGGTCGCCCTGAAGACGGACGCGGACCGGGCGAAGGCCCAGGCGGAGGACATGCAAAAGGAGGTCGCGAAGAACATGAAGTTCCTCCAGAAGAAGGCCGTCGACGTCCTGGATCGCGAAGAGACCCTCCGGGAGCGCGAGTCGAGGCTCGCCGATCTCGAGAAGGGCCTCGAGGCGCGCGGGGAGGCGCTCGACATGAAGGAGAAGTCCCTCGCCGCGGAGCGGGAGGAGACCCTCGAGAAGGCGTCTCGCCTCCAGGCCGACCTCGAGCGGCTCCGGACGAAGCTCAGCGCCGCGGAGAACGCCGCCCAGCCCGCTGCGGACATGGAAGAGTGGAAGAAGGAAGTCGAGACGCGGGTCAAGATCATCCAGAAGAAGGCGTTCGACCTCCTCGACCGAGAGGAAAAGCTCCGGAAGCGGGAGGAGGAACTCCGCGCGAAGGCCCAGGAGCTTGGCCTCACGTTCTGACCGCCCGACCCGATCCCGGCCCGTCGAAGGCCGGCGCAAAGGGGAAGCCGAGCCCGGCCCTTCGGGTCCCCAGGACCGACGATGGGACGCAGGATCCTCGCGACCTCGATTGGCGGCGTGGAACTTCGCACGGAGGGCACGAAGCTGACGGGCCTGAGCCTCACACGGCGTCGCGCGACGCCGGGGGCGATGCAGGACCGGATTGCGGAGGACCTCGAGCGGTACTTCCGCGGGGAGCCCGTGAGTTTCCGGGACATCGAGGTCGATTACGGGGACGCGACGGACTTCGAGCGCGCCGTCTACGACGCGACCCGTGCGATCCCCTATGGCCAGGTCGCGACGTACGGCCAGATCGCGAAGGCGATCGGGAGGCCGAACGCCCAACGGGCCGTGGGCCAGGCCCTCGGGAAGAATCCCGTGTCGATCGTCGTGCCGTGCCATCGGGTCGTCGCCACGGACGGCCTTGGGGGGTTCACGGGCGGGCTCCACTGGAAGAAGAAGCTCCTCCGGCTCGAGGGCTCCCTCGAGTAGGCCCTCGCGACGACCGGCGCCTGTTCATCGGTAGGCCTTCCGGAGCGCGGCGTCGAAGTCCTCGATGAGATCCTCCAGGTCCTCGAGGCCCACGCTCACGCGGACGAGCCCCTCCGTGACGCCGCCCATCCGTCGTTCGTCCTCCGAGAGGGGCGCGTGGGTCATCGACGCGGGATGCTGCACGAGGGTCTCCACCCCGCCGAGGCTCACGGCGAGGGTCGCGACCCGGACGGCCTCGACGAACCGCTTCCCCGCGCGGTACCCTCCCCGCGGCTCGAAGCTCAGCATGGCACCGAACCCGGACATCTGGCGGCGCGCGAGGGCGTGCTGGGGGAACGAGGGGAGTCCGGGATAGTGGACCGCGCGGACGGCCCGGTGGTCCTCGAGGAACTCCGCGAGGGCTTGCGCGTTCGCGTTGTGGGCGCGCACGCGCAGGGGCAGCGTCTTCACGCCCCGCCGGACGAGGAAGGCCTCGAACGGGCCCAGGGCGGGCCCGAGCATCTTGTACGTGAACCAGATCCGCTCGAACAGTCGGTCCGACGACGCGACCGCGACACCCGCGACGACGTCGCTGTGCCCGCCGAGGTACTTCGTCGCGCTGTGCAGGACGGCGTCCACCCCGAAGTCGAGGGGGCGCTGGTTGATCGGCGTCGCGAACGTGTTGTCCGCGAGGACGCGCGCCCCGACGGACCTCGCGGCCTTCACGGCCTCGCGCAGGTCCGTGATCATCATCGTTGGGTTCGCGGGGCTCTCGACGTACACGAAGCGCGTGGCGGGAGTCACGGCCTCGGCCCATGCACCGGGACGCCGGGGATCCACGAACGTCACCCGGACCCCGAACCTCGGCAGGAGGCGGGTGAGGATCTCCGTCGTCGCCGTGTAGAGGCTGGCCCCCGCGACGACGTGCTCCCCGGAGTCCACGGAGCTGAGGATCGCGGAGGCGATGGCGCCCATCCCGGAGCCCGTCGCCAGGGCCCGCCGCCCGCCCTCGAGGTCGGCGAGGACGTCCTCGAGGTCCCGGATCGTCGGGTTGCCCCACCGCGTGTAGTACGCGGGGGGCGCCTTCGCGCGCGAGAAGTCCGCGCCCTCCCTCACGGATCCGAGGGCCCACGTCGACGTCGCGTACACGGGCTCGACGAGGGGGCCCGGCCCGCGCCGCCGGGGGCCGTGGATGGATCGGGTCGAGGCCCGGCCCCGGGTTCGAGGCATGAGGAGGGGAGGGCGCGTGCGGCGAAATACGTTTCGCGGCGCCGCGGGCGGAAGATGAAGTCCGCGTCCGTCCTCTCGCTCCACCGGGAGTGGGGCACAAAGGAGAAACCGGAAAGGTCAAAAAGGGTCCGCGGTATTCACGCAGCCGCCCGGCCCCCTGATGGGGCCGGGCCGTGGAAGACTGGAGGCCCGTCCCGATGACCCGTGAAGTGGACTACGCACCGAAACCCATCGATCCCGACTTCATGAACAAGCCCGACGAGTACCCCGAGACGGGCACCCACTACGACCACAAGATCCTCGGAGAGGGGAAGGCCCGGACGGACGCGAACGGGAGCCCGTACCCCACGAAGCTCGGGATCCACGGGACCCACGTCGCCGTGGACTGGGAGGCGTGCATCGCGGACGGCGTCTGCATGGACGTCTGCCCCGTCGACGTCTTCGAGTGGGAGCTGAATCCCGGCAAGAAGGGCACGGGGAACGACCGGGTCCTCGATCATGGCGCCGCGGAGTGGCAGAAGTACCGGACGGACAAGTCGGACCCGATCCGGGAGTCGGACTGCATCGACTGCATGGCCTGCGAGACGGCCTGCCCGACGAAGGCGATCAAGATCAGCCCGTAGGCCGGGCTCCGGCCTGGGCCCTCGACGACTGCGGACAAGCGGAGCGGCCGGCCCAATCCGTTCACTCGTCGCCGGCGGACGGGGGCGCGGGCCCCTTCGCGCCGAGGAGTCCCCGGATCCGGGAAGCGGCCTGGGAGATCCAGTCGGGCCTGCGGTAGATGAGGATCACGAGGGGCAGGACGACCCCGAGGTACGCGAGATGGGCGACCACGCGGGCATACTCCGGCGCGACGGCGTACCCGAACATGACCTTGAAGACAGACCCGACGACCCCGTTGTGGTGGAACGGGCTGTCCGAGGGGATGTTGAGGTTGTACGCGGGCGCGGCCCACCCGCCGAGGTCGTACGCGCCGCTCTCCTCCCCGTACTCGATCATCTCGTGGACGCCATATCCCAGGAGGCCTGCGGCGACGAGGACGAGGAGGACGCTCGTGAAGTAGAAGAACTTCCGGAGGTCGAGCTTGAGGCCGACCCGGAAGATCCCGTACGCGAGGCCGATCCCGAAGGCGAGGCCGACGGCCGCGCCCGCGATCGTGCCGGTCGCGTCGGACCCCAGGTACGGGGTCAGGAACAGGACCGTCTCGAGACCCTCCCGGAACACGAGGACGAAGGACAGGGACACGAGCCCGAGAGCCGTGCCCTGGGTCACCGCGGTCGCCACGCGGCCCTCGACCTCCGACTTGATATGCCGGCCCTTGACGGCCATCCAGTAGATCATCGACGTCAGGACGGCGACCGCGACGATCGCGGCGACACCCTCGAAGAGCTTCGCCGTGGCGTCGTCGAGGCTCCCGTACACGGCGAGGACGATTCCGCCGATCGCGAAGCTCGCGCCCGTGGCTCCGTAGATCCCGTACCAGGCATAGCGGGTGAGGTTCGCGCGTCCCGTCTTCGCGAGGAACGCGAGGATGATCGCGACGAGGAGGGCCGCCTCGAGGACCTCCCGGAACGTGAGCAAGTACTGGGCCAACATGGGTCGCTCCCCGCCGGATTTCGGGTGGCCTAAATTTTCTCCAGCCCGACTATAACAGGCTTATACTTAAGGTTTCGGTCCACCGAAATCACGGACGGGACGAACCTTTCGGAGGACCTAAACAGACCGCATGCACAGTAAGTACTGATGCCCACGTCCAGGCGAAGGCTTTATGATGCGTCCCCGATTTTTGGAGGGGCGAAACCATGGCCCAAGCCCTCGAGCTCACGGAGAACGTGGAGATGTACCTGAAGTACATCTACCTCCTGTCCCAGAAGAACGACGGGCCCGCGAAGACGGGCGAGATCTCCCATCACCTCAAGGTCGCGCCCTCGAGCGTCACGGAGATGCTCGACCGGCTCCAGGATGACGGCCTCGCGAAGCACCAGAAGTACCAGGGCGCCTCCCTCACGCGGAAGGGGCGCGACATCGCCGTGAAGATCCTCCGCCGTCACTGCACGATGGAATACTTCCTCGCGCAGGCCCTCGGCGTCCCGGAGGGGAAGTACCACGACGAGGCCTGCGAGATGGAGCACGTCCTGAGCGAGGACACGGCCGTCCGGCTCCGGAAGTTCATCAAGCAGCCGGACACGTGCCCCGACTGTTACGACCTCGAGAAGCTCCACTGTGCGCATCTCGTCGGGAAGCGCTAGGGCGCCTCGTTCATCGAGCCGCTCCGGTACCCGCGCGGGTCCACCGTCACCTGGAGGAAGCCCGCCGCGAGGACCGCCTCGTGGGCCCTCCGGGAGGTCCCGGGCTCGGCGAGCCGCGGGAGGTCCTCGAGGGGGACCTCGATCCGCGCCGCGCCGTCCTGGGCTCGCACCCGGACGAGGGGGAAGCCGAGGGCCCGGAGGGCCTCCTCCGCAGTCTCGACCCGCCGTAGCTTGTTGAGCGTGATGACCTCCCCGTACGCAATCCGGGAGGAGAGACACGAGTTGCTCGGCCGGTCCGCGAAGCTCAGCCCGAGCCGCCGCGCGAGCTGCCGGACCTCCGGCTTCCCGAGACGGAACTCGACCAGGGGGTGCCAGAAGCCCGACTCGTCCATCGCGCGGATGCCGGGGCGGACGTCCCCGAGGTCCGTGAGGTTCACCCCGTCCGCAATCGTCGCGTATCCGAGGTCCCGGGCGAGGCGGACGAGGGCCGTGCCCAGCTCCGTGCGGCAGAAGTAGCAGCGGTCCCGCGGGTTCGCCGCGTAGCTCGGGTTCGCGAGCTCCGAGACCCGGACCGTCCGCACGGGGATCCCAATCTCCTCCGCGGAGGCGCGGGCCGCCTCGAGGTCGGACCGGGCGAGGGACTCCGCATCCGCGATCGCGGCGAGGGCATCCTTCCCGAGGGCGTCGTGAGCGAGGCGGGCCACGAGTCCGCTGTCGACGCCCCCACTGAAGGCGACGAGCACGCGCCGGCGGGCCCGCATGGCCTCGCGGAGCCCTGCCTCGGCCCCGTCGATGCCGGGGGATGCGGTCGCCGCAACCATCGGGGGATCGAAGCCGACGGCGCAGATAAAGGCATCGCGCGGGGTCCTGCCACGAGCATTCGTGGGACCATGAACGGCGACTCGCCCGGGAGGAATCGCCGCTCGGAACGGGACTCCGTCGTCCCACCTGACGGAAGCGGGGGCGAGAACCGGTTGACTCCTCCCGCCCCTTCTGGGTAGGCGAGTCGTGGGCCGCCCCGAAACGTATATTTACGCGGAATCCCCCATTCCGGGGGCCACCGTCTGGGCCGCCGACCGCAACCAGAGTGCGGGGCGCCGTCGAGAGGTGGGGGGTCGGATGGCGAAGTACGTCCTCGCGGCAGATTACACGCTCATGACGAACTACCGCGGAGTCCCCCTCGCGACGTTCTTCAGCTGCATCCCCACGGACCACTGGCACTCCCGCCTCGTGTTCCGGATCCTCGCGGACCCGCCCAAGCTCGACGCGCGCGGCCAGCCGATCCGCGTCCCCTACGGGCTCCGGAAGATCGAGGCGGCCCTCGTGAAGGCCGTCGGCCGGAACGAGGTCGTCGTCGCGGACCCCCAGAAGCTCGAGTCGTACATCGGGGACGACACGGAGGTCGTCGGGCTCCACTCGATGGACCCCTTGGGCCTGGGCCCCGTGAGCATGTCCTTCACGATGGGCGGAACCCTGACCCCGTACACGAAGGCGAAGTTCCTCGAGCTCGCGGGGAAGGCCCAGAGGCCCGGGCGGACGTACAAGGTCATGCTCGGCGGGCCCGGCGCGTGGCAGTTCGACTACCGCCCGGGCCTCCAGGGGATGCTCGGGATCGACCACCTCGTCCACGGGGAGACGGACCACTTCGTCCACGAGATCTTCGAGAATGCCGCCCGGGGGGACGCGGAGCCCGTCATGCGGTACACGAACCACACGGCCCCGCGCGTGGACCAGGTCCCGAAGATCCTCGGGCCCACGATGCATTCGATGGTCGAGGTCATGCGGGGCTGCGGGCGCGGTTGCGAGTTCTGCGAGGTCACCCTCCGGCGGACGCGCTACTTCCCCCTCGACTTCATCGGGGACGAGATCGCGGCGAACATGAAGATCGACTCCCCCTCGATCCAGCTCCACTCCGACGACATCTTCCTCTACCGGCTCGAGGACTGGCGGACGATGGAGCCGAACGAGGACGCCGTCCGGGAGCTCTTCACCTACGTCATGTCGAGGCCCGGGGTGAACCACTGCTACCCGACCCACGGGACCGTGAGCGCGGCCGTGACAAACCCGGCGCTCATCGAGGACCTCTCGGAGATCGTCCACGCGGGCCCGGACAAGTGGATCGGGGTCCAGAGCGGGATCGAGACGGGGAGCCCGCGGCTCTCGGAGGCCGTCCTCCACCGGAAGGCCGCGCCCTTCACCGCGGACGAGTGGCCCGACATCGTCGTCCGGGGGACGGAGATCCTGAACCGAAACCACTGGTTCCCGGCGTACACGCTGATCCTCGGCCTGCCGGGCGAGACGCCGGAGGACGCCTGGATGACCGTCGACCTCATCGACCGGATGGAGCAGATCCCCGACAACCACTTCATCACGGCGCCCCTGACGTTCGTCCCCATCGGCGCCCTCCGCGGGGAGGAGTTCTACAACCTCGACGCGATGATCGACGAGGCCCGCTTCAACGTCGCGTACCGCGCGTGGCGCCACGTCGTCCTCGAGATGGACCAGGACCTCTGGCGGCTCACCCGCCTCCCCGCCCCGGTGCGCGCCTTGATCGTGGCCACGGGTCGACTCGGGGGGCGGTTCATCCTCAACATCATGGAACGGTACGGCCGGAGGCGGGGCTTCCGGATCCGCCGGCCCGCGACGACGGTCCGCGAGGCGGAGGGGCACACGGTCGGGTTCCCCGCCGCGTGAACCGGCGGACCCCGACAGGTCTCACGATCCGGCGAAGCGCTCTTTCCGGATGCCGCGGCGGCAGTCGATGCAGTATGCGGATCGGTCCCGCGCCACGATGAGCTGCGCGCCCCCGCACCGCGGGCGGTGGAGGCCGTCGGGATTGTCCGCGACGTAGGCTCGGGGCGGGGTGACGAAGGACGACCGCTTCACGGGCTTCGAGACGGCCCAAACCTGGGCGACGCGTTTCCCCAAGTAGCCGTTCACGAGGGACCCCACGACCGCGAAGCTGGCGACGACGGAGGGGGCCGTGAGCAGGGGCGTGATATCCGGTCCCACGGAGGCCACCCCGGCGGCGACGCTGAGGACAATCAGCCAGCCGTAGTCGACGAGGACGAGAAGGATCGCGAGGAAGATCCCGTGGACGATGTACGTCTCCCATTTCTGCTTCATCGTGAACCAGAGGAAGCGCGCGAGGAGAGTGTTGATTACCCCTGCGCCCAGCGCGAGGACGACCAGGGCGATTAGCAACCCGGCGAGGGCGCCAACCATGACGAGCGCGAAGGCCAAGTACGCCCAGAGGAAGCCGAACGCGAGGAAGAAGAGCCAGAGGCCGAAGCCGTGGGCCGCATACTTCCCGAGGTCGATTGCAGTCCGGAATAGGTTCGCCTGCCAGGCCCGACGGGAGGGCGGGCCTGCATCGGCTGCGGGGGACGCCTGCGACGGGTCTCCCATGGCGACGGCCATCGGCGCGGCCGCACGTAAGCGTTGCGGCCCCGGGGACTCGGAGTGTTCAGATCCCGTCCGCGATCCACGCGAGGTACTGGCTCGCCTTCGCGTCCGCGCCCTCCGCACCCAGGATCGAAGGCAGGGTCTTCTCCCGGAGGAGCTGGACGATCTGCTCGAGGGCCTCGCGGGTCAGGGAGCCCGGGTCCGCGCGGACGTCGCGGAGGCGCTTGCGGAGCATCGCGGGAGCCATGTCTCCCCAGATGGCCCGCATGTCGGCCTCGATGCGTTCGTACGCCCCGCGGAGGTCCACGCTCTCACGCTTCGCCCTTGAGCTCGTGGGCGCTCAGCCACGCGCTGTAGCCGATGTAGAACAGGACGACGAGGGCCCCGACGAGGAAAGCGTCCGAAACGACGGCCTCCAGGGCCAGGGCGCGCGCCGCCGCGCTCAGGCTCAACGCGATGCCGACCGCCGCGAGCCCGACGCTCAGGCGGTAGAGCAGCCCTCCGCGCATCATCCGCACGCCCCGGTGGGCCAAAAGGAACGCCCCGAGGACGCCGCAGGAGATGCTCAGGACGAGCACGACGAAAAGCTCTGCTGAGACGGCCATGAAATCAGCCCGCCGCACGAGGCGCCGCCGGCTCCCTTAAGGATGCGCCCGTCAGACTCAGGGATGAGAATCTACGCGGGCCGCTTCGCGGTGACCGTCTGCCCGCCGACCGGGACGAACCCGAGGCTCCGGTAGAGGGTGAGGGCGGGATCGTTCCCCACGGTCACGTAGAGGGCGAGCCGAGGTTCCCCGAGGGCTGCGAGCCGGTTCAGAGCCGCGACGAGGAGGGCCCGTCCGAGTCCCTGACCTCTCCGGTCCCGGATCACGCCGAGCTCCGCGACGAGGGGGGCGCCCATCCAGTGGGTCGTGAGGACCGCGCCCGTCACGCGGTCGCCCTCCGTCCGGACGAACGAGGCATCGGGCATGAACCGGCCCACCTCCCCCTTGAGCAACCCGGTGGCGTACTCGCGCCACTCGTCGTCGGAGCCCACGTGCATCCCGAAGGCCTGCTCCATGTGCCCTTCGTACACCTCCGCGAGGAAGCGGGCGAGCCCGGCGACCTCCGCCTCCTCGGGATGGCGGAGGTCCGCGTGGCGCGGCGGGACATGCCCCGCGGTCGGGGCCTCCATCCGAATCCGCGCGAAGGAGCGCTCGAAGCCCGTCCGCCGGAACGCGTCCTCGTAGCGGTCCTCGAAGGTCGCCGTGACCTCCCGGGAACCCTGGGCGCGGACGACGTCGAGGGCCTTCACGATCGCCGCCCCCGACCGGTCCTGGTGCGAGGGGGCCATCGCGAACCCGTACAGGACGCCGGGGGCGAGGCGGACGGTCCCGACGATCCGGTCCCCGTCGCGAAAGGCGAAGTGGGTCCGCTGCTCCTCGGGAGGGAGGGCGATGTACCGCTCGACGTGGTCCGTCAGGGAGCGGGTCGGCGTGTCCGTGCGGCCGTCGAGGTAGACCTGCCAATACGGGTGGGCGTCCGTCGACGACAAGGGGACGAGCCGCAGGTCCGCCACGCGGCCGCCAGACGGCCGCGTCGGATGAACGTTTGCCGCGCGCACCCTTTATCCGTCCGGCGGCCCTTCCGCGGGACGCCATGGACTTCGCCCTCACGGAGACCCATGACATGACCCGCCGGATGGTGCGGGACTTCGTGGAGCGGGAGATCCTCCCCCAATCCCTCGAGTTCGACGAGCGGCAGGACTTCCCCGCGGCGTGGGCCAGGACGATGGGGGAGCTCGGGCTCCTCGGGATCTTCGTGCCCCAGGAGTGGGGCGGGTCGGGCCTGGACTCCGTGAGCTATGCGATCGCGATCGAGGAGCTCGCCCGCGGGGACGCGAGCGCGGCCGTGATCGCGGCCGTCTGCAACGGCCTCGCGTGCGAGCCGATCCTCCGGTTCGGCACGGAAGCCCAGAAGGAGACGTACCTCCGACCCCTCGCGTCGGGGACGTGGATCGGGGCGTACGCCCTCACGGAGCCCGGGAGCGGCTCCGATGCTGCCGCGATGAGGTCCACGGCGACCCTCGACGGGGACGAATGGGTCCTCCGGGGGACGAAGGCGTTCGTGACGAACGCCTACGCTGCGAAGGTCCTCATCACGTATGCGCGGACGGGCCCGAAGAAGCACGACATCAGCGCGTTCATCGTCCCCACGGACGCGCCCGGGTACGCCGTCGTGAAGAAAGAGAACAAGATGGGAATCCGGGCCAGCGACACGCTCCTCGTGGGCTTCGACGGCCTGCGGATCCCCGCGGAGAACCTCCTCGGGGAGAGGGACAAGGGGTTCTCGATCGCGATGGCGACCCTCGACGGGGGCCGGATCGGGATCGCGGCCCAGGCCCTCGGGATCGCCCAGCGGGCCCTCGACGAGTCGACCCGCTACGCGAAGGAGCGGGAGGCGTTCGGCCAGAAGATCGCGGAGTTCCAGGCAATCCAGTGGAAGCTCGCGGACATGGCCACGGAGATCGACGCGGCGCGCCTCCTGACGTACCGCGCGGCCTGGAAGAAGGACCTCGGGGAGCGGCACACGTACGAGTCGAGCGTCGCGAAGCTCTTCGCCTCGGAGGCAGCCCATCGCGCCGTCGACCAGGCGGTCCAGATCCACGGCGGGTACGGGTTCGTCAAGGACTCCGTCGTCGAGAAGCTGTACCGGGACCAGCGGATCACGGAGATCTACGAGGGCACCTCGGAGATCCAGCGGCTCGTCATCGCACGTGCGGTCCTCGGCAAGTGAAAGGGCTCACGAGCCGAGCCGGTACGCGCGGTACTCCGTGTCGCAGGGCGTCGATCCGCTGATGTAGACCTCGCCCGACGTCAGGTTCACGATGGACCCGAAGAGGGTCTTGGACTGGTCCTCTGAGGGCGCCGCGGGGTTCACGTGCCGGCAGATCGAGTCGGGTCGGCCGAGGTGGTCCCGTTGGATCCCCATGATCGTCTCGGGGGTCACACGGCCGAGGGCCGCCCTCAGGAGCCGCCGGGCCCGGTTGTATCGGAGGATGGAACAGAACTTTGCGTGGAGGTTCGCCTCGAACCGCCACATCTTCGGGGACAGGTAGTGGTTCGTGTGGACGAGCCAGCCGTCCTCCCCGTACAGGGCGTCGAACGTCGTCCCCGAGCCTTCCATGGAGTACAGTTCGCCGTCCCTCGAGCAGACGATGTTGTTGAAACTCGAGCCGCGGGCCTCGGGCATGGACCACTCCAGGCCCTCCATGAGGGTACGCGCCTCGAGGACCCGCCGGGGAGGGATCATCTTCGGGATGCCGACCCGAGCGTCGTTGGGGCTCACCGCGTTCCCCGTGAGGCTGATCCCCGCGTCGTTGAATCCCATCGTCGGGAAGAGGCCCTGGTACGACATCGCGAAGAAGCCCGGCTTGCCGTCCACGGACACGTGGACGGGGACGACGACGCCTTCGTAGTCGGGCGTGTAGTCCTCGCTGTGCGCGACGAGGACGCTCCCGTCCGCGGTCTGCTCCCCCGTGACGGCGACGTCCGTGCAACCCTTCCCCGCGAGGGCGGAGCTGTACCCGGACCACTGGGCCGCGAGGAGGTCGAACCTGATCCCGCTCCCCGAGGCGTACCCGCGCATCTCCTCGAGGAAGTCCGGGAACCAAGCCTCGATCCGCGGGAGGACCTTGCGCGCGTACCGTCGAGCGCCGTCCATCGTGGCCCCTTTCTCCCACGTGAGCTCCTTCCGGAAGATCTCGAGACCGCGTCGCGCCTCGTCCGCGAAGCGTCCTCCGAGCTGCTCTCCGACGTCCCGCGGGGAGCCCTTCGCCCGGAAGACGTCGAGGCGACAGTACCCGGCCCGGGCCTTCTCGAGGGTGAGCGTCATGGAGAGGGAATCGGGCGGCCCGGCTAAGAGCCTATGGGGCCAGGCTCAACCCATGATCCGGGCGAGGACGCCCACGGCGCCGACCACGACGACGATGAACAGGGAGAAGGCGATGCCCATGGCATTCAACCCGAAGAGCTGAGCGGCAGCCCCCAGGAGCACGAGGAAACCCGCGAGGTACACGCCGTACACGATCGCCTCGAGCTTCGCGGACGCGGCGGACCCGGGGTCGTCGGCCATTTCGGCCGGGCGAAGGATCCGTCCATTATAGCCTTTCCCGTCGACCGCACGGTGACGCGGCCGGGACACCGGAACCCTTTAGTCCGCGGGCGGGCATCGCGGCGGCCCATGCCGACGCGGGTCCTGTACATGGAGGAGAGGAGGGGCCAGGACCCCGACCCCTGCTACCTCCGGGAGTTCGATGCGCGCATCGTAGAGCGCGGGCCCGACTACGTCGTCCTCGACCAGACCGCGTTCTACGCGGAGGGCGGCGGCCAGCCGACGGACACGGGCGTCGTCCGTTGGCCCGGCGAGGAGGCGAGGGTCCTCCGGGTCCAGAAGGACAAGGGCGTGATCAAGCACGTCGTGGACCGGATGCCCGCGGTCGACGAGGTCCGTGGGATCATCGACTGGGACCGCCGGTACGCCCACATGCGCTTCCACACGTCCCAGCACCTCATGTCGGGCGTCGTCTGGCGGATCTTCGGCGCGCGGACGGTCGGGAACCAGCTGTACACGGACCACGCCCGCGTGGACTTCCAGCCCGCGAACTTCACCCCCGAGGACCTGCAGCGGATTGAGGCGGAGTGCAATGGGGTCGTCGGGGCAGCCCAGGACGTCCGGATCTTCGAGGAGGACCGGGTCGTCGTGGACCGCAAGATCGGGGACAGGTCCCTCCTCGACCTCATCCCGGTCTCGATCCGGAGGCTCAGGGTCATCCAGGTCGGCGACGCGGACTACTGCCCGTGCGGGGGGACCCACCTCCGGAACTCGTCCGAGATCGGCGGGATCAATATCCTCGAGAAGCGGTCGAAGGGTAAAGAGACGGACCGGATCGTGTACGAGCTGCGGCCGCGCGCGTGATTATGCTCCCGTGGAACGTAGAGGAAGAGTCCTTATACCCGGACGGGCCGAGGTCTCTCCCGGCGACGGCATGAGGGCGGGCATCGTCGGCGTCGGGAAGCTCGGGGGCGCGGTCGCGCAGGCCTTCGCCCTCGACGGGACGTGGGACGAGCTCGTCCTCTGCGACGCCGCGCCGGACCTCGCGTGGGCGCAGGCGGAGGATCTCCGCCACGGCTTCGCCCGGGACCCCGGCGTGGAGGTCTTCGCCGGAGAGCTCGCCGACCTCGCGGGGTCGGACATCGTCGTCCTCGCCGCGGGCCAGGGCCGGAAGCCCGGGATGACCCGGCTCGACCTCCTCCATGCGAACGCGGGTCTCGTCGCTGACATGAGCCAGTCGATCGCCCGCGCGGCACGGAACGCGACCCTCCTCGTCCTCACGAACCCCGTCGACGTCATGACGACGGTCGCGTGGAGCGCGACGGGCCGGCCGCGGGACCGTATCCTCGGCTCGGGGACCCTCGTGGACTCCGTCCGGCTGCGCACGGCCCTCGCGGAACTCAAGGGCGTGCCCGTCGCCGAGGTCGACGCGACGGTCCTCGGGGAGCACGGGGACCGGGCCGTCCCGATCTTCAGCCGCGCGCGGGTCCACGGGAGACCCCTGGACTTGACCCCCGAGGAGCGGGATGGCCTCCTCCAGGAGGTCCGGGGCATCGCCGCGCGGATCATCGACGTGAAAGGGGGCACCGCGTTCGGGCCCGCGGGCTGCACGGCGACCCTCGCCCGCGCCGTCGTCGCGCCCACGGCGAGCGTCCTGCCCGCGTCCGTCGTTCTCGAGGGAGAGTACGGGCTGCGCGACGTCGCCGTCGGGGTGCCCGCCGTCGTGGGACAAGGCGGCGTGATCAAGGTCGAGGAGTGGCCCCTCCGCTCCGAGGAGCAGGCGGCCCTCCAGGAGGCGGGCCGGGACCTCGCGGGTTTCGTCGAGGACGCGGCCGTCGTCCTCGGTCTCGCCGTGCGCCACACGACCCTCGATCGGCTCACGTCCGCGTGAGACAGCTCATCCGAGCCGCGGGGGATCCACCGCCAAGCCGCGAGCGCGCGCCCTCGCCCGCTCCCCCGACGGGTCCCGCGCGGTCAGGAGGAGGAGCCCCGTGACGAGGAGCCAGCCCGAGGCGACGAGGAAGGGGGTCTGGCTCACCCGCCCGCCGACGAGGGTCACCTGGAGGACCGCGCCCATGACGAGGGGGCCCAGGAGGAACCCAAGATCCCCGATCGTCCGGTACACACCCATCGCCATGCCCATCGCGTTCGGCGGCGCGAGGTCCGTCGCCCAGGACGCCATGGGGCCCGTGAGGCCGAAGATGAGGCCGACGGCGACCATCACGGGGATCGCGGAGACGAGGTCCGAGGTCGTGTAGATGAACGGGAGGGCGACGGCCATGAGGACGAGGCTCCCGACGAACGTCCACTTCCGGCCATGGCGGTCCGCGAGGAGCCCGGAGGGATACATCGTGAGGAGGGAAGACCCCGCCATGACCGTGATCAGGAGCCCCGTCGTCGCGACGGCGTCCTTCGGCTCGAGGCCCCAGTTCAGCTGGGCGAAGAAAGGGAGGACCGTCGTGATGACCCCGCCCCGCGCGAAGAACGCGGCGAGGACCCCAAGGGTCACGACGAGGAAGCTCCGGTCCCGCACGAGGCGCTTCGTCGCGGCCCAGTCGAACCGGGACTCGGCGTCCCCCTCGGGGAGTCGGAGGAGGGCCGACACGAGGACGAGCCCGACGGCCGCGCAGACCGCGTACGCGGCGAAGGGGGCTGCAAGGCCCCCGTACACGGTCACGGCCCCGCCCACGACGGGGCCGAAGATCTGCCCGAGGAGGAGGCTGTTCACGTAGATCCCCATGTACCGGCCGCGCTTCTCCGCGGGGGCCGCCTTCGCGAGGGCCGCGAGGGACGACGTCACGTAGAACGCGCTCCCGACCCCCTCGAGGAAGCGGACCGCGAGGAGCATCCAATAGCTGAACGCGACGAACGCGCCGAGGGACGAGACGACGATGATCGCGAGGCCGTACTTCATCATCCGGGAATTCCCGAAGCGGTCCCCGAGGGCCCCCGCGGGCATGTCGAGGACGACCCGCGCGGCGGGCAGGGCCCCGACGAGGATCCCCGCGAACAGTGGGTCCGCCCCGAGGGCCTTCCCGTACTGCGCGATGTCCGGGGTGATCATCGCGATCCCGAGCATCACGAAGAAGACGACGAGGGAGAGGATGAGGACGGTCTTCTTCGCGGGGTCCATGGGCGCGGCCTTCGGAGAGGGCGGACGGGCTTAAACGTTCGGTCTCTACAGGCCGACCGGCTTGCCGCCGTCCCAGATCTTCCGTTCGCCCTTCTCGGCCGCTGGGATGAGGAGATCGCGCCTCGACTTCGTCGGGATGATGAAGTACTCCTCCCGCTCCCCGGAGTCACGGATGAGGACGAGCTTCACCTTGCCCCCTTCCATCGGCTCGCCCGTCTCCGGGTGGAGGTAGTTGTACCGGACGTAGCGTCCGCGGTCGAGGAGGGAGCGGACCTCGAGCTCCCCTTTCTTCGTGCGCGCGAGGACGTCCTCGGGGAATGTCGGCATGGGATCCCGGCGGGATGGACGGCGCAGCAGAAAGGGCTGACGGCGGGCCATCAGCGATCGAACACGACCTCGCCCGCGCACTCGATTCGCTCGATCTTGTAGTACGGCAGGCGCCCCGAGACCGTCGTGAAGTAACGACGTTCGAGCCCCGTGATCTCGGACCCGCGGATGACCCGGACGCCCTCCGGCCGCGCTCGGTCTCGATACCACAGGGTCGCGAGGGGCAGTCGGTCCTCCCCTCCCCACCGGAGACCGTTGAGGACCTCGCGCGCGGTCCTCCGCATCGTGCCGCGCATCTCCGCCGCCCCTCATCGCCCTTTCCCTCGGGTCCACAAAGACCATATCGGCCGTCCCCGTTCCACGCCCGATGGACTACCCGCCCAGGATCCGAGAGCTCCTGGAGCGCGCGGGCGCGACCCAGGGCGACGCCGTTGTCGTCACCGCGAAAGGCCGTCCCTACCCGGGGGTGCTCATGCCCCACCACAGCTTCAGCGGCGAGGACGTCCTCACCGTGAAGCTTGGCAACGGATACAACGTCGGGATCCTCTCCGGGGACGTCGAGGCCATCCGCGTGAGCGCGAAGGCCTCCCCTGCGAAGGCGGAGCGCCGCCTCCCGTCGCCGAGGGCGGGCCGGCCGACCCTCGCCGTCCTCGGGACGGGCGGGACGATCGCGTCGTACGTCGACTACCGGACGGGGGCCGTCCATCCGGCCGTCACGGCGGAGGAGCTCGTCTTCAGCGTCCCGGACCTGTTGGACGTCGGGAACCTCCGGGCGCGGGTCATCTACGGTATCTACAGCGAGGACTTGAAGCCAGAGAACTGGAGGCACCTCGCGAGGGAGGCGGCCGCCGAGCTGGAGGGGGGCGCCGCGGGCGTGGTCATCCCCCACGGGACGGACACCCTCCACTTCACGACGGCGGCCCTCGCGTTCATGCTCCGGGACCTCACGGGGCCCGTCGTCGTCGTGGGGTCCCAGCGGTCGAGCGACCGGCCGTCGAGCGACGCCTCCTCGAACCTCCTCGCCGCCGCCCACGTGGCCGCGGCGAACCTCGGCGAGGTCGTCGCCGTCATGCACGGGGAGACCTCCGACGCGGACGCCGCGATCCATCGCGGGACGAAGGTCCGGAAGATGCACGCCTCCCGCCGGGATGCGTTCCGGTCCCTCAACGCGCCGCCCCTCGGTAGGGTCCGGCCCGACGGTCGCGTGGATCTCTCCGAGCGGGCCCTCCCGCGCTCGAAAGGACCCGTGGCCGTGGACGACCGCCTCGAGCCCGACGTCGGCATGTTCACGTTCTACCCAGGCCAGCGGCCGTCGGAGGTCGCGGGCATCCTCCAGGGCCTCCGGGGCGCCGTCGTCGCTGGGACGGGTCTCGGCCACGTGGCCCACGACCTCATCCCCGTCCTCGGGAAGGCGTCCCGGGACGGCGTCGTGGTCGTCATGACGACCCAGACCCTCCAGGGCCGCGTCAGCATGAACGTCTACGACACGGGGCGGGACCTCCTCAAGGCGGGGGTCGTGAGCGGGGAGGACATGCTCCCCGAGACCGCATTCGTGAAGCTCATGTGGGTCCTCGCCCACACGCGGGATCCGGCGGAGGCCGCGCGCGCGATGGCCACGAACGTTGCCGGGGAGTTGAACCCGTCCATCGGCCTCCCGGAGTTCGCGGAGTGAGCCCGCGGACGGCCCCACGTTAAGCTTATGCGCGGGGGGTCCTTGTCGCGGTCGGGCCCCGATGAAGATCGACGCGGTGGGCGAGACGGGCGTCGTGATGACGGACGCGAACGAGCCCGTCCTATCGGGAGGGGACCAGGTCATCGGCTTCCGGGAGCTCGAGTACGAGATCTACGGGGGCGGCCTCGTGAAGAAGGCCCTCGTCTCAGGGCGGAAGGGCTGGGTCTGGCAGACCCGCAAGCGGGTCCTCCTCCTCGACCAGGCCTGGATGGACCTTCCGGGCGGGAAGCGCGGGAAGCGGTACCACGAGGTCCTCAACGAGGAGGCCGTCCGGGTCGTCCACAAGCGGAAACGCGTCCTCCTCCTCGCGGCGAGCCCGGATCGGGGCCGGGTCACGTTCGAGTTCCGACCCTTCGGGGCGGCGTCCCGCCTCCTCGCCTGGCTCAAGAACGAGAAGGAGCACCGGGAGATGCGCGAAGAGGGGACCCTCCGATCCCCGTACAAGGAGGAGATGCGCCGGACCTAGGCCCGCCGCTGGGCCTCCGCCGCGCGGCCCGCCCGCTGCTTCCGTTTCATCCGGCGGCGAACGCCCAAAGACACCGTGAGGCCGAGGGCGACGACGAAGAGGAGGGAGGCCTCCGTGGGCTTCTCGCCCTCGTAGAGGACCCGCACGAGGACGAGGACGACAGCCCAGAAGACGATCGAGCCGACAATCCATCGCTTCGCGAAGTCCCCTGTGCGGCCCATCTCGGGGCCCACCCGCTCCGGGGGCATCAAGGCATCGGCCTGAATCTCATCGTCCGCGGGGGCCGCGGAAGGGCACAGCTTCTTGTCTCCCCCCGCGATGGGTCGTGAGGATCGGCATGGCCTCGACCTCGTCGTACGAGAAGATCTGGGACCTCCTCGTGCAGACCCACCGCGCGACCCACGGCGCGGACCACGTGCCGAAGCGGGACTTCAACTGCTGCGGGGAGTACGGGCTCATCATGGCCCTCCGCGCATGCTCGAGCCTGCGGCCGGACTACCCGGGGCACCTCCTCGAGCGGATCGAGGCGCTCCCGCCCCTCGACCAGGACTTCTACGTGAAGAACGTCCTCGCGACGGACGGCGAGCCGGAACCCGCGGACCCCGAAGCCCTGCGGGAGTACCGCGCGGCCCGGCGGTACCACGTCCTCTGGGGCGAGCTCAAGGCCGCGGCCGCGAGGATCGAGGCGCTCGAGGTGGAGGTCCGCCGCCTCCGGTCCGAGTCCGCCCCCGCGGCCCCGTGACGCCGGGCGTCCGCGAAAGCTTATCCGACGGAGGGGGCCTTCCCGAGCCGATGGACTACCGGGCCCTCGGGCTCAAGGTGGGCCTCGAGGTCCACCAGCAGCTCGCGACCCGCAAGCTCTTCTGCGGTTGCCCGTCGAGGCTCGAGGACGAGACGTCCGGCGTGAGGTTCCATCGCCGCCTCCGGCCCACCCAGAGCGAGCTCGGGGAGGTCGACGCCGCGGCCGTCGAGGAGGCCCGCCGCCGGCTCACGTTCGTGTACGAGGCCCCGGGGAACTCGTGCCTCGTCGAGGCGGACGAGGAGCCGCCCCACCCGCCGAACCCGGAGGCCCTCGACATCGCCCTCGAGATCGCCCTCCTTCTAGGCGCCGCCCCCGTCCGGGAGGTCCACTTCATGCGGAAGATCGTGATCGACGGGTCGAACACGGCGGGCTTCCAGCGGTCCGCCCTCGTCGCCCTCGACGGCTCGATCGACGTCGGAGGGAAGCGGATCGGCGCGCCGACGATCCTCCTCGAGGAGGACGCGGCCCGGAAGGTCTCCGAGGCCGAGGGAGAGGTCGTGTACCGCCTCGACCGGCTCGGAATCCCCCTCGTCGAGATCGCGACGACCCCCGACATCGAGACCCCCGAGGAGGCCCGGGAGGTCGCCCTCGCGATCGGATCCCTGCTCCGGGCCACGGGGAAGGTGATCCGCGGGATCGGGACGATCCGCGAGGACCTCAACATCTCGATCCGGGGCGGGGCGCGGATCGAGGTCAAGGGGGTCCAGGAGCTCCGCCTCATGGCGACGTTCGTGGAGAAGGAGGTCTCCCGACAGCGGATGCTCCTCGACGTCGCGGAGGAGCTCCGGAGGCGCGGGGTCACGGGCGTCCCGGCGGACGTCCACGACGTCACGGGCGCGTTCGAGGCGTCCGAGTCGAAGGTCATCACGGCCGCCCGGGCGAAGGGCGGGAGGGTCCTCGCGCGGGCGCTCCCGGGCTTCGCAGGCCTCCTGAAGGGGAAGCTCGGGCCCGAGCTCGCGGCCCACGCTCGCATCGCCGGGGTGGGCGGGATCTTCCACTCCGACGAACTGCCCGCGTACGGAATCTCGGACCCGGAGGTCGAGGCCGTGCGGAAGGCGCTCCGGCTCCGCGAGGGAGATGCGTTCGTCCTCGTCGCGGACTCGGAGGACCGTGCGCGGGCGGCCATGGAGGAGATCGGCCCGCGGGCGGAGGCGGGAATCCACGGAGTGCCGGAGGAGACCCGAGAACCGCGGCCCGACGGGACGACCGCGTACGCGCGGCCCCTCCCCGGGAAGGCGAGGATGTACCCGGAGACGGACGTCCCGCCCGTCCGCGTGACGGACGACCGTCTGCGCCGGATCGCGGAGTCCCTGCCCGAGCGGCCCGAGGCCGCGGTCCCACGGCTCGTATCGGCTTACGGCATCCCCGAGCAAATCGCGCGGCAGCTCTTCGAGGACGGCTACGTGCGAGAGTTCGAGACGATCGCCCGGGAGTTCGGGGAGGCGAGGGAGGCCGCGACGGCCCTCACGTACACGTACAGCGAGCTCCGCAGGGAAGGGTTGCCCGTGGACGAAGTCCCCCTGGACCACCTCCGGGAGCTGTTCTCCCTCCGGAAGGCGGGACGCTTCGCGCGGGAGGCCGTGCCCGAGGTCCTCCGGGAGATGGCCCGCCGGAACGTGCGGGCGTCGGAGGCGGCCGCGGCCCTCGCCGTCGAGGGGATCCCGCGGGAGGAGGTCGTCGAAGCCATCGACAAGGTCCTCGACGCGAACGCGGACCTCGTGCGGACGAAGGGAGCGGCCGCGGAGAAGGCCCTCATGGGACGGGCCATGGAGTCCTTGAGGGGCCGCGCGGACGGGAAGGTCGTGAGCGAGGTCCTCCGCGCGCGCTTGCGGGAACGGATCGGGAAGGGGGAGGAAAGAAAGAAATGAAAAAGGGCTCCACAACGGGACGACGGGCCGCAGGACGCGGTTACCGCTTGCCCTTCTTCGCCTTCTTCGAGGTCTTCTTGGCCATGTTGGTCTGACTCCTCCTCGGGGTCAGGTCCCGGTTTGTACGGACCACGTGGGCGATGTCGTGTATTAAAGGTGACCCCGGAAACCCCTCGCGCCCGGGGCCGCCGAACCGTTAAGGGCCCGCAGGCCATCCCGCGCACCCGGGGCGCGCGCGTTGAAGGTCTTCCTCTCCGTGGACATGGAGGGCATCGGCGGGATCGTGAGCGAGCTCGAGACGGACCCGGAGAAGGGCGGGGGGCGGTACGAGGAGAGCCGCCGGCTCATGACCCGGGAGGCGAACGCGGCGATCGAGGGGTGCCTCGACGCCGGCGCGGAGGAGGTCCTCGTCGCGGACTCCCATTGGAACTTCGACAACCTCCTCTCGGAGGACCTCCACGAGGCGGCGACCCTCCTCCGCGGGAAGCCCCGCGCATACTCCATGGTCGACTCCCTCGACGCCTCCTTCGATGCGGCGATGTTCGTCGGGTACCACGCGGCCGCGGGGACTCCCCACGCGATCCTCGACCACACGTACACGGGCCGCATCCGGGACGTCCTCGTGAACGGCTCGAGGGTGAGCGAGACGGGCCTCAACGCGTACTACGCCGGCCACTTCGGCGTGCCCGTCGTCCTCGTCACGGGGGACGCCCAGGTCGCAGCCCAAGCCCGCCGCCTCATCCCCGGGGTGCACACGGTCGCCGTGAAGGAGGCCGTCGGGGCGACGTCCGCGAAGAACCTCCATCCGAGGAAGGCGCGGGAGGCGATCCGGGCGGAGGCCGCGAAGGCCCTCGCGGACCGCCGGGCCGTCCGCCCCCTCAAGGCGAGGACGCCCGTCCGGATCACCGTGGACTTCCAGGGGACGGAGCACGCAGACCTCGCGTCCTTCGTGCCGGGCACGCGGCGGCGGGGCGGCACGCGGATCGAGTACGTCTCGCCCGACTTCGTCGAGGCCTTCCGGACGTTCCTCGCGGTCATCTACGTCGCGCGGCCCTGATGCCGCACGCCTTCGGTGTTCCTTCCCGACAAATATCCTTATAGCGAGAAACCTCATTCGCGGCCGGTGAGAAGGGACTTGGCCATGGCCGCGAAGAAGGCCGCGGGCAAGGGGGATGACTGGTTCTCCTCCCTCGACGCGGAGCTGGAGAAGAAGACGAAGGAGATCATCCAGGACGTCGGCGAGCAGAACGTCGCCCGGCTCGAGCTCAACCGGGTCCTCATCGAGGACTTCTGGAAGATCTGGAAGCGGTTCAACAAGATCAACGTCCACTTCGCCCTCGAGCCGAACTACACGAACTGGGCCGTGTTCTCGGACACGTTCCCGGACGGGGAATGGACCTGGCGGCCGGGGTTCAACCCCGCCGCGGTCCAGACGGTCCAGCTCCTCGATCGCACGATGGACCAGGGCCGGGTCGGGGACGCCCTCAAGGTGAACTACGTCGAGGTCGACGAGAAGACCCACCTCCGCGTGACGTTCGAGTACTGCGAGGGGGAGCACTACTACAAGTACAGCGGCTGGAAGCGGATCTGGACGATCCACACCCTGTACGACGCGAACGTCGACCGTGTGAACGTGGAGGACCTCCACAAGCTCTTCGCGAGCCTCGTGAAGGTCTGGTACGAGAGCCACCTCCGGCGGAACCGGGACGTCCTCATCAAGTACCTCAAGACGACGTACGAGAAGGTCGAGACGTTCAACCAGTGAGGCCTCGGGCCCTCGACCAAAATCGCCCGTGATAGCGAGGGCCGAGCCTATAAGACGCCGGCCTCGCAATCGACGTCCGTGGACGAGCTCCTGTCCGCCGCGCTCCTCCTCCTTTTCGTCGCGGGGGCCGCCTTCAGCTGGCTCGACTGGCGGAGGCGGGTGCGCCACCTCCCCGGGCTCCTGGGCCCCGCCTGGGCCTGTCCGAACTGCATGATCGTGAACGAGGCGGACCTCGCGATCTGCTGGTCCTGCGGGGCCGGGATCGCGGGACGCGTCCTGCTCCCGGAGCGGACGACGGCCGTGGAGAGCTGGCAGTGCCCGGACTGCCGCGCGTGGAACGGGCTCAGCCGGCGGACGTGCTGGTCCTGCTCCGCAGCCCACACGGCCCGGAAGAAGCGGTCCGCGTGACCCCAACGCAGGTCAGGGAATCCCGCGGTACAACCCGCCGTCGATCTGGACCACGTCCCCCGTGATGTACGCGGCCCGCGGGGACGCGAGGAACGCGACGAGGTCCCCGATCTCCTCCGGCGTCCCGAAGCGGCCGAGGGGGATCTCCCGGGCCATCGACGCGGTCGTCGCCTCGACCCCGACGCCCTCCTTCTCCGCCCGCGCCCGGACGACCTCGAGGAGGCGATCCGTGCCGACGTACCCGGGCGCGACGACGTTCACCCGGATGGAGTCCTTCGCGAGCTCCCGGGCGAGGGACTTCGCGAGCCCGAGGACGGCCCCCCGCATCGCGTTCGAGAGGATGAGGTTGTCGAGGGGCTGCTTCACGGAGATGGACTGGAGGAGGACGATGGAGCCGCCCCCGCGGTGGCGCAAGGCGGGCAGGGCCGCCCGGACGAGGCGGGCCGTGCTCTGGAACGTGAGGCCATAGATGCGGTCCCATTCGGCCTCCGGGACGGAGTCGAACGTCCCCGTCGGCGGGCCCCCCGCGTTCCCTACGAGGACGTCCAGGCCGCCATAGGCCTCAAGGGCGCGCTCCACGAAGGCCGAGGGACCCTCAGGCCGCGCGAGGTCCACGGCCACGCTCACGACCTCCGCGCTCGTGGCCTTGCGGATCGCCTCCGCGGTCTCGTTGAGGGGGCCCCGGGTGCGGGCGCAGATCGCGATCCGGCATCCTTCCCGAGCGAGGGCCATCGCGGCCGCCTGGCCCATCCCCTGGCTCGCCGCCGCGACGAGGGCGACCTTCCCCCGGAGACCGAGATCCATTGTCCCCCCGAACGCGGGGGCCGGCATGAAGGATTCGTCACCCGGGTCGCAGGAACCCGCGGACCTCCCCGACAGGGGTGAAGCCCAGGGTCTTGTACAACGTCGGGGTCCACGTGGACAGGTTCGCCGTGAGGAGGGCGTACTCCACGCGTTCCTCCATCGCCGTCTCGAGCATCCGGAAGATCATCGTCCGGCCTGCGCCCTTCATCCGGTACGCGGGGACCGTGCCCACGTTCCCGATCATCCCGAACCGCCCCCGGGGCCAGAGGTCCGCGCTCGCGACGGGACGGCCGTCGAGGTAGCCCACGAACGCGCGATTCCCGAGGTCCGCGGCCCGGAGGCGGTCGAGGTCGTGGACCTGGCGGGACTCCTCGGGAGTGTAGCCGCGGTCCCCGTGGACGGCCCGGACGACGGTCCGCAGGTCGTCCTCGGGCGCGTCGCGGCCCACTTCCCGGAGCTCGACCTCGTCGTTCACGATGCAGTTCGGGAGGCCCACCCGGGCGAGGGCGACCTCCGCGGTCGGCTGGAACCCCAGGCCGGCGAAGGCCGCCTGGGCCTCGTACGCCGCGGCGGGGTCCGTGAACAGGACGTGCCGATGGACGACGTCCGTCCCGAGGAACGCCCCGTCGAGGGCGGCGAGGACCGGGGCGGGCCCGCCTTCCGGGACCGCGTCGACCCACGCGAGGTTCGCGATGTGGACGAGGGGGAACCGCTCGTTTCGGACGATCTCCCCGAAGGGCGTCGTCTCGGAGATCCCGCGGGACCTCGTCCAGGCCCGAAGGAACTCGAGGGCCGCCCGATGGAGCTCCCGGAGGTCCACGGGGCCGCGAGACGCGGGGAGGGGATGAACGTTGCGTCTCGGGGGTCCATCCCGGGGCCATGGGGCGGGTACTTTCGCGCACCCCGCCGAGCCCCTATATAGGGCGGATGCATCCGTACCGCCGAGGCGAGAAATCGACACGCCTCGGGAACGCGTGATTCTGTGAAGGAAGAACTCGCGCCCCACGTCTCGGACATCACCCGGGCGCTCGGGGGCAAGGTGAGCGAGCAGGAGATCGAGAAGGAGCTGGCGTCGTACCTCAACGTGTACCGCGTGTCGCTCGACACGGCGAAGCGGTCCATCGTGAAGAAGCACGGCGGGAACCCGGCCGGCTTGGCCGTCGGGATCAACCGGACCCTGCGGGAGCTCGTCCCGGGGGAGCAGAGCGTGAACCTGCTCGTCCGGCTCGTGAGCGTGAACGAGAAGGACGTGACCCCGGAGGGGCAGGGGACGAAGCGGATCCTGTACGGGATCCTCAGCGACCCCACGGCGACCGTGCCCTTCACCGCGTGGGAGCCCCTCAACCTGCCCCTCGCCCGGGGGGACGTCGTGCGCGTGCAGAACGCGTACACGAAGGAGTACCGGGGCCAGGTCCAGGTCAACTTCGGCACGCGGACCGCCGTCATGCGGGAGAAGCCGGACGCGCTGCCGGAGTACAAGCCGGCCCCGGGGACGGGCCTCCCGTACCTCGGCAAGCCGACGCCCGTCCGAATCGTGGACCTCCGGGAGGGGGCCTCGAACGTCGCCGTGACGGCCCGGATCCTGTCGACGGACTCGAGGGAGGTCGAGGTCGACGGGGCGAAGAAGACCGTCTTCTCTGGCGTCCTCGCGGATGAGACGGGCAAGACCCAGTTCAGCGCCTGGAAGGACTTCGGCCTCAAGGAGGGCGAGGTCGTGCGGATCGAGGGGGCCTACGTGAAGGCGTGGCGGGGGATCCCCCAGCTCAGCTTCGACGACCGCGCGACGGTGACCCGCCTCCCCGGGGACGCGGCCCCGGCCGCGGAGACCCTGGGCGGGAGCCCGCGGATGTGGGTCGAGGACCTCGCCGAGCGCGGGGGCGGGGTCGACGTGACCGTCCGGGGGATCCTCATCGACCTCCGGGAGGGTTCGGGCCTCGTGTACCGCTGCCCCGAGTGCCGGCGCGTCTTGCGGAAGGGCGCCTGCCGGATCCACGGGGAGGTCAAGGGCGAGCCGGACCTGCGGGTCAAGGGGGTCCTCGACGACGGCTCGGGCGCCCTGACGGCCGTGTTCAACCGGGAGCTCACGGAGATCCTCCTGGAGAAGACGATGGACGCGTGCATCGCGGAGGCGAAGGAGGCGATGTCGACCGACGTCGTCCGGGACGAGCTGTCGGACATCCTCGTGGCCCAGCCCATCGAGGCCCGCGGGAACGTGACCTCGGACGACTACGGGCTCATGATGATCGTGGACCAAGCGAAGCTCCTCCGGGTGGACGTCCAGAGCGAGGCGAGGCAGATGCTCGAGGAACTCGAGGGGGGAGCCCCATGATGCGGGAGGTCGCCTGGCGCCTCTTCGCGGGGGAGTACAACGACGCGAAGCTCGAGGTGAGCGGCGGCGGGGAGCGCGCGCCGTCCTTCGTCGTCACGCCCCTCGGGGCGAAGGTGAACCGGGTCTACGTCGTCGGCGTGATCACGGACGTGGAGAACGTCGGGACGGAGATGCAGCCCATGTGGCGCGCCCGGGTCGCCGATCCGACGGGGACGTTCCACCTGTACGCGGGGCAGTACCAGCCGGAGGCCGCCGCGGCCCTCTCGAAACTCAAGCCGCCCGTGTTCGGCGCGATTGTCGGGAAGTCCCGCACATACACCCCGGACTCGGGGACCGTGTACACGTCGATCCGGCCGGAGGCGATCAAGTCCGTCGACGGGGCGATCCGGGACTACTGGATCCTCGAGGCCTGCCGCTCCCTGAAGGCGCGGATCGAGGCGATGGCGGAGGCCCAGAAGATGGACCCCCTCACGAAGGAGGGGCTCGTCCAGGTCGGGGTCAAGGAGGCCCTCGCGGACGGGATCGTCCAAGCCGTGAACCACTACGGGAAGGCGGACCTCTCCCGGTACACGGCGATGCTCGCGGAGGCCCTCCGGTACCTCCTCCCGGAGAACCGGGAGCAGCGGGCCCCCGAGGAGGCCGCCGCGGAGGAGGCCGCGGCCCGCCCCGAGGAGCCCCCGCGGGAACCGGAGGGGGACAAGGAGGAGACGGTCCTCGGAGTCATCGAGGGCCTCGACAAGGACGGGAAGGGGGCCCCCTGGGACGGGATCCTCGACGCCGCGAAGGCGAAGGGCGTGGCCCGGGAGGAGCTCGAGGAGGCGATCAACGGCCTCCTCGACAAGGGCCTCGTGTACGAGCCCGTCCTCGGGCGGATGAAGAAGATCTGACGCCTCACACGGACGGCGGGCGGCCCTCCGCGGCGTCCCGGATCCGCTCGAGGGCGTTTTGGGTCCCCTCCCCGACGTGCCTGGAGACCATCCGGGCGCCGAGCTTCAGGAGGCCGCGGAGGCGGATGTCCCAGACGACGCGGACCTCCGTCCCGCCCTCCGAGGGGACGAGCTCGACCGTCTTCGAGCCGCGCATGGGGCCCTCGACGAGCTCGTGCCGGATCCGCCGGGGCGGCTCGAGGAGGACCCGTTCCCGCTGGAGGCGGCCCTGGAACGCGAGGGTCACCTCCCGCTCTACGTAGGGCCCCTGGACCCCGAGGGTCCGCACGGCCTTGGAGCCCTTCCAGAACTCCGGCTCCCGCTCGAGGTCCGAGGCGAGGGACCACACCCGATCGGGCGGGGCCGCGATCGTCAGGGCGCGCTCGATCGTCGGCATTCCGGCCCGCCGAATCGGCCGAGGCACATAAACCCCGCGCTCACGTGGGCGGGAGGTACGCGCGGCAGGACCAGCACTTCTTCGCGTTGATCCCGACCTTCGCCCCGCAGCGCTGGCAGCGGCGGAGCTTGGGGAGGCTCTCGACCATCTTCTCCACCCGCCGGAGGCCGAGCTTCCCCGTCGCCATCCCGCCGAGGCCGCACAGCCCGCCGTAGGCGAGGGCGAGGAGGAGGGACCAGCCCGAGGGCCAGAGGGCGGGCGCGAGGAAGACCTGCCAGAGGAAGCTCCCTGCGAACCCCCCGACGATGGCCCCCGCGAACCCGAGGGAGCCGAGGAGGCTCGACCGCCCGGCGAGGAGGCCCACGCCGAACATCGCGAAGACGAGGTAGAAGAGGGTGAGCTCGACATAGGGCACGAAGATGGAAGGCAGTCCGACGAGGAACGCGCCGAACGCGGATGTCGCGAGGGTGACGCCCAGGCTGGAGATGGGGTTGCGAACCTTCACGCCGTTTCCCCCGCGGGCACGGATGGCCCCCGTCTTAAGGCTGACCGCGTGATTATCTGCGTCTGAGAATCATCCCGGGGGCCCGAGGACCGCGAGGATGGCCTCCACGGCCCGCAGGGACGCCCGGATCACGTCCGCGTCGGACGCGCCCGGGGCGTGGTCGAGGTAGAACCGGAGGTCGTCCCGGGCGAGGGCGAAGCGGTTCAGGCGGTGGGCGAGGAGGCCCCTGTCCCGTCGGTCGATCGGGGAGTCGGGCTGGAGGTGGACCATCTTCTCGGCGACGGGCCACGCCCTCTCCGCGTCCCCCGAGCGCAGGTAGATCATCTTGAGGTTGTTCAGGATCCGCGCGAGGATGGCCCGCGTGGGGACCGGGACGAGGAGGTCCTCCGAGAAGGGGACCCCGCTCCCATGGGTCTCCTCCACGAGGCGGGCGCAGTCCTCCACGTCGAGGGGGATTCCGCCGTGGAACGGGTCGAGGAGCATCGTCTGGTCCCCTCGGCGGGCCTCAAGGACGAAGTGTCCCGGGAGGCCCACCCCGACGGCGTCGAGGCCGATCCGGCGGGCGACCTCCAGGTACACGACGCTCAGGGTGATCGGGATGCCGAGGCGACGGTCGAGGACCTCGTTGAGGTACGAGTTCCTCGGGTCGTAGTAGTCCGCCTCGTTCCCGCGGAACCCCTCGTCCCCGAAGAGATGACCGTTCACGGCCTCGACCCATGCGGGGAGTGGCGCCGCGGGGTCGATGCGCCGGGCGAGGGGGGCCGCGAGGGCGTCGAGCCGGGCGAGGTACGCGTCGACGTCGAGGTCGGGGTACGCGTCGAGGGCGATCAGGAGGCCCGCCTCCCCGAGGTCGATGGATGCCTCGGAGCCGCCCACCGCGCGGGCGAACCGATCCGGGTTTGACAAACGGGACGGGATGCGGGCGGCCTCCTCGGGCGCCTAGGGGCCGGGCTCGGATGAAGCTTTGTCTCGACGTACCCGGGACGAGACCCGGCGGGCTCTCGCCATCGCGCGCACGCGCGAGGGGAATTCAATTTAAGCTGAATTATATAAATCGATATGCATACATGTCGTTCTCGATCCCCCGGACGAGGGGGGGACCCGCGGATCCGTGGACCTCCGGGGGTTTACAAAAACACTTTATCTCCCGCGCGCCGGTTCGTCCTCTTGACTGGGATGGCTCTAACGGGAGAGCGACTGTACTACAGCGCGAGCGCCACGACGATCGACGCGGACGCGATCCCCACGAGGAAGGTGCCCACGGGGATCGCGGACCTGGACAGCATCGTGGCCGGGGGCTTCCCCGGCGGATCCACGGTCCTGCTCCTCGGCGACATCGGCGCGGGAATGCAGGAATACATCTACACGGCGGCGTCCAAGATTGCCATCGTGAACCAGCGACCCGACGCCCGCCATTACTATCTTGGCGACCACTGCGATGACTCCGACCTTCCCGAGCGGATCTGCTACGTGACGTTCGCGCGCTCTCGGGACGTGATCCTGCGGGAGCTCGCCGCCTCCTTCAACCGCGAGTACTACGAGGCCTTCCGGGACTACACGATCTTCAAGGACTTCTCGTCCGCGTACTTCCGGCACAGCGTGGTCCCGCCGAGCTGGGCGGACGCGGAGGACCTGTTCGACCTGCCCACGGGGAACGTCCTCGAGGACCTCGTGACGTTCCTCGACGACACCGCGTCCAACTCGATGGTCGTCATCGACTCCCTGACGGACCTCGCCGTGTCGGAGGTCGTCGAGATGAAGGACCTCGTGACGACGATCAAGGGCCTCCAGCGGGCCGCGAAGCGCTGGGACGGCGTCGTGTACCTCATGCTCACCCGCGGCATCCTGGACCACCGGTACGAGCAGATGCTCATGGACTCCGTGGACGGCTGCCTCGCGTTCGAGTGGAAGGGCTTCAACAAGTCGAGCAGCCGACAGCGGTACATGTACGTGGAGAAGTTCACGAGCGTCCTCCCCCACCTGCCGCGGGAGAAGATCGCCCGCTTCCCCACGATGGTCACGGCGAACCACGGGCTCGTCGTCGTGTACATGGAACGGATCTCCTGAGGTGGTGAAGATGAGCGAGACGGAGGCGGCCCCCGAAGCGGGGCCGACGGACGCGCCCGCGGACCTCGTCCTGACGGGCGTCGACGGGCTGGACGAGCTCCTCGGGGGCGGCGTGCCCCGGGGACACGTGATCACGATCATGGGCTCCTTCGGGACGGGGAAGACCACGTTCGCCCTCCAGTTCCTCATGCAGGGCCTGATCAACGGGGAGAAGGGGATCTTCATCTCCCTCGAGGAGGACGTCGACTCCGTGATCGCGAACGCGGCCTCCTTCGGCTGGGACCTTCGACCCTACGCGAAGGACAAGAGGCTCCACATCGTGAAGCTCGAGCCCGCGGACGCGAAGACGACGGTCACGCGGATCAAGTCCGAGCTGCCCGAGTTCATCCGGAAGTCCGGGGCGACGCGGGTCGCGATCGATTCCGTCAGCCTCCTCAACATGATGTTCTCGGACGAGAGCGAGCGGCGCACGCGCCTGTTCGCCCTGTGCCAGCAGATCCGTTCCACGGGGGCCACCTGCGTCTTCACCGCGGAGGTGAAGGACGGGAACCCGCGGTCCTCCCGGGACGGCCTCGTGGAGTACGTGTCCGACGGGGTCGTCGGCCTGCGGTTCAATGAGCGGGACAACGGGGACGTCCAGCTCGTCCTCCAGGTCATCAAGATGCGGCGGCTCAAGCACCCGCGGTCCATCAAGCCGTACAGCATCACGGACGAGGGCCTCCAGGTCCATGGGGACATGGAGGTCTTCTAGGCGGTTAGGAACCGTCCCGTTCCTCAGGAGACCCCGCCCGGCCGACCCGGCCCATCAGAAGACCATTTATACGACCGTTCTCCTTCGACTCCAAGGGCTTTCCCTCTGAAGCTCGTCGTCTTCGACCTAGAGAACACCCTGATTTACAACGAGTTCCTCCCGGAGCTCGCGGCCCTCATCGGAAAGGAGGCGGAGGTCGCGGAGATCACCCGGGCGGGGATCGACGGGCGGATCGACTGGGAGGAGGGCTTCCGGCTGCGGGCGAGGCTCCTGAAGGGGCTCCCCCAGGCCCAGATCCTCCGGGCCGCTCGACGCCTGAGGCCCGTCCCGGGCGCCCAGGAGTTCGTCCACTGGCTCCGCTCCCAGGGGAACAAGACGGTCACCGCCACGGGCGGCCCGCGGGAGGTCGCGGAGTCGGCCCTCGCCCACTTCGACCTCGACGCCGCGTTCAGCAACGAGTTCGTCTACGAGGACGGCGTCTTCACAGGGGACGTCGTCATCCACGTGAGCCCGCGGAGCAAGGCGGAGATCGTCCGCCAGCTCGCCCGGAAGTACGGGGTCGAGAAGGACAACATCCTCGCCTTCGGGGACGGCCTCATGGACGTCCCCCTCCTCGCCGAGGCGGGGGTCGCCGTCGGGATCCACTCGAACGGGAAGCTCAGGGAGCACGTCCACTTCGAGACGAGTGATTATCAGGAAGCCCACCGGTGGCTCCTCGAGCGGGGGGCCCTGGCGCCCGCGAAACCGGCGCAGAAGGATTAAGAGGGCTCCCGCCAACGTCCGCCCCATGCGCGTCGGGATCCTCCTGTTCGACGGGGTCGAGGAGCTCGATGCGGTCGGCGTGTACGAGGTCCTCGCGAAGGCGAAGCAGCTCCATCCCCAGCTCGACCTCAGCGTCCGCACGCGCGCCCTCAAGGAGACGATCACGGGGGCCCTCGGGCTCAAGTTCCTCGCCCACGACGTGCGGCGGGACCTCAGCGACCTGGACCTCCTCGTGATCCCCGGCGGGCCCGGTCGGAAGGACGTCGTGAAGGACGAGGGCCTCCTCAAGGCCCTGCTCGACTTCGGCACGGAGAAGCCCGTCGCGGGGGTCAGTTCGGGCATCCTGATCCTGAAGGAGGCGGGCCTCCTCGCGGGCCGCAGGGCGGCGTCGGGGCGGGAGGCCTCCGAAGAGCTCCGCGGGTCCGCGATCCCCGTCGACGACCGCGTCGTCGAGGACGGCCCCGTGACGACGGCCGCGGGGGCGACCGCGTCGATCGACCTTGGGCTCCACCTCCTCGCGAAGCACTTCGACCGCCGCCTCGCGGACGAGGTCGCCCAGCGTATCGAGCCTCCGGGCCACCGCAAGCCCTAAGAGGGCGCCGCGAAATCCCGCCGACCAGAGAGGCGGCCGGGATGAGGTTCCTGCGGAAGGGGAAGGTCAAGGAGGTCTACGAGGTCTCCGACGACGAGCTCGAGTTCGTCTTCACGGACCAGATCAGCGTCTTCGACAAGGTCATCCCGACCCTCGTTCCCCACAAGGGAGAGACCCTGTGCCGGACGTCGGCCCACTGGTTCAAGGTCGTCGAGGGACTCGGGATCAAGACCCACTTCCTCCACCTGGCCGACGGGAGCCGGATGCGGGTCCGCAGGGTCCAGGTCATCCCGGAGTACGACCGGATCGGGCCTGACACCCGGAACTTCCTGATCCCCCTCGAGGTCATCGCCCGGTACTACGTCGCGGGGTCCCTCCACGACCGCGTGAAGGCCGGGCGGCTCCATGCGGAGGACCTCGGCTTCCCGCCCGGGCACCAGCCCGCGTACGGGGAGGAGTTACCGAGGCCGTTCCTCGAGGTCACGACGAAGCTCGAGGAGGTGGACCGGGAGCTCTCTCGGGCGGAGGCCCTCCGAATCTCGAAGCTGAGCGACGAGGAGTACCAGGCGTTGCTGGAAAAGGTCCTCGCGATCGACCGGCGGCTTAACGCGGAGGTCCGGAAACGCGACCTCATCCACGTGGACGGCAAGAAGGAGTTCGCAATGGATGCGGACCGGCAGATCATGCTCGTCGACACGTTCGGGACGGCGGACGAGGACCGGTTCTGGGACCTCGCCGCGTACGAGGACGGCCGGCAGGTCGAGTTGAGCAAGGAGCATGTCCGGCAATACTACCGTCGCACGGGCTACCACAAGGAGCTCATGGACGCACGGGCGACGGGCCGGACGGAGCCTGACATCCCGCCCCTCCCGCCCGAGGTCAGGAAGGAGGTCTCCGACCTCTACGTCGGCCTCTTCGAGAGACTCACGGGGGAGCGTTTCCGGTAGCGGGTCCCGTCCGCGGGACGGTCCCGGACGGGTGAATCCTTTTAGAGGATGGCATCATATCGAGGAATCGGGGGCACGCCCACGAAGGACCTCAGCGTCTACGTCGACGGCACCTTCGTCCCGGAGTCCGAGGCGAAGATCAGCATCTTCGACCATGGCCTCCTGTACGGGGACGGCGTCTTCGAAGGGATCCGCGCGTACAACGGCCGCGTGTTCAAGCTCGAGCGCCATGTCCATCGCCTGTTCGCGTCCGCGAAGGCAATCGACCTCAAGATCCCCCACACGAAGGAGGCCATGGCCGGGCTCATCCTCGACGCCTGCCGCAGGAACCGGATCCGAGATGGGTACGTCCGCCCGATTGTGACACGCGGCCCCGGGGACCTCGGCCTCGACCCGCGGAAGTGCAAACGTGGGCCCAGCGTGATCATCATCGCCCAACCGACGATCAACCTGTACGGGGATGCCTATGTGCGGGGCCTGAAGGTCGTGACGTCTGCGTATCGCCGGATGCCGCCGGAAGCCCTGAGCCCCTCGATCAAGTCCCTCAACTACCTCAATAACATCATGGCCCGGATCGAGGCGAACCAGGCGGGGGCCGACGAGGCCCTGTTCCTCGACATGCAGGGCTACGTGAGCGAGGCGAGCGCGGACAACTTCTTCATCGTGAACGGGGACCGCCTCCTGACCCCATGGACCTCGACGAACCTCCCGGGCATCACGAGGGAGACGGTCCTCGAGCTCGCGCCGGGGATCGGGCTCAAACCTCAGGAGCGGCCCTTCACCTTGTACGACGTCTACGCGGCGGACGAGGCGTTCATCACGGGCACGGCCGCGGAGGTCGGCCCCGTCGTGGACGTCGACGGCCGGGCCATCGGGGACGGCAAGCCGGGCCCCCGAACGAAGAAGCTCATGAAGGCGTTCCGGGACCACGTGACGTCGACGGGGACGCCGATCTGAGGCACGGACGCGGACTTCGAGACCGCCTCGGTCCACGAGCCCGCGGCCGACTTCGTCGGAGACCTCGGATAAAGCTAAAGGACGGTGCCGTCATCGCCTCGGCCGTCCCTCCATGAAGTTCCTCGAGTACAAGGCGAAGGCGATCTTCGCCCGCCACGGGATCCCCGTTCCGAGGGGCGTCGTCGCGTCGAGGCCCGAGGAGATCAAGGACCCCCCGCGCCCCGCGATGGTCAAGGCGCAGGTCCTCATCGGCGGGCGGGGGAAGGCGGGCGGCATCAAGCCCGCGGATACGATCGAGGACATCCGGGCGACGGCAGCCCAGATCCTCGGGATGGACATCCGGGGATTCCGGGTGCGCCAGGTGTACGTGGAGGAGCGGCTCGAGATCGAGCGGGAGCTGTACCTGAGCCTCACGATCGACCGGTCCGCGAGGGAGGTCCTCCTCATCGCGAGCGCCGCGGGCGGGATGGAGATCGAGGCCGTCCCGAAGGACCAGATCTACATGGAGCACATCCCGACCCTCGTCGGGATCCAGCCCTACGTCCTGAGGTCCCTCGTCCGGTTCCTCGGCCTCTCGGGGAACGTCGGCGAGCAGGTCGCGGACATCGCCCGCCGCGCGTACCGCCTGTTCCGCGAAGAGGACGCGGAGCTCGTGGAGATCAACCCCCTTGCAGTCACCCGGGGCGGCAAGGTCGTCGCGGGGGACGCGAAGCTCGTCGTGGACGACAATGCGGAGTACCGCCACCTGGAGTACGCGAGGCTCGACCAGGACCGCACGCCCCTCGAGCAGGAGGCTCACGAGAAGGGGATCACGTTCATCCAGCTCGACGGGGACATCGGCGTGATCGCGAACGGGGCGGGCCTGACGATGGCCACCCTCGACGTCCTGAACCTGAAAGGAGGAAAGGGCGGGACGTTCCTCGACCTCGGCGGGACGGACGACCCCGGGATGGTCGCCCAAGCGTTCGAGATCCTCCTCAAGGCGAGGCCGTCCGTCGTCCTCCTGAACATCTTCGGCGGGATCACGAAGGCGGACACGGTCGCCCTCGGCGTCAAGCAGGCCCTCGAGGGCCTCCACGCCGGGGTGCCGGTCGTCGCCCGCATCAAGGGGGTCAACGAGGACCGCGCCCGGGAGATCCTCGCGGGGGTCGGGATGCACACGGCGGATACGATGGAGGAGGCCGCGGAGCTTGCGGTCCGCGTGAAGGCGGGGGGCGCGTGAGATGTCCGTCCTCGTCGCGAGACGCACCCGCCTCCTCGTCCAGGGGATCACGGGGCACCAGGGCACGTTCCACGCGCGCGCGATGCGGGAGTACGGGACGCGGGTCGTCGCCGGGACCTCGCCGGGCAAGGGCGGCACGGAGGTCGAGGGCGTCCCCGTGTACGACACGGTTCGGGACGCCGTGAAGGGGAAGCGGCCGAACACCTCAATCCTCTTCGTCCCCGCGCCCTACGCCAAGGACGCCGTCATCGAGGCGATCGAGGCGGGCCTCCGGCTCGTCGTCGTGATCACGGAACGCATCCCGTTCCACGACGCCCTCGAGCTCGTCCCCTTCGCCCGGACGAAGGGCGCGACGATCGTCGGCCCGAACTGCCCGGGCGTCATCTCGCCCGGCGAGGCGAAGGTCGGGATCATGCCGAGCCACATCTTCACGCCCGGGGATGTCGGCGTGGTCTCGCGGAGCGGCACCCTGACGTACGAGATCGTCAACGCGATGACCCAGGAGGGGTTCGGGCAGTCCACGTGCATCGGGATCGGCGGGGACCCCGTGATTGGGACGAACACGGTCGAAGCCCTCGCCCTTTTCCAGAAGGACCGCGCGACGAAGCGGATCGTCGTCGTCGGGGAGATCGGCGGGACTGCGGAGGAGGAGGCCGCGGAGTACATCGCGGACCACGTCACGAAGCCCGTCGTCGCGTACGTCGCCGGCCGCACGGCGCCGCCAGGGAAGCGGATGGGCCACGCGGGCGCGATCATCCAGGAGGGCCGTGGGACCGCGGAATCGAAGGCGAAGGCGTTCGAGGCCGCGGGCGTGCCCGTCGCGGAGTACCCCGTCGACGTCGCGAAGCTCCTCGCGGACACTTGACCACGGGGATCTTCCGGGAGCACGCCCGACGAACGTTCTTATAGCCGCCGTCCATCGTGTCTCCCGGGGAGCCCCAGAGGGGCTGAGAGTATCCCGAGTGAGGGATAGACCCTTGGAACCTGATCCGGGTCATGCCGGCGTAGGGAACGAGCGGACCTTTTCAGCCCGGGGACCCTGAGGAGTCCTCCGGATTTGACGAGCCCCACGAAGCACGTGATGGGAAAGGTGAGCCGCGCCTTCTTCGAGCAGGTCATCGCGAGGAACCTGGGCACGCGGCGCCGGGACGTGATCGTCGGACCCGCGAACGGGGTCGACGTGGGCGTGTGCCGGCTCCCGGACGACCAGGTCCTCATCTCGACGACGGACCCGATCTACATCGTGCCGCCGTACGGATGGGAGCGGGCCGCCTGGTTCGCGTTCCACATCCTCGCGTCGGATCTCACGACGTCGGGCGTGCCCCCGCGCTGGCTGACCCTCGACTTCAACCTGCCCATGGGCATCGAGGACGACCAGATCGAGACGGTCCTGCGGGTCATCGACCGGGAGGCGAAGAAGTGCGGCGCGGCCGTCGTCACGGGCCACACGGGCCGGTACGAGGGCTGCGCATACCCCATGGTCGGCGGGGCCACGTTCCTCGGTGTCGCCCCGGAAGACGGCTACGTGACCGCGAACATGGCCCGGCCCGGAAACCGAATCCTCGTCACGAAGACGGCGGCCCTCGAGGCGACGGCAATCCTCGCGAACACGTTCCCCGGGATCCTCGAGCGGCACACGGACTCTGCGACGACCCGGAAGGCCCAGGCGCTCTTCGAGTCCATGAGCACGGTGGAGGACGCCCTCACCGCCGCTTCCGTAGGGCTGCGTGACGGCGGGGTCTGGGCCATGCACGACGCGACGGAGTACGGGGTCCGCGGGGCCGTCTGGGAGATGGCCCAGGCCGCCCGAGTCGGGGTCGATGTCGACCTGGGCCGGGTCCCCGTCGTTCCTGCGGTCGAGGTCGCCTGCGAGGCGTATGGCATGGAGCCCCTGAACTCGATCAGCGAGGGGACCCTCCTCCTCGCCGTGGACCCGGAGGCCTCCGAGGACGTCGTGAGGAGGCTCCGGAGGAAGGGGATCCTCGCGGCGGACATCGGGGCGTTCACGAAACGGAGAGGTCCCTGCCTCGACCGGGGACGTCCGTTCGTCCCGCCCGAGCGGGACGACTTCTGGCCCGCGTTCAGCCGAGCCATGGCCGGGGCGACGGCCTGATGGCCTCCCGTCGGAAGCTCGAAGGCGTCTACCTCGTCACGTCCCCGAAGCGGCCCGTCTCGCGCCTCCTGGGAATCGTCGAGGAATCCCTGAAGGGCGGGACGGCCCTCGTCCAGTTCCGCGACAAGGGAGATTTCACGGAGACCGAGCGGACGGCGGCCCTGATCGAACTCGTGGAAACATCCCGCCGGTTCCGGGTGCCTCTCCTCGTGAACGACGACCCGCGCCTCGCGGCGCGGTTTCGCGCGGACGGCGTCCACATCGGCCGCGAGGACCCGTCCGCCGCGGAGGCGCGAGCCCTCTTGGGCCCGAGGGCGATCGTCGGCGTGACCGTGTACGGCGGGAAGGACGAGGAGCGCCGGGCCGCCGACGCAGGCGCGGACTACGTCGCCGCAGGGCCCTTCTTCCCGAGCCCGACGAAGCCCGAGGAGCCCGTGATGGACGTCGAGGTCCTCGACCGGATCGTCGGCCGTTCCGCCCTGCCCGTCTTCGCGATCGGGGGAATCACGGCCCCGCGGGCACGGGAGTTGGCGGGCCACGGCGTGGCGGGAGTCGCCGTCGTGTCCGCGATCATGGACGCAGCCGACCCGCGGAGGGCGACGGCGGACATCGTCCGCGCTTTCGCCGGGGGTCGAAGGGGACTACGCGACGCGCCCCGCGGACGGAAAGCATGAGGGCCCTCGTCGCGATGGGGCCCGGGTCTTCCATGGTCCGGTCCTCCTTGGATCGCATCGCGAGGATCGCGGCGATCATGGTCCTCCTCCTCGTCGGGGAGTACCTCCTCTTCGTGCTCCTCGCGATGTCGTACGGAGGCACGCTCTCCGGCGCAGGAGGCAGTCCCGGGCGGTTCGCCCTCCTGTTCGTCCTCCTCGCCCTCTTCGACGTGCTGGGCGCGGCGAGCCTTGACGGGAGGCTCCGGACACGCGCGTCCATCTGAGAGCCACCCCTTCCTTCGCGCCCCTCCAACCGTAAATACACTCCTTGCCAAGCGTTCTTTGGAGTTCCCGCCGGACCTCGGCGCGATCCCATGTCCGAGACGGCTCCCAAGAAGAGGCTGAACCCTCAGCGCACGCCGATCCACGAGGTCGACCCGATCGAGCGGCGGGGCAGTTTCATCGAGGCCCTCCTGCCGTACGGCCGCGACGAGATGATCGCGGAGGCCCAGCGCTGCATCCAGTGCGGGAAGCCGTGGTGCATGGAAGCCTGCCCCGTGGGCCAGGACGCCCGGGGGTACATCAAGCTCATCGCCGCGGGGGATCTCGAGGGGGCCCGGGACCTCATCCTCCGAGACAACCCGTTCGCCTCGTGCCTCGGCCGGGTCTGCTACCATTATTGCGAGCGGGTGTGCCCCGTCGCGAAGAAGGGGGACCCCATCGCGGTGCGCCAGCTCAAGCGGGCGGTGCTCGAGTTCGCAGGACCATCGGCGGCGTACAAGCCCATGCCCACGAACGGGATGCGGGTCGCCGTGATCGGCGGCGGACCCGCGGGACTCATGGCCGCATGGGTCCTCGGCCAGCGCGGCTACCGCGTGACCGTCTTCGAGGCGACGGACCGCCTCGGCGGCCTGATGACGGGCACGATCCCCGCGTACCGCCTCCCCGACGGCGTCTTCCTGGAGGACATGGACCGCTTCAGGGGGCTGCCCGTGGAGTTCCGCTTCGTGACGTCGTTCCCGCAGGACGTCGGCGTAGACGAGCTGCTCGAGGAGTACGACAGCGTGTTCGTCGGCCTCGGGACCCACAAGTCCAAGCGCCTCGGGATCCCCGGGGAGAACCTCGACGGGGTGTACCCGGCCCTCAAGTTCCTCAAGGAGGTCAAGCGCGGCGAGCGGGGGTCTGTCCGACCCCGCGTCGTCGTGATCGGCGGCGGCGACGTCGCGATGGACAGCGCGCGGAGCGCGTACCGCCTCGGGGCGGAGGAGGTCACGATCCTCTACCGCCGGTCCCGGGAGGAGATGCCCGCGGACGACGAGGAGATCCAGGAGGCGATGGACGAGGGCGTGAAGTTCCAGTTCCTCGTCGCCCCGAAGCGGTTCCTCGGGCAGAAGCGGCTCGAGGCGATTGAGCTCCAGCAGATGGTCCTCGGCCCTCCGGACGAGAGCGGACGGCGGAAGCCCGTCCCCGCGGACGCCGCCCCGATCATGCTCCGGTGCGACGTCGCCCTCGTCGCCGTGAGCCAGGAGGCGGACCTCGAGGGCGTGCCCCTCGACCTCAACCTGAAGGTGGGGAAGGACGGGACCCTCGAGGCGGACCCGAAGACGGGCGCGACGGCCCGGCCCGGCGTGTACGCGGGCGGCGGCGCGAGCGTTGTCCACGCGATGGCGGCGGGCAAGCGCGCGGCCCTCGCGATGGACGCGCACATGACGGAGCAGCGGAACAAGCCCGCATGAACCCGCGCGTGCGCGCGTGGGAAACGCGTGGGCGCGAGGATTCCTCCCGGATTCCGCACGGACCCGCAAATCGTTAAATAGAGAGGGTCGCGTCGAGGGCAGCCCGTGCGCCGACTCATCGTGACGGAGAAGTTCAACGCGGCCGTGCGCATCGCGACGATCCTGAGCGACGGCAAGGCGAAGCGCACGTACGTCGAGGGATCCCCCGTCTTCGAATGGAGCCAGGGTGAGGCCCGCCACCAGGTCATCGGCCTCCGGGGCCACATCATCAACCTCGACTACCCGGACGCCCTCAACGACTGGGCGCGCACGGACCTCCGGGAACTCGTCTGGGCGGCCCCCCTGAAGGTGGCCACCGCGGGGAAGATCGCCGCAGCTCTGCGGGCCCTCGCCCACGACCTTGACGAGGTCGTCGTGGCGACGGACTTCGACCGGGAAGGGGAGCTCATCGGCGTGGAAGCCCTCGAGATCCTCCAGTCCGTCCGGCCCGACGTGAAGGTCAAGCGGGCCCGTTTCTCCGCCCTCACGAAGTGGGACATCGAGGGCGCGTTCTCCGAGCTTGCGGAGGTCGACTACCCCCTCGCGTGGTCCGCGGAGTCCCGCCAGAGCGTCGACCTCGCCTGGGGGGCCGTCCTCACGCGGTTCCTCTCGATCGCCTCGAACCAGGTCGGGCGGGACTTCCTCTCCGTCGGCCGGGTACAGAGCCCGACCCTCGCCCTCGTCGTGGACCGGGAGAAGGAGATCCGGGACTTCGTCCCCCAGGACTACTGGACCCTCCACGCGCGCTTCCAGAAGGACGTCGACGGCCAGGCCGTCGAGTTCGATGCGGCCCATGAGCACGGGCCGTACTGGGCCCGGCGGGAGGCCCTCGCGGCCCAGGCCGAAGCGGACACGGCCCCGTCGGGGACCGTCCGGGAGTACATCCAGAACGAGCGGGAGGAGCGACCTCCGCCGCCCTTCAACACGACGATGTTCGTCGCGGAGGCGAACCGTCTTGGCTTCGGCGCGGCCCAGGCCATGCGGATCGCGGAGGACCTCTACCAGGGCGGCTACATCTCGTACCCGAGGACGGACAACACGGTGTACCCGTCGACCGTGAGCCTCCGGACGATCCTCCAGAAGCTCGAAGACTCCCCCTTCGCGGACGCCGCCCGGGAGCTCGGGGCCCAGGAGCGGATTGTCCCGAGCCGTGGGCGCACGCAGACGACGGACCATCCGCCCATCTATCCCGTCGCGGGCGCGGACCGCACGAAGGTCAAGCGGGAGGACCACTGGCGCGTCTACGAGCTCGTCGTGCGGCGGTTCCTCGCGACGGTCGCGCCGAACGCGGTGGCCCTGACCTCGGAGGCGAAGGTCGACCTCGGGGGCCAGCCCTTCAAGGCCGATGGATACGTCGTGAAGGACCTTGGATGGCGGAAGTACTATCCGTACTGGCAGATCCACGAGTCCCGCCTCCCCGCCCTCTCCGTGGGCGAGGCGGTCGAGAAGGCGGCCCCCGTGGAGGTCCGTGAGGACCGGACGAAGCCCCCGCCCCGGTACAGCGAAGGGACCCTGATCCAAGAGATGGAACGGCTCGGGCTCGGGACGAAGTCCACGCGGCACGAGATCATCAAGAAGCTGTACGAGCGGAAGTTCATCGAAGGCCGGTACCCGAAACCGACGACGAGCGGCCAGGCCGTGGTCCAAGCCCTCGAGGACCACGCGGAGCGGATCACGCGGCCCGAGATGACGGCCCACCTTGAGGCGGACATGGACGGGATCGCCACGGGGGTCCGGGCCCGCGAGGACGTCGTCCGGGAGTCCCAGCAGATGCTCAGCGACGTCCTCGAAACGCTCGAGAAGAACCGCGAGGCGATCGGGCAGGAGATCACGGCGGCCCTCATGGAGCAGAACTACATCGGGAAGTGCAACGTCTGCAAGGAAGGAGACCTCGTGGTCCGCCGATCGAGGCGCGGGTCGCGCTTCCTCGGATGCACGCGGTACCCCGAGTGCCGGAACACGCATCCCCTCCCGCAGACGGGATCCGTCGAGAGCGCGGCGGAGACGTGCCCGGAGTGCGGCGCGCCCATGATCCGACACACGGATCGCGGGCGCTCGACGACGTTCTGCGTGGCCTCCGACTGCCCGACGGTCCGAACCGCGAACCTCATCGGCAAGTGCGAGAAGTGCGGAACAGGCGAGCTGACGATCCGCCACAGCATGCGCGGGAAGCGGTTCGTCGGATGCTCGACGTACCCGAACTGCGACAATTCCTACCCGCTGCCCCAGCGGGGGCTCATCGTCCCCACGGAGGACCGGTGCAAGGCGTGCGGGCATCCCGTGATCAAGGTCATCATGCGCGGACGCCCGCCCTGGATCCTCTGCCTGAACATGGAGTGCCCCGCGAAGAACGGGAAGGGGAAACGGAAGGGGACGAAGGCCGCCGCGGGGAAGGGGAAGGCGAGGCGGAAGACGACGAAGAAGGAGGAGCCCGCCGCCCCGGACCTCCCCGCGGGCTAGGGCTGGCCCATGAACTCGAGGAACTCCTCGAGGCTCCGTGGCCGGAAGACGTGGTTCGTCGCCTTCTCCCGCCCGATCGTCGAGCGCGCGGTGGGCCCGTAGTGGTGCCCCGGGCACACGACGAGGTCGTCGTCCATCCTCCGGACCTTGTTGAACAGGGAGTCGTACATGTGCCGCGGGTCGGACCCCGGCAGGTCCACACGGCCGCAGTCCCCGACGAAGAGACAATCCCCCGTGAACACGTGGCCCGAGACGATGAAGCAGCACGAGTCGGGCGAGTGGCCCGGCGTGTGCACGACCTTCACCTTGAGCTCACCGACGGGGAGGATCTGCCCGTCCTCAAGGACGATGTCCTTCCGGACCAGGCTGAGGCGGTGAGCCGCGACCTTCGCGCCCGTCTCGTCCGCGAGGCGCTCGTTGTCGAAGACGTGGTCCGGGTGGTGGTGGGTGTTGAGGATCGTCTCGATCGCGTAGCCATTCTCCCGAGCCGCCAGCTCGAGGATCCGCGCGTCGAAGCTGGGATCGATGACCGCGGCGACCTTCCTCTCCGGGTCCCCGATCAGGTACCCGAAGTTCGCCATCGTCCCGATGAGCCGCTGCTCGAGGAACATCGACCCGGCCCCGCAGGCCTCGGCGCGGGATAAGGGTTTTCGGGGTCAGCGGGCCCTCACGACAAGGTACCCACGGTCGGCGAGGGCCTTCGACACGCGCTCCCAGGAGGTCTGCCCGGGGTCGAACTCGACGAACCCCTTGTCGATCATGTAGTTGATATTGATCTCCACGACCCCGGGCACCTTCTTCAGCGCGCGGTCTACGTCGATCGCGCAGCTCGCGCATGCGAGACCGCGAATCGCGAAGGTGACCCGCTCCGTCGATGGCATCCGGGGGCGAGCAAGGGGCCGCGGCTCTTGGGCTTTTGCCCCCGGCCGCGTCCAGGCCATGCAATCGTTATCAGGATTGAGAGTCCTTCCGGCGACGCCCCCCGGAGGCGGTAAGGATAATAACAGCCCCGGGCCTATCCGGCATCCCCTACGTGGGAAATCTGGAGGAGTGGATGGTGAGAGCTTTTCGAGGACTGTTCGCGACGGCGATCCTCGTGGCCCTGCTGGCGGCGATCCTCGCTCCGGCCGCGGTCGCGGTCTCGGACAGTCGACCGGTCATCGTGGACTTGGGAGCCCCCGCGACGGCGGAGCAGGTCGCTCAGCTGCGGGCCGCGGGGCTGAACGTGGGCGTGGTGTACAAGCACCTTCCCGCCGTGTCGGGCAACCTGCCCCAGGGCAGGACCGCGGCCGTGGGAAACCTTCCGTTCGTGAAGGGCATCCGCGCGGACACCGTGCGGTCGCCCGACGCGCAGCGGGAGTCCTTGGACCTCACCCCGATCCCGATCGAGACGAACTACTTCCTCGACTTCATCGACCGGGAGAAGACGGGGGCCACGGGCGAGGGCGTCTACGTGGCCGTCCTCGACGGCGGGCTCGTGCCGTCCTGGCGCTCGTACTTGGACCCCGAGAAGGTCCGCGTGGACCTCGGTCGCAGCTTCACGGGCCGCAACGGGAACCCCGTCCCGTACACCCTTGAGAACGACCGCGGCGGGCACGGCGTGGCCGTCGCCGCGACGGTCATCGGCTACACCCTCTGGGACAAGCGGGAGACGGGCCAGTTCCTCGCCGAGCCGGCCTCGGGCGCCCCGGGCATCTACACGGTCCCGGGCGTCGCACCGGACGCGACGATCATCCCGATCAAGGTGTGCGACATCGGGGTCTACTGCTGGGACAGCTCAATCTACTCCGGGCTGGACTACGTGATGAGCCTCAAGCTCGGGGACGCGGCGAACGGCGAGCTCATGGGCAAGCCGATCGTCGTGAACCTCAGCCTGGGCGGCTCTGGGCACTCCGAGGCGGAGGAGAACCTGTTCAAGGCCGTCGCGGCCTCGGGCGTCCTCGTCGTCGCGAGCGCCGGCAACAGCGGGCCGAGCCCGATGGGCTGGCCCGGCGCCTACCCCGTCGTGATCAGCGCGGGCGCGGGCGGCTGGCGGAAGCAGTGGTACGGCGCGGAGGACCGCATCAACAACCAGTGGTGGATGGACGACGTCCCTGAGGACGCGGCCGCGATCGACGAGTGGTTCATGGTCTGGTGGTCCGCGTACGAGAACCCGGACCTCGGCCAGGAGCTCGACGTCGTCGCCACGGGCCGGTTCATGCTCCTCCCGTACCTCTGGTCGGGCAAGGCGACGGTCCCCGCGGACCCCGCGCCGCCGGACGGCATCCCGTCGGAGTACACGTTCATCAGCGGGACGAGCTTCTCCGCCCCCACGACGACGGGCGTCGTCGCCCTCATGCTGAGCGTGAACCCCGACCTGACCCAGGCCCAGGCGGAGATGATCCTCCGCATGACGGCCGAGCCGATCCCGGCGGGCAGCTGGGACGCGGG
>Ga0209002_10000032_pt1 | contig 74390 bp, 126 predicted proteins | sample Rifsed16ft2_FD_184010 | JGI IMG/M metagenome (GOLD analysis project Ga0209002, IMG submission 184010) | Soil microbial communities from Rifle, Colorado, USA - sediment 16ft 2 (version 2) | ecosystem: Environmental > Terrestrial > Deep subsurface > Rock core/Sediment | place: Rifle, Colorado...
CTTAATATAATTCTTTAATTTTTGTTCTGGATTTTGACTTATCTTCTGATTTGTCTTTCCTCTCATGTTCGGAGAATCATGTGTCGAAGAATTATCTCCTATTATGATGTTACCAATATTGTTTTTTATAGCATAATTTACAACAAACGATGAGTACTTATGCAACATGTCTTTTTGGATGTTTAATATCTTGTCCGTTGTTCTCCTTTTTGCTCGTTGTATCTTTTTATAATTATTGCTTCCTTTTTTCTTATGTGATAATCTTGATTGAGTTTTTCCGTTTAACTTGTTTCTGTAATGCATTAAACCCATGAATTTTTTTCCAGATAAGGTTATTGTATTTTCTCCATCGAAAATAGTAGCAATGCGTTTAACGCCCAAATCAATGGACAAAAACTTATTATTATCTAAGTTCTTTTGTTCTACGTCAGTTTCTAAACACAAATTTATTTTCCAACCTCTCGTTTTTGAGTATGTAACGCTTCCATAGATTGGTAACGGAATTTCTTGGTTCCATTTTAAATTGAGATATTCGTTTCCAATTCCCAATGTCAACTTAAGAAATCCATTTTTATATTTAATTTGACTTTTCTTAAAAAGAATTGCTTGTAGAAATTTTGGTTTTCTGGGAGGGCACGCATCTTTAACAACTTTTTTTGCTTGTTTCCAAGACGCAAGATTTGCATGTACTTGTTGCATAGCACCAATGAATGAATCGGAATGTAATAATTTACGTTCTAACTTATTTCTCATATGTTTCTGCAAATCAAATTTTGAGAGCCACACACCGGTTTCATCATATACTTTCCAGAATTCCTCCAAAGAACGAGAATATACATCGCCCGCTTCTTTTGCTAATTCGAAGAAACGAGGGTCATATAAACTAAAATTATATGTTTTTTTGGTTATCACTTTATTTCTCCATTTAAATCTTTTTCCATTATTTCTCTAATTCTATCGGAAACCATAATATCTTTATCTAAACACATTTTTCTGTATTTCTTTCTTAATTCTGCAGAAATAAGCACATTAAGCCTTTTGTTGTTATTTTTTTTAATTCTACTCATTTGTTCATAATTAAATAGTTAATAAAAAAATAAAATGGATTAATTTTTAAGTTTATAATTAAAAGTTTATATATTTGTTGTGGTAATTAAAAATCCATGAAAATAGAAGACATAGAAATAACATTTGGAAAATCCGTTCTTGTAGAGAAAACTCAAAGAATGGATTTTTTGCGTTTAGTCGATTCTTTGTGTGAAGATGTTCTTGGAAGTTTTTTACATTGCAACATAACTGGTACAGGATGGGCTACAATAATCAGATATTCAGACATTAAAACAGTAACTGAAGAAAATTATTGCTTATTAAGAATAATATTATTTAAAGATACAAAAACTGAGCAAATTCACATTGATGAATCACATCTTAGAGTTTTTATGTGTGATCATTCTTATAGAGAACAATCTTATATAGCAGAAGAACTTGGAATCTTTCTCGCAGATTCTTGTCCATTAATTTGTCATAAAGAAACTTTACCTGCTTTAATATTAGAAATTATGTCAAACCTAATTGAGATAATCTCTTGGAAAAATTTCAATTTATCATTTGTTTTATCGGATATGACTGTTCCATTTGCTTTTTGTAACAAACCAAGTCATTGTGGAGGTTTATATGGTTTAACCAATGTATTAATATCAACTGGAGAAGATGTTATTTATCCACTTCATTTTAAAACTCTTTTCAAAAAAACTAATCAGTGGAAAAAAAATTTAAAAAGAAAAGGCAGGAGAGCATTGAAAAAAAACTTAACTTTGGAGCCAATTTAAAACTTTGAAAACAGAAGAAGAAATAAAAGAAAGAATCGCTCATATCAAAACACTTGGAAAAGGATATGGTATCAACGACAGACGTATTAAAGAACTTGAGTGGGTTCTTAAAGAAAACAAAAAATCTAAAAAACAAAATGGAAAATAAACGAGATGAAATATTAAAATGGGCAGAAGAAACTAATTTTTCGGCTCATGATGTGTTTGATGATATGAATGACCAGTTGGAAATAATAAAAGCATTTTATTCTGAAGAATGCCCAAAAGACCAATCAGGTATAGTTTTAACGCTTCATGATGCTGAAATATTAGCTTATGAATACGCAAGAAGACTAATCGAACATCAAAAGAAACAATAAAGTTAAAAAATCGTTTAATAATTTAACAGCAAAATATATGTCGTACGATATCTCATATTATTCCAAGGAAACTTGGAATAGACCTTACGAAGAAAGAGAACTTATTAAAGTTTATCCACATAAAGCCGAAGGTGGTACCGTTCGTGCTGAACTTGTTGATGGAATATTAGTTCCAGCGACTATTACGGAATGCGAAATGAATATTACTTACAATTATTCAAGTTTTTATTATAAACATCTTGATTCTAAAAAAGGAATACGTTGGATTTTTGGAAAGACTGGCGCAAAAGTAAAAAAGAGACTTGAAAAAGCAATTATGGAACTTGGAGCAAATATAAACACATCTCCTTTCTGGCAAGTTGACTCAAAACATACAATAGGTAGAATTTTTAAAAACTCTATTTTGCCCGGTTCAGTTTCAGAAGAAATGCATAATGAATACCGCACAGTTGAAGATTGGGACAACCATCCAGATAAAGAATATTTGGTGGAAATTGGCTATTTAAGAGATGGTGGAGCTTATTGGAAAGCAACACCAGGAAATGCCGGTTATGCATTGTTGCAAATTTTAACTTGGATTGCTCAAAATCCAGATGGCGTTTTTAATGGAGACTAAAATTAACATAATGAAAAATTCTTTATTTTACAATCCTCCTCGCTATACTGCTACACACAGATTTGTTATGGTTGAAAAAATAAACAATTCAAGTCTTCTTAAAGGTAACAGTTTATATGAATTATTAAAAACTTGTGGTTTTGATGAATATACAACTGAAGTACCATTAAATGATTTTAACAAAGTAAAAAAAATATTAAACTTACCATTTAAAACAAAAACAGTAAAAATATCAGAATGGTTAATAGGAATTATTGGAGAAAATCGTTATGATGTTTATTTTAACATTTGGGATGTTGAACTGAAAAAAAACGGAATGACAATATTTAGTGCCAGAAGATTTGATAATATTGATTTTTTTAATTTAATAGATTGAAATAATGAACAAAGAAGAAGTTAAAAAGAAATATTTTGATTTAATTAATCAGAAATGTGCAGGAGCAATTCCACTACTAATTGTTGTTGTTGGTTCTCAAGCATATGGAACCAATTTGCCGACGTCTGATTTTGATATGAGTGGAATTTTCATTCAATCAAAAGAAGATATTTATGGTTTTAACTATAAAGAACAAATTGAAGAAAAGAAAGAAAAAGGAGATTTTGAAAAGAAAGACAAAGATGATGCTGTGTTTTATGAAATTAAAAGGTTCTTGCAATTAGCACAAACAGCCAATCCTACAGTGTTGTCAATTCTATTTTCTCCAGATGATTGTATTATTTATAAACATCCAGCATTTGATAAAATTTTATCTCAGAAATATAATTTCGTAACAAAATTATGTAAAAATAGTTTTGCTGGATATGCAACAAGTCAAGTTGTGAAAGCTAAAGGTCAAGATAAAAAAAATAATTGGGAAAAGGAAAGGACGGAACGAAAAACTGTCTTAGATTTTTGTTTTGTTCCAAATAAACAAGGCTCTATTCCAATAAAAAAATGGTTAGAAGAACGCCATTTAAAACAAGAACTTTGTGGATTAGTCAATATTAACCATATGAAATATATGTATGGTGTTTTTTATGATGAAACGAATACTAAATACAGCGGAATAGTTTCAAATGAAGAAACATCTAATGATGTTTCTCTTAGTTCTGTTGAAAATAAAAATGAGCTTCCTATTTGTCATATACAATTTAATAAAGATGGATATTCTACTCATTGTAGAGAATACCGTGAATATTTAGATTATTTAAAAAACAGGAATACTCAAAGATGGGTTGATTCAAAAAACCATGGTCAAAAAATAGATTCTAAAAACATTATGCATTTAGTCAGGTTACTAAGAATGTCTCGTGAAATTTCTGAAAAAGGAAAATTTATAATTCGTAGACCAGACGCTGAATATTTAAAATCTATAAGAAGAGGCGAAGTTGATTTGCAAGAAATTGTTGATTGGGCTGAAAAAGAAATTAAAATAATTGATGACTTATTTAAAAAATCTAATCTGCCAGAAAATGTTGACAAAAAAATTATTAATGATTTATTAGTTACTATTAGAACTGAAATTTACGAAAAATTATGAACAACGAAGAACTAATAAAGGTTTATCAAAACACAAAAGAAATTTGTGTGGATATTCCAGCTCCGGATAGCGTAAAATATATTGGTATTCATTACAAGGGCGAAATGCATTCTCGCAAAACGGAAGGCAATGTTATTGTTGAGCCTTTAGATACTGTTTCTGCTTTAATTAAATATTCTAACAGGAAAAACACAAAAGGATTTCAAAAAAGTAATGCTATATTAAACAATGCAAGTTCAAAGAGACCTGGAGGTGGAATTTTGAGTGGCCAAAAGGCACAAGAGGAGAGTTTGTTTAGGTGTTCTAACCTTTTTCATATTCCAAATAGTTTTTACTCTATCCTTTCAAATGAATTTATTTACACTAAGGAAGCATTTTTTGTAAAAGATGTGAATTATAAAATAATAAACCCAATCCAAGCTGATGTAATTACCATGCCGGCTGTTAATCTAAACAAAACTCACATTGATAATTTAAAAACTCAAGACTCTATTGAAAATTACGAACAAGTAATGATAGAAAAAATTGAAAAAATATTTGATGTTGCGGCTTTTCATTTATGTGATAATCTAATATTAGGAGCATGGGGATGTGGAGTTTTTAAAAATGAGCCCAAAGTTGTAGCTGAATTTTTTAATAAAGTAATAGAAAAGAAAAGGATGCTTTTCGATAATATTATCTTCGCTGTTATAAATGATAAAAACTCAGTTGCAAATAATTATGAAATATTCTTAAACACTATAAAAACAGAATTTTAAAAATGCCAAAACTTAATGTAATATCAAATCCTAATAACGTTTCCATTTCATGTGTTGTTAATGGAAAAATTTCTGTTGCCAGCATTGATAATTTACAGGATGGACGTTGGTGGATTTCAAGAGTTAATGTGCAAGGTGCTGAAAAAGGAAAAGGGCTTGGCTCTTTAATGCTACAAAAGGCCATAAGTGAAGTCTTATCTTTTGGTATAGCTGAGATAATTGTTGTTCCCGGAGGATATGATAACAACATAGATAAACAGATGAATTTTTACAAGAAGAATGGATTCACATTAACAAACAAAGAAGGTCTTATGACTTATAAAAACAAATAAAATGAAGACAAAAACCTATAAAATAATTTTACTTCCATCAGAAAATTCGAGTAAATTATTATTAAATTATAAAACGCTCCATTATGATGATGGAAATTTAGATTTAGATGGAGAAGTGTTTTCGCAACATCTTTATATTATATCCAACGAAATTAATGAAGGTGATAATATTGTTTGTATTAAAAATGGAACAATAGCAAATCAAATGGGTATCAACAAAACAGGAAGAACTGGAATATGTGTTTTTCCTAATGGTAATGATGGAAGTGTTTGGGTGAAAATAATAGCTTCAACAGATAAATCATTAGAATTGCCTTGGATACCAAAATTATTTATTTTTAATTATATCGAAAAATACAATCGTAATAATATAATTGCTGAGGTTGAATTGGAATGTGAGAATGTTGTTTCTAATAATCAAAATATTAAAATAAACTCTGACGGCTCTATAATTATTCACCATCAAGTCAAAACTTACACTAAAAAAGAAGTTATTGAATTACTTAAACAAAGGGGTAATGATTTTGCTAATGATAAAGAATATACATTAGACCAATGGATTGAAGAAAATTTATAACATGAAAGAAAATTACATCATTGAAATGCATAAGGCAGTTGACTCCTGTAAAGCAAATACAATTTATACAGACGAGCAACTTATCAAAATGAAATCTGACGGAGAAAAAATCTTCAATGAAATTTTTGAAGTTGACGGAAAAATAATTACCTTCGATGACAACGGAACAGAAAAAGAAGTAAAAGTTGAAATTGAAAAATACGTATTCGGACATAATGATTTTAAGATTTACTGTAGTGACTTCATGATTAAGAAAGCAATGAAAGAAGTTTTCTTTAATTTAAAAAAAGATGAAAAAATTGGACATCAAAGTACTAATGGTTATGGAACAGCATTTGTATTAAGTTATGATTTAAAAAATAATTAGAAAATGACCAGACAAGAAACAAATAGATTAATTTTAAAGCAAATTTTAGCTATGGTTGAAGGTGCTCCAGACTTAAGATTTCAACAAATTTTAATCAATATGGGAATTAATCAAACACAATTAGTTGGAACTATGCCAAACGAAATAATGATGTGTAAGGATTTATATCACGAGGAAAGTATTAAAACGCTTGAAAGAATAAATAAGAAAGATGCTTAAAAGTAAGATATTCAATTTCTTTGCAGTTAAACTTGTAGAAGGTGCTCATACTCAATTTTATAAAGAAAGAGATGAACATAACAGAGAAATAAGTGAATTCATTGAACAGTTAGGAAAAGATGGAAATACTTTTATAAACATGAACTCAGTAGGTTATGGAAGATTTGAAAGTGTTGACAGAATAAGAACTATAATAATTTACATAGAAAACCAGACAAGGAAAGTTCTTGTTGAAAAAATTAAATCATAAGAATGGCTAAATGTAAAACGTTTTATTCGGATGATAATAGAACAAACTATGAAATGCATGATTTAGAAATAAAATCTTTTCTTGAAGAATTAGAAACAAATGGGCACACATTTATAAATATCAACACAATTTCTTTTGGAAGAAATAATGGTTATGTTGATAGATTTAGAACCGAAATTACATACATGGAAAATCCAACAAGAAAAGTTATTGTTGAGAAATCAGAAGCATAAGAATGGAAATAAATAAATGTTATAACGAAAAGGCTGAGGAATTTTTAGTAAAGGCTCCAGATAATTTTATTGACCTCACTGTTACATCACCACCCTACGACGACTTGAGAAATTATAAAGGTTTCACTCTTGATTTAGATTTTGTTATAAAAGAATTATACAGAGCAACAAAGAAAGGCGGAATTTGTGTTTGGGTTGTTGCTGACCAAGTAAAAAAGAACAGTGAAACCGGTACCTCATTCAGACAAGCTCTTAAATTTATTGACCATGGTTGGAAGTTACATGATACAATGATTTACAAAAAACTCAATCCAACACCAAATGCCAGAGCCAGATACCAACAATGTTTTGAGTATATGTTCGTATTTTCAAAAGGAAAACCAAAAACAACCAATATAGAACTACGAGAGCGAAGAAACAAATGTAACGACAAAAGAACTTTCAGGAAAAAAAAGTTTTCCAGGAACGCAAATGGAGACTTTAACACGAACGATTATCACTTCAAGGAAAGAGTGCCAAAAGAAAATATTTGGGAATACTATGTTGGTGGTGGTAACAGTTCTAAAGATAAAATAGCTTTTAAACATCCGGCAATTTTTCCGGAGGAGCTTGCAAAAGACCATATATTAAGCTGGACAAATGAAGGAGACTTGGTTTGTGATATCATGGCCGGTAGCGGTACAACTTTTAAAATGGCAAGACTAAATAAGAGAAACTATATCGGATGTGAAATCTCAAAAGAATATTGCGATGATATCATAGATGAAAGAATGAAAAAATATCCAGAAGAAATATTAATTAAATAACAACATTATGACAGCAGAACAATTTTTAGCGTTAAAAAAAGATCCGTTGCAGAAATATAAAAAATTGTATAGTTTTGCAGTTGAATTCTCTACTAAAGCTCACTTCTTAAAAAGTTATGGTAATTTACCTTATCAGGCTCATTTATTTGATGTGGAATATGTAATCGTTAAATTTGGTTATGGAGAAGAAACAGTTGAAGGGTACGAAAATAGAATTGCTGCACTATTACACGACACAATTGAAGATTCGATCTACAACTATAGTGATGTTAAGAAAATTTTTGGTATTAATGTAGCAGAAATGGTTTATCTTTGCACTGATTTTAGAGGACGAAACAGAAAACAAAGAAAGCCAGATGCTCTTTATGAAGAAATGAAAGGAAATCCAAGAGCTGTAATTATAAAACTGGCTGATAGAATTGCAAATGTTATGTTTTCTATCGAAAGTGGCGAAATGATTGATACTTATAAAAAAGAACATAATCATTTTAAAGAAAGTTTATATACTCCTGGAGTCGGAGAAGAAATGTGGAAATGCCTTGATTTATTACTTATACCATCATATCAAGAACTTTTAAAAAATTAAATTTATGGGATATTCAACAGATTTTAGTGGTAAACTTTTATTCACAAAAGAATTAAAAGCCAGCGAACTTGCTGAACTTAATAATTTTCTTGGCAAAGACTGCAGAGAACATCCGGAATGGGGAAATGCCAACCTTAGTTATATTGACTTGCAATTAACTAAAGATTTTTTTGGACTTGAATGGGATGGTTCCGAGAAAACATATGATTTGGTTGAAAAAACCAATCTTGTCATTGAAAATATGAGAATAAAATATCCAGACTTTGGATTAACCGGAAAATTATTAGCTCAAGGAGAAGATATAGGCGATGCGTGGATTCTTGCTATAGAAAATGGAAAAGCAAAACATAAAAAAATAGATTTAAGTCACAAGAAAAAGATAACTTGTCCACATTGTGAAGAAGAATTTTTCTTGGATGAAGAAAAAAAATATTCATTTTCATTTGTTTTCTCCGGTTTTCGAGATAAAATTTTGGAAAACAAAATAAGAGAAAAGGATTGGGAAGTAACAGAAAATATTTCCAAAAATACCACACATCTTGTAATGAAAGATGAAACTAAAATCAGCAGTAAAAAAACACAAGCTTTGAAAAATGGTTGTGTAATTTTATCAATAGAAAAACTTGCAAATTTTTTAAACAATTAAACAATGGGAATAGACATCAATATTCATATCGGGCCATATATGGTCACAAAAAGCAATAAGGAGATTCAAAAAGAATGCACTGTCAATACTTGTTTGAATACGGATTGTGAAACACATAAAGAAAATCAAGTAGTGCACAGTAAGTTTTGCGCCAACTGCGGTTATTCAATTGGTAAAAAGAAATATATTGAAATTGAAAAAATAACTCCTTATTCATTGTTAGAAGATGAATTTTTAGATGAGCTACATTGTGCATATGATTATGAAAATATAGAAATATATATTTCCAATCAATGCTCTCCATTCGATAGAGAATTTGACTCAGATAGATTCTTTGAAATTGATTTGCAAAAGGCTGATTCCCAAAAAGAAATAGACTGGTTTAAAGAAAGATTTAAAAAAATAATTTCATGTTTTGAACTTGAATTTGGAAAAGATTCTATTGAATTCAAATGGGGAATAATAAAGTGGTTTTCTTAACTCGCAAAAAATGGAAAAAGAGATAAAATTTAAAGTATGGGATACTAAACAAAATATATTTTTAGAGGAAGTTCCTTTTGTGGAATCTTGGATTGGTAATGATTGTTGGGACGACGCAGAAGATGCAAGTCCGTATGATTGGACAACAGCACCAACGCACAATGGGAGATTAATCTGGCTCCAATTCATAAATTCAACTGACACGAACGGAAAAGAAGTTTATGATGGTGATATTTTAGAAGCTCCATCTGGAAATAAATTTATTGTAAAATGGTACGACGAAGAAATGAGATGGGTAATGTTTTCAAAAGACACTTGGTATAATATGAATATGAAATTGCACAAAGTTATTGGAAATATTTTTGAAAATCCTGAACTAATTAGTTAATATGGAAGCACAAGAAAAATTAGAAACAGTACTCAACCACATTCAAAACGTACAAAGGAACTGTTATAAATTAGGATTAAAGCTAATTAAGTTAGGTGAGATAGAACTTGGAAGAAATTTAATCGCCAATGGACAAATACATGATAATAGCAAACTTAAAGGCATTGAGTTCGATCATTTATTTTATGACGACCCTATGTTACCTGATGTTATAAAACATCACAGTTCCACGAATCCTCATCATCCGGAATATTGGTCAAAAATACAATCTATGCCTGAGCTTTATTTGATCGAGCTTGTTTGTGATTGTACCGGTAGGTCTGCAGAATTTGGTTCTGACATACGTATTTGGTTTCATGAAGAAGCAACAAAAAAATATAATTTTTCAATGGATGATGAAGTTGGGAAAAAAATAATTTATTATCTCGACTTATTATTAGATAAACCTTTTAAAAAAAAATAAAATGACAGACACATTTTCTAAAGAAATACTTTTTAAAGAAAACGATTTAATAGAAGTAAAGCCAGAATTTATTCAGGATATAACCTATACAAATAAACCAACAATAGGTACAAAATACAGAATAAGAACCGTATTTGGTGGAGATATTTGGACTTATGGATTAAATTTTGAAACTGGAGGTGATACCTATATAAATATTAGTCATAAACACGTTAAACTTGCTAAATAAACGATGACAGACTACAGAAATTTATCAGACTGGGCAAAAGCCAAAGTAGATAAAACAATTGCCGAAGAAATTGAGCCCGGACCTCGCGAAAATAAACACAATGGTTTTAAATGGAATGAACCAGAATATACACTTAACAGAGTTCATAATGGTGATTATTGTTCAGAGTGCTGGATGATTTACTATAACTGTTTATGCTCACATGATAACTAAAATTATGAAAGAAAAAGACGATTTCACTATCTCTACAAGATATTCAGAAACAGAATATCCGGATAAGCATGGAAGATGGGCGAGAAAAGTTTATTTCAAAAACATGATGATTGCCTGGATAAACAGAGTTGAATACAATGGTTTTGTCTTTTACACAATAACTGATTATTTCCCATCGTTAATGCAAGACAATCCTTGCTATACTGGAAAAGATGACGATTTTAATAAAATAGTTTCAGATGCTAAAATTAGATTTCTATCATTCTTAAATGCTTGTAATACATATGATTGCAATAAATAAGCGATATGCCAAAGCATAAGAAAAAATATCCACATCTGCCACATGGCGAATATAATAAAAGAAATTATAAAAAAGGTGAAACAGAACCAACCCAAATAGGAGGATTGCACAGAAAAGTTACAAATGGTGAAAAAATTCTTATATTTAAACACGAAATTACCGATAGGGAATTAAGTAAAAAAATAAATCGTTCTGTAAAATCCATTCATATGATTAGACACAAAATAAAAACAGGTATCTATTTATTATAAAAATGACAGAAGAAAGTAGAAATAAATTAATTGCTCAAGGAAGACAAGATTTGGTTGATACCTATGATTTACTTCAAACCGGTTATGCTGGTATAAATAGAAGTGGGACAATAGTAGATAGAAGATTATTTCCAGAAGCTATTGAAATTAAACACAATTCAATGTTTGATACTCCTCCTCCTAAAAAAATATAATATGAAAAAGAAAGTCACTTTAGTTCTTGTTCCTTTTTATCCTAACAAATTAGAGCCAGGAATGCTTATGGCATATAAAAGGAAAAAATTACAGCCGGAAACACATGATTATAATCCATTTTATTTAACACAGTCAGACGTGACAGTATTGCATCATTATAATGATATTAATAGTGAAATTATAAAATATTGGACACCTGTTCAACCATATCTTATTTCTAATGATGAATTAGAAGAGTTTGAAAATGATGACCCTCTTGTATTTTCTGTTTATGGAAGATTATGTGTCGCTTTTTTTGATGATTTGCTTGGCAATGATATATCGTGGGTAAGAAAAGTTATAGCCGGTCCATTAGAACTTGGTTCATTAGATATAGAGCTTATTAAAAAAATAATCAAGAACGGAGAAAGCTCTGGAGGTAAGTGTGAAATAGATATGGAAGAAAAAAACAAAGGTAATATTGTTATTTTCAGTTAAAACTATTAATTTTGACAAATATCACTAAAGTATGTGGTATAAAAAACTATGATATGGCTAAAAAGAACTCTAAAAGGGAAAAAATAACTTTTGAAACAATTAATGGTTTTAAATCAATTAATGGTGGACACATTTTAAAACCTGGAGCGAAGCTCATTCCTCGTGATATAACTAAAGAAAAAGAAGCCGACGAAAAGAAAGTTAAGGAAGATTTAGTCAGATATGAAAAAGATTTAAAAGAAGAAGAAATTAGATTCAAAAACCTACCTTGTCCATCTTGTAAAAATAAAAAGAAAGAAATTAATATAATTTCTCACATAGACGGACCAACCGTTTATGGAGGACACAATAATAGAGCTGTTGTTCTCGCTGAATATTGCATATGTCAAGGTTGTGGAATTATGTACGTCGATTTAAATAAGAAAAAAGTAACACCTCCTTATAGTGGAATGTTTTCAACGAGTTTATATAACAGAAATTATTATTAATATGGTCGTAATTTGCAAAAATGCCTCATGTCGGCCAAATGACATTCCTACTTCTCAATGGGTAGTAAAAAACAATGAATACACTGTCGTTGGTGTATGGAAGATGAATATGCAAGGTGGAATTTTGGGATTTGAACTTGCTGAAATAAATCTTACCGGATGTGCACCATATAAGTACTATGCTGCAAATAGATTTGTAATTAAAGAATTACAACCCCAAGTAAAAGTAGAAGAAAAGTTCGCAGAAGAACTTGCTTAAAATTCCTTAGCAACAAATTATACATTTATTACGTTTAAATTATTGTACGTATCAAAATATACAATATGAAAATCCAAGCAGATAAACAATTAGGTTTAATGTTTCAAGATAATGCTATTTTCAATCAGCATTTATTTAAGGTTCATTATGAAAAATACATTAAGGATAAAAGTTTATCCGAAAATGATTTAAAAGATTACACAAGCGAGCTTGTTGATTTTATAATGAATCCATCTATGAAAAACTGGGACAATGTAAGAATTCAAAACCCTATTTTACAACCAATAGAAGGTCTTGCATTTCCTGTTAATAAAAACTATGTGTTTAGTCAAAAAGCTTTAACTATAGCCAATAGTATAAAACTTGATATTACGAAATTTGACCCGGTAATTATATCTTCCTTAACAGAAGGAAAAATGTGTACTTTTTTATGTGGAAAAAATTTAGCTTTCAGATATTGGTACAAAAACAAGCAATTGCTTGGAATGATTTTAGAATTCAACGAGCAAGATGGAATGGTACGTTATGTCAATTTCAGATTGAAAGCCAGCGACAGCTCTTATTATTTTCCTCAAGACCATCCGGATACAATGCATTGGAAAGATACTTATTTTATTCAGTTTTTAAAATTGCTTTTCTTTTTAGAGTTTAGTGATGTAGAATATAAACTACTTGGTCCAAATCAAAAATATGGAACAAAAAGAGAAGGAAACTATCTAAACGCAACAAAAAGGAACATAACAATAGTTGATTCTAATTGGAATATCGTTACAATCAACAAAAATGCTTTTACCGTTTCTGGTCATTTAAGAATGCAGCCGGTAGGAAAAGACAGAATGGGCAGAAAATTGATTTTTATAGAAGAATTTGATAAAAGTGGATATACCAGAAAAGGACAAGGAACTGCAGGCACAACTCAGGAAGAAATTGATAAAAACATCTAAATGATTGAGTATTTAAACATAATAAAGATAGAGCCTCCTAATTTAATTAACTTTCCACAGAAAAGAAGAGTGCTTGTTGAAAAATTTATTTATAAAGAATATCCTTTAAAAAAAGTTTTAGAAAATTACCGCAATTCGATAGTAGCTCCCGGTGAATACGTATGGGTGATAGACGCTAATAGTCTTGTTATAGAAAGATATATAATTTCTTTAGTCCCAGAAATATTAGAAAATGGGAGTAAAATATTTTTTTTCGATAAAAAAGGGAAATTTCGTGAAATTCATACAATGATGCATGTTTTTTTAGATACAAATAATACATTAAATACTTTTCATTTATATGGAGGTCATTCGTCTGGTGATAAACTTATATGTTCTTCAGAAGAAGATGTTTTAATTTCATTAAAAAAATATATTCCATTACTAATAAAGAAAATACAAGAAAATTTATTTAGAGGAAATATGAGTATTGAAAAACAAGCAGGAAAAAAAACAAGAATAAAAGAACTCCAAAAATTTCAAAAATTTTTAGCTAAATCATGAACTACCTTAAGTGTAAAGATTATTTTATTTTCAAGTTCAGATTTTATGCTGATAAAAGGATATTGGATAAATGGCATAGAGATGGTGGAGGAGTCCCAAAACAACATTGTGATAGAGCTGTTGCGAGCTGTAATTTTTTATTGGCTTTAGTGAAAAAAATTACTGGCAAAAAACAGGAATATTGGTTTTCAGAATACTTATTTGAGCCATACGATTGTATGATAGAAGAAATACAAGAAACTCATGGAATTTATAGGTTTTTGCTTTCGGATGGGTATTATACTTTTTTTATTCCAATACGTCATACTGAAATTATTGAATGGATTAAACCGAAAATAAAATTCCCTCATAAAATAATCAAAAAAACAAGTGTTGGATTTATCAATCACAATGAAGATTGTTCTTTTCACAGAAGTTTGTCCGCACAAAGAACAAAAGACTTTAAACAAAAAATATTAATTGCAGAAAGCACAAGAAAGGTATTGTTCGAAAAATGTAATAATTGGTAAATGTATAACATACTAAAAAACAAAGAAGTAAAAATAAGAAAGCCGAGAAAATGTTTTGGTTGTTTGGATATTGTGCCAATTGGAAGAATTATGACATATGTGGTAGGAGTTGAAGATGGAGTATTCGGAACTACTTATTGGTGTGATTTATGTGACGCTTATTTTCATTCATGTTCTGAATTCGCAGAAGATGGAATTTCAGAAGGTGAATTTAGGAACGAAATGAGTTATAATCAATTTAAAAAAGAGTATCTTTGCCAGGAAAGAAAAGTCTTATTTGAAAAAGATAATTTAAGATTAATCATAAACAAAGTTCTCAATAAATAATACCATGGAAAAAAAAGAAAAATTAATAATTGGAATTCTTACAGAAGATTTAAAAGGAATTAAAAAAACTCTTAAAAATCAAGAAGAACAGCTGAGCGACATTCGCAAAAATGGAATCAATAAAGAAATTCATAAAGCGTATCACATTGAAATTCAAACTGGACTTAGTTATACTTCTGGATATTGCACTGGTCATATAAAACTTGCTGAGTCAGTGATTGGACTCCTTGGAATGAGCAATAAAGAAATCGAAGAGCTTATTGCTGACAATAAAAGAATAAGCGCTGAAAATAAAAAATATCTCAAAGAGATGTTTGATGATATTAAAAAAGAAATAAAGTCGGATGACAAGAAGAAAAAGAGTAAAAAATAAATGGCATTTCACTTTAGGAGATTTTGAATTTAAAAAAGCTACTTATCATCCTGCCGGCAAAAAATCATTTGAAGTGTGGTATAAAAACGATTTTATAGGGGATTGTATAGTGCCATTTTATAGATCAAAAAATAACATTCAAAAGTTGGAAATTTTCTCAAAAGAAGATTCAGGAACTAAATATAGTGCATATGATTTTGCTAATGGAGGAAAACAACCAATTGGTAATGTGTTTTGCATTGGATTAAGAAGCAATTTCCCAACCACAATAATTAAAGCAGAATTATTTGCTGATAAATCAGACATGGTTTCAATTAGAAAAATATTATTTGAAAAATATCCAGAAAAGCTTAAATTTGTTACTCTTGATGTTATTTTGAGAGAGTTAAACCATGGCGAATTATTTTGAGCAGTAAAATGAAAAGAACCAAAAATAGCAAACCAAAGAAAAAATGGTCAAAGCAATGTGGAGATTTTTCATTTAAAAATGCCACACAAAATAAAGAAGGTTCTATATCTGTTGATGTGTTTTTTAAAGATGAATTTATTGGTGTTATGTCATGCACAAATAGGAAATTTACAGATAAATACGGTTTAGGAATTTATGATTTTTCAGAACAAAGACGTTCCGGAACTGCTATTGGTTTTGTAGAATGTTCGGGAATAATACATGGACTTCCAAAATCAATATTAAAAGTAGAATTAAAAAGGAACTCTATTTTATCTTTAGAAAGAAAAGTTTTAATAGAAAAATTTAAATTAATTGAAGAAATTGATTGGATGGAAACATTTAGCTTTAATAATCTTAGATTATTACTTCGATGAACAACAGTAGATTATACCAATATCCAGCACTATTCAATGAACAACAGTAGATTATACCGATATCCAGCACTAAATGAATTTAATAATACTCTTTCTATTCATCATGATGAATCCCATTCACACGCTAAATTTCATCCCGATTTTAGAAAACCAATCATTAATAAAGCTCAAGCAAGAAGCATAAGAAAAAAGACTGGCTGTAATTTCGTTATAACCGGAGATATATTTTATTATAAATTATATTGGGTAAATTTTTGTCATGAATATGGACTTGTTAATCATGTTAATATTAAAGAACAAAACGGAATGGCAATAGTTAGAGACAACGAAGTTATATGGTATTCAATACCTGGTCAACCAGAAGGACTTGCTGAAAGAAAAGTACTTATAGAAAAAACAAGAACAAAATTTATACTTGAAGGTGTTCGGCCATATTTAAATTTCATTACAGAAAACAGAAAAATGACAAAAGAAGAATTAAATAAGTACGCCGACCAAGAAGCATCTTGGTTACGATATTACGGCAATATTGACACAAGAACATCAGACCCATTCGATGATGCAAAGTTTTATGACCGCATAATCGGAATAGGATATGCAAAGAGAGTTTTTCCTCTTCCTTTTAGATGCGTTGCTGGATATGTTACAAGTAAAAAACCAGCATTAGAATCTTCCGTTGAGGAATTGGAATTTTCTTCCGGACCAAGGAGTGCAGAAAATAATATATATTCTGCATTAGAATATGTATTCGCAACAAATTTTGAAGGCTCTGAAAAACTTAGAGATTTTATTCGCTCTTAACAAAAAATTATTTATCTTTGTTTTCACATGAGCAAGCAAAAGAAATCATCCTTAAAAACAAAAAGAGTTTTATTTGATACACAATACGATATGTGCGATATGATTTATAGAAAACTATCAGAATTGATGTTATCGGTAAATAAATTAGAAATAATAATAAAGCACGAAAAATTTGGTAATTTTAAATTACTTATAAATGAAAGTGAAAGTGAAAAAATTCAATTTTATACAATCACAGAAAAAAATATTCTCATTAAAAATATTGGTTATGTACCTTTAAATAACATATCTCTAGAACAATTAGAAGACCCATTTATATATTTTATATGCGGAGAAATTAAATTCATAAATTCAAGACCAGAAATTTACTCTGAATGGTTTGAACAAATTAAATGCACAATGCAAGAATTGTTGGATGAAGAAAAAAAATACGAAGAATTAAGAAGCAAAATAGAAGAACTTCCAATATTTTCACCAACTCGAGAAGTATTAATAGAAAAAAATAATTAAAATGATATTTAAAAAAGGAAATATAATAACAACAAATGAAAGAAACGCATTTGAAATTCTTGGTGTGAATGAAAGCGAAATTTGTGTGAGAGATTTGATAACTGAGGATTTCTCAGTATTTTCAAAAACAGAACACACTTATTCATTATTTAATCCAAAGATTGTTCTTAAAAATTGCATTAAAGAAGTTGTGGATGATACTGAAATTAGTATTCATGATAAAGAATTCATAACAGATAACATTAACATATTATTAGAAAAATTCATCATATGAGTAATAATACAAATAATTTCAATTTCGATGCCGTAGGAACTTGTTATTTTGTTGACCCAGAATACCACATGATGCTACAAATTAACCAATTGTGGGATTCAACCGGTGATTTAGGTAAAGGAGATTCAATAGGAAGAACATTTGAGGCATATTACACATATCGAGATAAACGTTTTGTGGATGCTATTAAAAGTTGTTGGGTTGAAATAGATCTAGAAAGTGAACATGGTTATTATTACCAAGGCTATAGATTTCCTTCACATGATGATAAAACTCTATCAAGAGACCATTATTTGAATACAATTTTAACGCTCATTGCATCTAATCATACCGAAGGTGAAGTTAAAGAATTTGTTACTCATGTTAATTGGAAACTCAGTGAGAAGTATAATCAAACATTAGATTTATGGTTGTGGTCAAGAGCTGTTTCCGGCATATGGTGGGCGAAAATTTTGTCACCAATTGTTGAAATATCTTTAATGAGCATAAATGTATTATGGCAAAAATTTTGTTATTTAATAGCGCCGTTTTCTCCGGAATTGAGCCAAGAAGAATTTTGTTCCACACCTAAACCAGTTAAAACTAAATGGCAAAAAATTGTTGGTAATGCATTGTTCCCATCTTATACAATGACTCAGATAGCTTGGAAAATACATTATTCAAAAAATTCAATATCAAAAACTATTTTAAAATGGTTACTCCTAAAAATTGCTAATAAACACAACTATGTTGTAAAATTATTATTGGATGATTCCAAAGTCACTAAGGAGCAAGTTTATTCTTATAAACCAATGCTTGGAGGTAGATGGGACGGAATTTTAAATCCTCAAATAAATGATAGAGATTTACATATAATTGATGGTGCAAGATATGGAAATCATGAACAATTGTTAAGTGCAAATGTGCTTGATGTTGATTTAGTGAGAGAAATTTATAAAAACAAAACGAATTAAATATGAAATTATTAGAAAAAGTTAAATCAACACAGGATAAAACAATTAAGTATGTTTTTAAATTAAAAGACGGTTTAATTTCAGAAGCAACTTATATCGATAATAATACCGGCAAAGATATTATTTGTATAAGTTGTCAAACGCTTTGCGCTATGGGTTGCACTTTTTGTCACTTAACAGATTATATAGGTAAACTAAAATTGAGAAACCTTAGTAATTGGGAAATGACAGAACCGGTTGATTATATTTATGATGATTTAAAATTAAAAGATAACAACAGAGCTCTTTTGATTTCTTATATGGGAATTGGCGAGCCTCTTCTTAATATTGATAATGTAACCGAAAGTATGAGGTTACTTAAAGGACATTATGAAAATGTTAGATTTGGCTTAGCAACCAGTCTACCTAAAGGTCAATGGAAAAACATTTTCACCCTTGCAAGTTATGTTAATTTTCATAAAATTCCACTCAAAGTGCATCTTTCTCTTCACTATACAAAAGATGATCAAAGGAATAAATCAATGCCGAATGCTTTAAATATTAAAGCCAGCATTGCAGCTCTTGAATTTTATAAACAAGTTACCGGCAATTCAGTAGAAATTCATTATACACTAATTAAAGATGAAAATGATACGAATAATGATTTGAGTACTCTTCTTGTTATGTTAACAAATAGAGATATACCTGTTAAATTTCTTAGATTTAACGAGAAAGAAACAAGTGAAAGCAGAAAGGCTGAATTATCACGAATAGGTCATTTTAGAACCCTTCTTGAAAATAATGAAATTAAAACAGAATACTACAAGCCTCCAGGAAAAGATGTTTCATCTTCATGTGGAGAATTCTTATCTGATTATTATTTAAAATACAATAAAATATGATAAGCGACGACTTTGTGTTTAAAATCGGGAAATACGCAGGGATTACATATAAGATAGTAAAACAAACTAATCCTTCATATATTGAGTGGGCGAAAGAAAAAGCACCTTATCTTCTTAAGGAAAAAAAGAAAAAAGAACCACTTCCGGCTCCTAAAATGATTATACCGCCAGAAATAAACGATAAAAAAGGTTATGTACTAACACCTAATTTGAATTTTTTAAACGAAAAAAAATGAAGTACATAATTATATATATAATTTCTTTAATTTTATTAATTGTTGGATTGATTTCTTGGCAATATTTTTTAATCATAGATTTTTGCTGGTACGATATTAAGATGTTTATTTCTTACACAATAGCGTATTTTATAATAATACGCCCAGTTATCAATTATTGGTTTGTTGAAATACAAAAAATTCTACTTAAAAAATAGCTAATGCCACACAATAAAAAAATAATAGATAAGTTTTTAAATGATTGGATTAACACTTCAACATTTGATTTATATTCAAAAAATTTACTCGATGATTTATCTAAATATGAAAAAGTAGAAGAAGAAAAACCGGAGGCGCTTACAAGAAAAGTATTAATTGAAAAAACAAGCAAACTCAATATAGGGGTGTGGCAATTTTTGAATGAACATTTAAGAAACACAATCAACAATGATTCACTTTTTAGCTCACATTATATATTAAGAGCACTTAATATAACCCAAGAAGATGTAAATGATAACAATTTAGAACATTGATTAAATCTGAATATTTGGATATCTTCTTTTAAAATTTTCTTTTTGGTCTTCGTGCAATGGAGTAACCCTAAAATTAACCTGAGTAGCGAAATCTGGATATTTCAATAAAACTTTATATAATTCATTTTCTGAAAAAAGGGTTGGTTTTTGGGAATATAATTGAATTATTTGATTTAAATTTAAGTCCTTAAGTTCAAAGTTAGCGTCAGGTCTATAAGTACTTGGCGAAAAAGAAATAACACCAACTTTAGGCTCGAGTAAAAAGTCCATTATCCTATCGTGATATTCTACTTTTGGTTTTGTATTTGCCCTTCCTCTTAGTTGAACTAAAACTCCATTAATTTTATTTACTTCTCCTGTTAGATATGGTTGACGATTTTTTCTAAATGAATACAATGTTCCACTTGCTCCAGCTTGTCCGCAATGTCCCATCGCATTAGCTTCAGCTCTACAATTTCCTGTTTGTAAATCAAGCCAATAAAATCCGTCTGGATATGTTTTAATTATTTTCCCACTTTCATCTGTAATTTGTTCTGCTTTTAATCTCTGTACTTTTTCGTGCCAGATATCTGCTCTTTGTACTGCCAGTTCAAATGTGAGAGTATTTAAATTAATCTCATCAGTTTCTGGTGAAATTTCTCTTCTATTTTGAAGCCACGTAACAACTAATTGAAAAACTCCTTGAAAATATAATTTTTGTCTATTGAGTTGTATTTTTAAAGAAGATTGTGTTTTATCTCCTTTTAGCATTTTAATCATAATATTTGCAACTATTTCTTTGCCTCCAGAAATTCTTTTGACAGCCTCTTTTTTGAAGTTGTTTGCTATCCACAGCTGAAACTTCTCGTTGTAATCATTTGTGAGCCATTCAGAAATTTCAGAAGGAAGACCTATTTTATTTACTATAATATCGGTATTTTTAGCCTCAGTTAATAAAATGCTTCTAATTTCTTTTATTAAGAGAGATATATTTTTATCTTTTTTCATCTTAAATAAATAGGGTTGCTTTTTATAAACAAATAGGTTAATTTTAAATTATGAAAACAAAAAAACAAAGACGCGAAAGAGTTAATACAACAATTAAAGAAAGTACAATTGATAAATTTAATCAATTTTGTGAGGATAATAATATTAACAAATCTAAATTAATAGAAAAACTTATTAAAGAACATATTTCTAACAATATGTGAGTTTTACTTTTTTAGTACCTATTTAGTATTAAATAACAAATAATATGAAAACAGATAAAAGAGTACAATTTCCACTAACATTATCTAGTGAACTTAGAAAGGAGTTTGATAATTTTTGTGAAGAAAGAGCTATTAATAAATCACAATTAATAGAATGGTTAATATTGCAATACATTGGAAAAAATGAAAAATAAAGAAAGAAAACCAATGGGTTATTGGACAAAAGAAAATTGTGAGAAAGAAGCATTAAAATACAGCTCAAGAAGCAATTTTGAAAGAGGTTCAAATGGAGCTTATGATAAATCTTTAAAAAACAATTGGTTAAATGATATTTGTAAACATATGATTACTAAAAAGAAACCAAACGGATATTGGACAAAAGAAAAATGTTTAGAAGAGGCATTAAAATATAGAACAAAAACAGATTTTGCGAAAAAATCCAGTGGAGCATATGATTCTGTTTATAGAAATAAATGGGTTGAAGAATGTTGTTCACATATGGAAATTCTTGGAGATTTATATAAAAGACTTATTTATGTAGCTGTTTTTGCAGATAATCATATTTATGTTGGTTTAACTGGAAATCCAAATAAAAGATTTGATGAACATTTAACTGATAATAGATGCATTGTTTATAAACACATTAATAGAACAGAGTTAAAACCAAAATTTATAAAATTAACAGATTATTTGGATAACGAAAATGCCTCAATACAGGAAGGTGTTTTTAAAGAAAAATATGAAAAAGAAGGATATGTTATTTTAAATATAGCAAAAACTGGTTCCCTTGGAAGTGCTCCAAGAAAATGGACAAAAGAAAAATGTACAGAAGAAGCTAAAAAATACGAATCTCGTTCTGAATTTAAAATAAAAAATAATTCTGCATATAGTGCCGTCATAAGAAATAACTGGGGAGATGATTGTTGTAAACACATGGTTAGACGTAAAAAACCAAATGGCTATTGGAATATTAAAGAAAATTGTATAAATGTAGCTCTTCAATGTGAAAGCAGAACAGAATTTATTCAAAAATATCCACGAGCACATGATTATGCTTGTAAAAATAAATGGCTTGAAGAAATTTGTTCTCATATGAAATTACTGAAAGAAATTTGGACTTTTGAAAAAATTTACAATATTGCAAAAAATCATAAAACTCTTTTTGAATTCAGGACAAAGAACAAAAGAGACTATGAAATTTTACGTTCTAATTTAGAATGGAAAGAAAAAATTTATACAGAATTTGGTTGGAAATCTCGTAAAAAATAATTAATTTTAGCAACATTCAAACAATCTTATCGTTTAATATAATATGGAAGACAAAAAATACACTTTTTTCTGGAAAACCGAATCACCGTTTTCTAACTGGCACCACGCCGAATTCACAATTGACGGAGTTAAATTTAAGAACACAGAAATGCATATGATGTGGAAGAAAGCTATGTTATTTGGAGATGCAGACACAGCAGAAGATATTTTAAAAGCAAAACACCCAAGAGATTGCAAAGATTTTGGTAGAAAAGTAAAAGGATTTGATAAGAACATTTGGGAAGAAAATTGTAAACAATTTGTTTATGATGGGAATTACGCAAAATTCACTCAAAATCCGACTTTATTGAAAGCTTTAATGGCTACCGGCAACACAAAATTAACTGAAGCAAGTCCGTTTGATAAAATTTGGGGAATTGGGCTTTCTGAAACTGATGCAAAAAATATTCCTGAAGAAAAATGGAACGGGACAAATTGGTTAGGAGAAATTTTAACTACGCTCAGAGAAAATCTAAAAGAACAAAGTTTAAAAAAGTAAAACAAATGGGATTGGATACATCACACAACGCATGGCACGGACCATACAGCAGCTTTAATAATTTTAGACGATGGCTCGCTGAGAAAATCGAAATAAATCTTAATGATTATATCGGATATAGAAATGAAAGTGCCACCAAAAAGCTAACTTCTATTGACCATAAACTAATGCCATTGTTTAATCACTCAGATTGTGAAGGAATTTTAACTCCGGATGAATGTAAACAAATAGCAGAAGGCATTGAAGAAGTATTGAAAAATATGAGCAAAGAAGAAATTGAACATCCAGAAAATGAATATTCTTTTAGCAATTACAATAAAGCAAAACAATTCAGAGAAGGATGCTTGCTCGCATATTCATTAGATGAAAATATTGAATTTAGTTAAACCAAAAATACATTATCATGACAAAATTACATAAATTCGACTATAGCAAAGAAAGAATTCCTAAAATCGATAAATTAGAACTATCCAAGAGAATGACACTTATTTTTCCTTGTGTGGTGGAAGAAAATGAAATTTTTTTAATAAAAAATATAGGCAACCCAATAAATTATTCTTTTTCATGGGATGCTAAAAAAGGTAAAAACGTTGGTTTAATAAGTCATGATGGACTTTCTAAAAGAGATAGACCTGCAGAAAATGGAGGTTGGTATTGTAAAAAAGTAGCTGATAAAGTTGGTATGTTCATAACTCTTCATAATTTTGGATATTATGGATTTTATAAACCAAGCATCGAAGAAGTTTTGGCTCAATTACCGGCTGAACTTTTTGATGAGAAAAAACTGTCAGGAAGAAAATTGTATTTCACAAACAAAATGATAAGCGATGATGTCAACACTTCTTTACTTGATCAAGAATATCACATCGCAAAAACTGTAGTTTATATTGACGTAATATAAAAGTTTATTTTATTAAAATACAAAATGAGAACAGCAATATTTTTAGGATTAACAGCAATAGCTGATGCTACAAGAAAAGACTGGCTAACAGATAAAAATGTAATTCACTTTTTAGTAATAACATTATGTTGCATGATTGTTATGGATATTGCTGAATTTATTAAAACTATGAAAAAATGAAAAAAGAATTTACCGGTTACAAGGATGATAATGGAAAACCAATTTTTGTTGGTCAAAAGTTAAAAAGCGAATGGGGCTATAAAGTTATTGTTACTAAATCTGGTACCGAATTTTTAGGTAAATTAGTTTGCAATGATAGTCATAGTTGTAAAAACATTCCATATTCACTTAATAATGGAACTGGCCACAAAATTTGTAGATAACTTATTTTAATATAATTATATTTCTCCTCCTAAAATTTGCTTTTTAGGGGGTTTTTTGTTTTATTTGCGTCATGGAATTTAGCAAAAAATATCGTCACATAGGAAATAGTTACGCAGGTGTGCCCAGACATTGGAAACCAGTAGTAGAGAAACACTTGGTAAGAATAGAAAAAGTAATGTGGAAACAGTGGTGGATGCCGCGATTTATTATGAGAGCCATCCATTTTTTGGCCACCGGAGGCTCCGTTGTCCGTATTAAATTTTGGTGGGCATACAACCTAAGAAACAAACTCACAGGCAGTCAAATAATACAAGATATTAAAGAAAAATATGGCTCATTAAGAATTTATGGATACTTTGGTAAAGAAATTGATGATATAATTACAGAAGCAGTAAAAGAATGTGCTAACACTTGTATGGATTGTGGAAGCAATAATAATGTTGAGTATATAGATAATGGTTGGGTTTATGTATTGTGTGCAGAATGTAGAGATAGACCTGAGTTTTCACCAACAAGAGAAGTTTTAATAGAAAAAAATGGTAATTAAAAACAAGTATCGATATGGAAGAAAAAATAAGAAATATTTGCACAGAACTAAATGACATGAAAATAACAGTATCACAAGCTACTGAACAGTTATTGTATTTGTTTAACGTTAAAGACAGTGTTATTGAACAAGAAATCATAGATGCATACATGAAAGAGGCTAAGAAGTTTTATCCAAAAAAGCGACCAATTATATTATGATAAAAGATAATACAGCCACAAATATTTCTAATGAAGCAGAAGGCTCTACTTCTTGGCGTGTTGTTATGCCTTGTTTATTTTTCGTAGTTGCAAGAAATAACGAAGATAACTGGGAGCAAATAACACAAGGATTAAACACATACGAAAAAGCAAAAAATTACAGAGACAGCGATTTTTGTAAAAATAAATGGAAGCATGCTTTCATTGTCTGCACAATAAACGAGGAATAGCAATTATGGATATAAAAAAAACATATGACAGTTTAAAAAATGAAATTTTTGAACTTGAAACTAAGCGTTCAGAATTACAAAATAAAAAAAACAAATTCGTAAGAGATAATTTTGATAAAATGTTTGTTGGTAAATTTTGGAAAAATGACAACGTTAACGCAATAACCTATTCGTACTGCAAAAAATCCGGAATTGAAGAAGATGCGTTTGATGATTATTGCAATTATGGCATTATTGATTATTTTAAAATAGATAATACAAAATGTGCATCAAAATTTTATAAAGATCATAAAGAATTCTTAGATAATGCACTCTATGTTTTTTTAAAAAAGAAATAACAAGAGAAGAATTTGAAAAAGCTCAAGAAAAATTCAGAAATCAGTTTTTTGAATTTACTAAGATTGAGAGAATTGTATTAATCGAGAAGATTTAAACATTTTAACATGTTTTTCGTTTAAATAATGAAAACAAACATAGTTATGGGAAAATTACTTGATTTTGAAAACGAAAAATGTGAAAAGGGCTATGAACCATTTCAGCTAACAAAAGAAAATATAAAAGCGAATATTGGCAAAAAAATATGTTATGTTGATTATGTAGAACCACACAGAGGAACATATTTTGTGAGATATGGGATTATATTTGGTGTGAAATATTCACAGTTAATTTTAAATGATGGAGAAAAAAACGTTGACATTAGAAATGTAAGAGAATGTGGAATTGAAACAGGTGTATAGCGTTTGTTTCTATTACTTGTCGCGTCCGACAATTTAAGGGATAATTAAAAAATTCATAAATTAAGAATCAAACAAATGGAAAAAGTAAAATCACTTAGAGAACTAACAGAAAAAGAGTTCGACACATTGGAAAAATCGGGATTGCTAAAAACAATTTATTCTGATGCACCCGAAACTTACAAAGAAATTAGAGGCACAAGACCGAAGCTAAGTGCTAATCCTGATTTTAGCTCGTTGATAAAATTATGTGAGCAATATTTGGACAGCAAACAAGACCCCGAAAATAAGCGACTGAAAGATGGCGAACATTATATTTTTGAAGAAGCGATACAATGTGTTTACGGCAGAAATAACGAAAGTGGAATTTGGGATTTTATTAATCTAAATTCTTAATCATACGATAAGAATGCTTAAATTAAGATGTATAAAAAACTATATCACATGCGGAACAGGTTTTTCAAAAACAGCTTTTGAAATAGGTACAAGCTATACAATACATTCAATTGAAGAATATACTATTTCTATATTAAATAATAACGGTCAACCTTATATTTTCGCATTAGAATATGATCCAGAAGGTTTTTGTTGTTGGGTAGATGACTTCTTTGAATCAAATAAACGCTTCGTTATTTTTGAGAAGAAATGTAGAACATCTAATTTAAAAAAGTTTATAAAATTATTCGATTTAAATGATTAAATTAGAGTGTATAAAACGGCTTTATGAAGTAGATTATAAATCTTTTACATTGGGTAAAAATTATAAAATCACATATCAAGATGGACATTTTATTGAACTTTTAGATAATAGAGGAAGAGAAATAAGTTTTAGCAAAATTTCCGGCTCTTATTTTCATTATGTATTTAAATATTTTAATCCGAATCCAGCTAATAAAAGATTTGTTATTTTCGAAAAAACAAGTGAACCATTTAATTTTAAATTAAAGCAACTAAATGATTAAATTAAGATGTATAAAAACTCTTTACAAATCAACGTATAAAGGAAATGCTTTTACGAGAAATAAATTATATGAAATCAGGTCAGACAAAAATCATGATTTTATACACATCTTAGATAATCAAGGACGGTTTTTTGGTTTTGAAAAACCACAACTCCGATTTACCAAACAATACTATAAACAAGCCGGAATGTATCGCATACAAGATTATTTTAGTCCAAATCCGGCAAATAAACGTTTTGTTATTATTGAAAAAATAAATGAACCATTTAATTTCAAAGAAAAAGATTATGAAAATAAATAGAATAACTCCTCCAACAGTTGATTTATACAATCCTGATGGAGAAAAAATTGGAACCGTAAACGAATATGAGTTTAATGATTTTTTAATTCAACTCAAAAATAATTATATTGAGGGCTATCATAGTATATTTAATGGCGAAAGAATTGATATACTTGAATATGGAAGAATCAGTAAACAGCCAAAAGGGTTCTTTGATATTATAGAATTTCAAATGGGTGAACTATTAGGTTTTTAAAATGACCGAGCATTTAAATCAATATGTAATTAATCAACCTTATCATAGATTTGTCCTTTTCGAAAAGAGAAACAAAAGCGCTGAATTGTTTTTAGATATAGTAAATGACGCAGGATGGACAGATGTTATTTATATGGACTATTATATGATGATTGCAATAAACGAAACAAGTAAAAAAATAATTTTTTTTATAATTTCCCCAAAAGATGAATCTAATTCCTCGTTTGTATTTCATAACTTTGGAGAAAAAAACAACAGTGACGCACTTAATGTAGCATCAATATTTGACTGTAATTATTCAGAAAAATCAAAAAATTTAAAAATTCCTGAGTTTATACATTGGTACCTTTCAGTTTTATCTATTTGTTTAAAATCAGTAGGTGAAGTGAAAATTTTAATGAAAAAATATAATAGTGGAAATTCTAAAAATTTCGAAAAAGATTTTGATATTATCAAACGTTTTTTAAGTTCAGAATTCAAAAAGTTAGAACTATTAGCAAATGAATAAGAATAGCGAAAATTTATACACCAATTTAAATATTGATATACCAACTTTACATGGAGTCTTAATTGAAAAATTCAAAGAGCCAGTTGTTAGTTATTGGGCAATTCGTTGGAATGATAGGAATGATGAATTACATAGTTTTAACGGCTTCCCTTCTTGTATAGAAAGATCAATATTTAATAGAGTATGTTATTTAAGATGGCACAAACATGGTAAGGAAATAAAATCATTAACCGTACAAATTATACCAAGATCAGAAATAATAGCAGAAAAAATTAAAGCTCGAGATTTTCAAGAAAGAGCCAAAAAAAGAGAGTTATAATAGAAAATTTTTGTACTTTAATGCTGTTTTGGTGTTTATAATAGAAAATTTTTGCATTATTCAATTCTTGTTATATTTTTATTTTCATCAATTTCAAAAATCATAGGTTTATTTTGAATTTCATATCTAAGATTTAAAACAGATGCATTCACAAAATGAACTCCATCTATGAATTTATATCCGGCATGCTCGTGAATGTGTCCAAAACTTACAAGCTTCAAATTTTTCAATTCATATATCCTTTTTAGTAAATCTTTACATCCAACCTGTTCTCCTCTAATAGTAGAATCTAAAATAGAATAAGGTGGTCCATGAAGTATTAAGAATTCAACGTCATCAGGTATAGCATCCCAATATCTTTTTATCTTTTCTCCTCTATCAACATTAAACGCCCAATTATATCCAAAAGTAGGTTGAACTGGTTCTCCGTAAAATTTAATTCCATCAATAGTAACGCCTTGACTTTCAAGATAAATAATATTTGGATATTTTTTTAATAATTCTTGAGCTATGCTTCTTTTTTGTTCAAAAAGTCGGTCATGATTTCCTGGAACTAAAATCTTATGAGTATATGGAAGTTTTGAATACCATGCTAAAAAATTATCAATCTCATTTTCGCTTCCACTCATAGAAATATCTCCTGAACATATAATTACGTCGGCTTCTGCAGGTAAATAAACTCCAGAGATAATGTATTCTTTTACATATTCATCATCAAATTTCTCTCCTTGTTTAAGTATATATATTCCATTGTGCTTTGAGTGACTATCACTCATTAATACAATTTTGGTTTTTTTCATTTACACTATTAATTTATTGATTCTGTAAATAAAACATATTTTTCTTACATTTCAAACAATTAATAACAAAATTTTATTATCTTCGTTTAATTAAATACAATGGAAATAATAAACTTATACACAGACGGAAGTTGCCTAAAAAATCCTGGTTATGGAGGCTGTGCTTGCATACTTGAATATAAAGGAAATAAAAAAGAATTAAGTTCCGGATATAAGCTTACAACAAACAACAGAATGGAGCTTATGGCAGTTATAATTGGTTTAGAAGCAATTAAAACAAAAGATAAAAAAGTTATAATTTATTCGGATTCAAAGTATGTTATAGATTCTTTTGATAAAGGATGGATATATAACTGGGAAAGAGAAGGATTTTATAAAAGGACTAATGCTGACCTTTTCATTCGGCTCCTAAATTTGTATAGGAGTTTTCCAAATATTGAATTTTCATGGGTAAAAGGACATAATGGACATGAGGAAAATGAAAAATGTGATGTTTTAGCAGTTGCTATGTCATCAAGAAATCCACAAACAGAAGATACTGGGTATTTAGAACAATTAAAAAATAACAATCATGAAAGGAACACTAACTAAAATAGGAAATGTCTGGGTAATAAAACATTGGATAAAAGATCCATGTTTCCATGGAATGCCAGGAAGAACATGTTCAGAAATAGTAGAACTATTACCACTGCATCCAGATGAAACAGACATGGATAGTTTAACACTAAACCCAGAAGGCAAAGAAGTGGAATTTGAGATTGAGGAAGTATACATAGAGCCGGAAGGAATTCACTGTAATAGAGGAGGTTTTAAAAAGTATGCTGTAATTGTAGAGCCAGAAGATATTTGGGACGACATACAAGATAAAGCCACAAAAGATGGAGTTGATATTCCAATTGGCTGGTTTAAGGAAAGATATAATGTGCCAATAAAAAAAAATTAATATGAAAACTAAATCAAATATTAGTATTGAATTAAAATCAACATCAGATAATGATGATATAATTTACATTATAAAATCCAAATTAGGTCATTTCGAAGTTAATTGCAAAGGAGATGGTGGACTTTTAGTTTCTTCTCATATAAAAACTATGAGTTCTGCTATTGGAGGTCGCGGTGAAGATGATGGTAAAAATGCCTGGTTTACAGATGAGCACTGCAAAAGCAATTCAGAAGCTGTCCATAATATTTTAGAACTTTTAATGACAATATCAAAATAAATAAAAATATGAATAAAGAAACTAGACAATTTACACTTGGGATAATAGGAATAATTTGTTGTTCACTTGGACTTGTTTCAGGCTACGTTGGCATGGCAAACAGCATAACGCTAGAAACTATTAATATAAGCAGTTTTTTATTTAATTTTTTATTTGTTTTATTTGAAGCGTTAGGAATTATTATAAGCTTATTTTACGTCATAAAAAACATTTAAATGGACATAGCATGCGGTGATGTAGTTACTATTAAAGATGAAATATTCAGTGAATCTGGAAGAATAATTTTTCATAAAGGAACAAAAGTACAAATAAGCGAAGTTATTAAAAAAGAAGCATTTTGGGGGAAAATGTCCGGCGTATATTATCCCGAAGAAATAACAGGACTAAAAATTATTGGAATTTCTGGTGAATGGTCATTAGAAACCTTTAAGGAAACTTCAAGGAATCCAATAATAACAAGAGAAGTTTTAGTTGAAAAATTCAAATTTTATTAAAAATGGATTCAGAAACTGTAAAAAGATTAATTTTAGAAAAATTGTTTAATGAATTTATTCCTAAATTAATTGGTTATTATAGACTTTTATCACCTGAAAAAGATCAATGGAATCCAAATTTTTTTCTTCTTAAAGAAAATATACGTTTGAATACCGATGGATATGAAATTTATTTTTATGTTGCAATAAATAAGGATGGATTTTTTGAACGTTGTACTGTTTCCAAAATAAGAGTAAGGGCGTCCCTTGGTCACATAATGTTAGAACATTTACAAAGAGTAGAACCAGAAACATTAGATTTTAATTTTGACAACAAAAATACAGCAATAAATGAGCTTTGTAGAATACTTAATAATTCTTATGTTTTAAAACTTGGAATGTGTGCTTTACAGGAGATTGAAAATCATGAAGTACCAGAAAATTGTAGCGTTGGAGCTATAAAGAAAATTTTAGGTCTTAGTCCAAATATGGATTTAAATAATATAGAAACAAGAAAAGTATTATTAGAAAAAATAAAATAATGAGCAAGAAAATAACGTTATTCCAAGAAATGTTCATGGTATTAAGAGAGAACGTCATACCAAGCATAATGTCAAGCTTACAAGAGATGGGAATGCTATATTCACATATTCATATAAATCCACAGCAATCACTTTGTTTTTTTAATCATTTAAGCTTGGAATTTCCATTTCAAAATTTACAAACAATAAAAGATGATAAAGGGAACAATATTCAAATTTTAATATTCAATATAAGGTCAGATGGACAAATATCTATTTGTGAAAATTTAAACTTTGGATTAGCTGGCACAGTAGAGCTAATTAATGAAGTTGTTCTTTTTGAAGATTTTAATAAAATGTTTGACGGTGTTGTATATGAAAATGCTTTTTTATTTTATCTTTCAAGAGAGCTTACTAATAAAGCATATCAATCTCAAGAGGAAGTGAAAGTAATAAAAACTCTTTTAGGTGAAATGTACAAAATAACTCCAATCATAACAAGAGAAGTTTTATTTGAGAAAAAAATCAAAATCGTAAAAAAATCAAAAACTAAAAAATAATTTATTATATTTGCAACATGGAAAATTTAGACGAAGTAAAAGATAAATCATCCTCAACTTGGGGCTCTGATAATTTAACATTTGGCGGAGAAAAACCACAAGAGAAAATAGAATCAGAAGATATAGTAATAGACATCAACTCAATAAAACACGCTCCGGAAATAGAACATCAACATGAGTTATTATTTGATAATCCTTTTTTGAAGGTGAAAAGAGCCGGTGGATTCATTTATTCAGAACGAAAAGGAGTAGATTCTGTTGCTTTTATATTAATTGCTATAAACGCTTCTGATGAACGACGAATAGGATTAATTCACGAGTACAAAGACCCTTTAGGAAGACATTTAACCAGTGCTTTTGGAGGCTCAATAGATGATGAAAAATATCATGCCGACTTAAGAACATTAGTGAAAGACGAAACCATAGAAGAGTCCGGATTTGATGTGAAAATTGAATCCATAGATTATCATGGGAAAGTAATGGTATCAACACAAAGTAATCAATTTTGCCATTTATTTTCAGTAGAGGTTGATAAACTTTTACAAGGAGAAAAAACAACAAAAAACCCAGTTGAATTAGGAGCCTCTGTAGATTGGATAACCATGAAAGATGTGCCACAATTAGAAGATTGGAAAGCACAGGCTATAATTTTAAGAAGAATGATGTCCCGGAATGGTTTAGTATTTGTTAGTAGTCCTAAAAAATAAATCTCATGAAAAACTGGATAATAAAATCAAATGAGTGGTATAATAATTTATTAGAGCCAATACGCTTTTTGTTATTATTTTTTGTTGTAACCAGCATATTAACAATATCACAATATTGTTTTATACTTTTATTTCCTATATTTGCATTAATTGTTGTATTCTGGAGATTTGGTTATGAGATTTTAAAAAAGTAGAAAATAATGCCAAAAGTCTATAATAGAATTACTATAGGAAAATACGATAGAAAAAAAATCTGTCAATATGATGATTCTGGTGAATTAATTAAAGAATGGGATTCTGCTTCTCAAATAAATAATGAGCTTGGATTTGATAAGAGCGCAATTCTTAGATGTTGTAAAGGGGCTCAGAAAAAGTCTTATTGGTACGTTTGGAAATTCAAAGAGGAAGAAGAAACAGCTCCGGCAATATCATTTATTGAAAACGAAAATATTAACATTCTCAATCATGGATAAAATTTTTAGCAATTATAAAATAAACAAAAATATCGACCGTACAGGAGTTAATTTATTAATGAAAAATATTCGTAAAAGAACAAAATATTTATCAAGTATTGTTTATTCAGCTTACAATAGTAATGGAGAACAAATTAATGGAAGGTGGCTTGTAAAAAAACAAAAAAATGGAAGATATAAATTTATTCCATATGATGAAGTATCTGAATTTTTAAGATTATCTTTAAACTTTAAAACAACAATATTAAATTATTTAACTACTTCAAATTCTGTCATTGTCATACTTGTATGTAATATGAATCAGAAAATAGATGATAAAAAAATGATAAGAGAAATGTGGGGATTTAAAGTTGAAAGTAAAGGGGAAAATACAATTCTTACAGAAATAACAAGCGAAGATATTTATAAATATTCAACAACAAATGCTTATACTGGTAAACATATCCCTCCGCAGTTGGAATTAGTTTATTGTGGTCCAGATGGGAAAATTTGTGGATGGGACATGATATAATATAACAACAATAATATGATGACAAAAAAAGATCAATTAGATTTCGAACAATGTAAAGAGTTACTTTATAGAATTGTGGACGAAAAATTAGATATTCCTTTGGAATACTTTCTATCAAACATTAAAACCAGGGAACTCGCCAACACAAGAAGGGTCGTTGTGAAAATTTTAAAAATGAATTTTCCAAATTCAAAGGTAGAAACATTAGGAAAGGCAGTCAACAGGAATCATGCAAACGTTTGTGTTCAATTAAAAAAACATGAAGATTTAATTTATTCAGATAAAATTTATGCTTCCTTGTTTCATAAAATAAATGATGAATTTTTTTTAATATACAAAAAAGATGATACTGATTATATCGATTATTTACGTAAGAACAAAAGCATTTTGGAAGACAAATTAAAATACATAAATCTACAAATTTCAGAAATAGAAAATAAATAAAATGGGCTATCGAAACTACATTGCTTCTATCACAAAGGAAGAGTATGACAAAATTAAAGACTTCACAAAGAAAGAGCTTTATGAATATAAAAACGAAGACATAGAAGATGGTTGTGTTGGAGTTTGTGATATGGCTGAAAAGGAGTTATATGGATTTGGAAAATATTGTGAATTTGGTGATGAAAAGTTTTATAAACCATTCTTTATGAATAAAGATTTACAAGAGAATTTCACAGCCGAACAAGATTTTTATATTGTTGGTAAAGATTTCCTAAAACATATAATTGAGCACAATAATGAAAAAATGAAATTCTTATATACGGAATTAATTTCCGGAATCACAGATGAAAACATCAGCAACATACCTCAGAAAAAAGCTGAAGAATTATTTAACTGGGTAAGAGGAAATGCAATAGAGTGGACACATTTAACTCCTTATAATTTGGATGAAGGAGATGAGATTACAACAAGCTGGAAATACGAATATTCAATTTTTGAGCTTGTTAGAATTTATAAAAGTTTTGATTGGAAAAATAATATAATGTTTTATTACGGTTATTAATTTATAATAATGACAAATATATCAGTGCTTCCAGCAGCAATATTAGCTTTGCACAAACTAAATAAGGGTAAAGGTAAAAATTATGACCAATATCCAGCACTTAAGACTAAAAAACGTAAAGTGGATATTTGGTGGAATAGTTTAGATTTCCATCAAAAAGTAGAAGTTGGAAATGTTGCTATTCATTTTAAGAAAATGTCAGCAAACTATAAATGGAGATGCCAGGATTTAGAAAATGATAAAGGTGGAAGCAAATTTTCAGACTTAACTAATTCACAAAAAAGAATTGTGAAATTCGTGTTCCAACAAAGAAGTAAAAAATACAGCATGTTTGATTTGGCTAGTTTGTTTGGGGTAAATTAACGTTTCTAATAATTGATATCAAAAAATGAAAAAGATACACATAAACAATGATGATAATTATGCTACTCCACCAGAGTTTTACGAAGAGTTAAACAGTAGATTTAATTTTGATTTTGATCCATGTCCTTACAGTGAAAACGAAATTACAGTTGATGGATTAAAAATTGAATGGGGTAATTCAAACTTCATTAATCCTCCTTATAGTCAAAAATTAAAAGAGAAATTTATTAAAAAAGGAATCGAAGAAATGAAAAAAGGCAAAGTTTGTGTTTTCCTGCTCCCTGTTTCAACTTCAACGAAATTATTCCAAGAATACATTAAACCAAATGCAACCAAAATTGAATTTATAAAAGGAAGAATTAAGTTCGGCAAAATAGATGAAACTGGAAAATTCTATTTACCATTAAATTCAAAAGGAAAAACACAAAGTGGGACAAAAGATAGTATGATAGTTGTTTTTGACGGACGTGTTCCGGCTGAGAACATTAAAGATTTAGTATTATCAGAATACAAAAATGGAAACATAGTAACAGCAACATTTGATGGTATTCAAGCAATGCCATTAAAAGAATTTGTTAAACAACCAGCCGGAGGCATGTTGTATGATTTAAATAGATGCGAGTCTGTTATATTAACATTCATAGAAGACCCAAAATGGGTTAACGATTATGCTGTTGCACAGGTTATTAGAGAATTAAAAAGACAAATTGATGAGTTAAAAAGTAATGTTTCATGCCGTTTTAGTGTTGGAGATACAGTGATTTCAATAAATGATGCATTTTCTGAAACAGAACACAATAAAGACGGAGCGAAGAATGTTGGTAAGGAAACTTATATAGTAAACAAAGTGGAATATTGGAAGCAAGGCGAAGGGTACTTGGTTTATGGAGAGAAGTCAGATAAAAGAAATTGCCAAGTATGGCACCATGAAAACGATTTAGAACTTGTTAGTAAAAAGAGTGATTAACCACAAAACTTGATGAAGATATGACTTTCAAAACACAACAAATATTTACACAAATTAGACCACCACCAGTTTTTATTTATCTAATGTTAGTGGCAGTTTATTTTCATGCATCAAGTTTACCACAAAACACGAAAGAAGATTTAAATTGAAAAAATAGCGTGGAAAAATAAATAATTTATTAATTAAACAATTAAAAACAAACAAAATGCAACAAATAATTTTAATCTATGGTATTCCTTCAATAATATTGATTGCTATTTCTATTTATGTTTTCTCTCTACGAAGAATTGTTCCTACAAATGTAGTTCATATTGTTCAAAGGGGAAATAAAACAGTTTCATACGGAGTGGGAAAAGAATCTAATGTCTATTATGAATTTCCTGGATGGCTACCAAAAATAGGTGTTATTAAGCGAGAATTGCCTGTATCAAATTTTGATATTGATTTATTAAAGTATTCTGCTTATGATAAAGACCGAGTACCTTTTGTGGTTGATGTTAAAGCGTTCTTTCATATAGCAGATACTAATAAAGCCGCAGAGAAAGTAGAATCATTTGATGAAATGAGAAAGCAATTAGAAAATGTTGTTCAAGGTGCTGTCCGTTCTATATTGGCAAAATCAAAATTGGAAGAAATAATGGAAGAGCGTTCTATTTTTGGAGATAAGTTTACTGAAAATGTAAAAACCGATTTGCAAAATTGGGGCGTTGAGCCAATAAAAAATATCGAGTTGATGGATGTGAGAGATGCTGATGGCTCAAATGTTATTCATCAGATAATGGCAAAAAGAATTTCTGCAATTGATATGGAATCAAGAACAGAAGTTGCTAAAAATAGAAAGTTTGCTCAACAAGCGGAACTTGAAGCACAAAAAGAAATTGATATAACAAAAGCTGATACAGAAAAGATGTCCGGAGAGGCACAAGCTAAATCCAAACAAGCAATTGGTATAGCACAAGCAGAATCAGACAAACAATCAGGTATTGCTAATCAACAAGCAGTTTCAGAGATTGCAAAATCAGAAAGATTGACAGCCGAGCAACAGATGGAAGTTATTAAAGTAAATCAAATCAAACAAGCTGAAATCAATAAGGAGAATGCCATTATCTTAGCTGAACAAGATAAGAGAAAAATGGAAATTTCAGCAGAAGCCAATAAATTTAGAGTAGAAACTGATGCTTCTGCTCAACTGGAAGCCAAAAAGAAATTGGCAGAGGGTGAAAAAACTTTCGGTGAGGCTGAAGCTTTTGTTATTCAAGCTAAAGGTATTTCTATGGCAGAATCTAAGAAAGCAATGGAATTAGCAGGTGTAACAGCTCAAACAACACTGGCGAAAGAGATTGGTGAAAACAAACCTTATCAAGAATATTTGATAAAGATTAAAGAGGTTGAAGTTAGCCAAGTAATTGGTGTTACTCAATACGAATCAATAGCAACTGCTTTATCGAAAGCTGATTTAAAACTTTTAATCAATAGCGGTGATGTACATTCTGGTATAGGTAAATTGTCAGACTTATTTACCGCTAAAGGAGCTTCTCAACTAAATGGAATGATTGAGGGATTAAAGCAAACAGATGAAGGAAAAAGCATTCTGTCTATTTTAGACAAATTTAAACCTAAAGTAGGATAATCATTGTAGGGAGGTGTTTTTAATTCAAATTTTCCTCCCTACATTTGTTAAAATTATAAATATAACAAACAATAAACTTTTTCGTTTAATTTATAAAACATTAATATTATGGGATGTCATACTTGGTTTTCAGCTCCTTATGAAACTGATAAGAAAAAAATAATTAACTTAGCTCAGGAATGGCTAAATAAAACAGAGTATATTTCAGCTGGACACAGAAAAATGTATCAATGGGCAATTGATAACGAATTAGAAGAGCCGGTTTGTGAATTAGCAACATTTGAAACAGAATGTAATAGAAACGAAAACTGGATTCTATACAAGGATATTAGAAATTTTTCTGTTGAAAAATATAATAAAGAAAACGGAACGAGCTATTACAAATATGATACGTTTTTTGATAAAAATAACGTGTTAGAATCTTATTCAGATGAGCCAAGAATAGGCGGTTATCCAGATGATATAATCCATTCTTATGATGAAATGGTTGAATTTATGAAAACTGGTTATACCGACAAAGAGGGAAAACATTTTGATTTTCACTTAGATGAAGATAGAAAAGAAATGGTTATGAATGGAATTAAAACATTTTTCACCAATCATCCACAAGGAATTATTACTTTCGGTTAATTATGGAACACACAATAACAGATATTTCAATTTACAGGAAAGAAATGGCAAAATCCATGGTGGATAAGCTTTTCTTTATAGAACGAATTGACGCTAAATTAATAGTTGATTTCGGGTGCGCTGATGGTACCATGCTAAAATTCATTAAAAACTTACGTCCGGATATAAAACTTGTAGGTTATGACGTATCACAAGAAATGATAGACATAGCTGATAATAGCGATATTTGGGAAGGCAAAAGTAGACCAATATTTACTTGTCATTGGAATAGAATAAAATCCATAGTAGAAGATTGTCAAAAAAAAGGAATAGAAACCGCCATAACTCTTTCATCTGTTATTCATGAAGTATATTCCTATGGAAATGAAGAAAGCGTTAAGGAATTTTGGGATAATATTTTTAATACTGGCTTTGATTATATTATAATCAGAGATATGCTTGTTAGTAAAAACGTAAATCATGAATCCTCATTAAAGGATGTTGAAAAAGTATACAATACTAACGACCAGCACATAGCTGAATTTGAATCTGTTTGGGGCTCCATTTCTAATCACAAAAACTTATTGCATTATCTTTTAAAATATCGTTATAATAAAAACTGGTTCCGGGAATTACGAGAAAACTACATGCCAATCACATTAGAGGATATGCTAAGCCGGATACCAACAAACGATTATTCTTTTGATTTTTATGAGCATTATATTTTGCCGTTTATAGCTAAGTCTATTAAAAAGGAGTTTGGGATTACATTAAAAGAAAATACGCACATTAAGTTAATTCTTAAAAAGAAATTTTAAATATGAAAATTCATTTTGCAGAAATAGAAAGTCATGCCAATGAAAGTGACAACACTACATACTGGAGCGATGCTATATGTGGAATAGAATCTGAAAATTTAGAAGATGATTGGGATTTAGTTGATTGTAAAAAATGTTTAAAACGCAAAATCCAATATAAACAAGAACAAGAAATAGCAATTGAACAAAGTTGTGATGATATGGAAGGTTTTGTTAAATTCATGGAAAATAAAAAATAACTATGGAACAAGAAAAGCCGTTTAAAGACTGGGAAAACCATTTTCAAACACCTGAAAACATTTGTAAATACATGACATCATTTCTTCCAGAGAATGCCGGTTCTATTTTGGAACCAACTCCAGGAAAAGGAAATTTAGTAAGAGCATTACAACCTTTTGGCAATGTAATAGCTCCGGATAACTTCAACACTTTGATATTAAATAAATTCGACTACATCGTAATGAACCCTCCATTTACTCCAATGTCTGAAGGTTATAAAATACTTTATAAATGCATGGAAATGACTAATAATATCATAGCTTTGATGCCTTATTTAGCTATTATAAATGGAGAAAAGAGAACACAAGACATCATGAATTTTGGATTGAAATCAATTACTCACTTGCCAAGAAGTACATTCAAAGGAAGTAGAGTTCAAACCTGTATCTTAGAAATGAAACGCGAATACAAAGGTGAAACAATTTTTAAACTGTTACCAAAAATTTAAACACAATGAAAATAACAAAAATCGAGAGAGAAAAATGGGTATACTTAGTAACTTTTGAGCCAAATTTCTTAGAAAAGTTTTTTGGAATAAAAACTAAAACAAAAAAATTTAAAGATAGCGGTAATCATTATACGTTTGGTGGAGGTAATATTTATCATGACGAAGATGGAGAAAAAACAGGTAATGGAAGTTATGTTGGAGAATCAATTGATAAATGGAGAAGAAAATTTTAAAATAGCAAAAACATGAAATTAGCTTTTGATATACATGGCGTGGTTGATAGTTTACCGGAATTATTTTCTGTTATTTCTAAATTGTTAGTAGAAAACAAACATGAAATTCACATTCTTACCGGATCAAAATGGAGCAAAAAAGTAGAAGACCAGCTTGAAAAATATGGTATAAAATATACTCATCATTTTAGTATTACTGATTATCATCTTTCTATTGGTACTCCAATGCGTTATAGCACACCTGATGACCCATGGATTGATACTGGCGATAAGCAACAAGATGAAATTCTATGGGATAGAACTAAAGGTGATTATTGTGCTGAGCATAAAATAGATTTATGTATTGATGACACAATGAGATATAATAACTACTTTTCAAGCCCTTTTGCGCGACTATGGACTCATAATAATCATAAAAAAGCTTCGCATAAAGACAAAAGACATTTAGATTAAAAATGGGAATAGCAAATTTTAAATGTGTTTATTGTGAGAAAAGTGTTATGTGGTTTTCTGAAACATTAAATAATCGTAGTGTTTTTATTTTCAGAACACCGATAGAAACCAAAGATGCTTGTTATAAATGTGCTTATATGGCTGAAAATACAAGAACTGTTATGATGGAGAAAGTAATTGAAGTTAAAGAAAGAATAAATTCTATTAGGAATAAGATAATTAGAGATAAAAAGATGTTAGACATTTAGATTAAATATGGAAGACGGTGGTTTTGATATTAGAACAAGAGTGGTGTTAATTGAAAAGCGTGATAATCCTTTTCATTATTCAAAATTAGAAGAAGTAAAAAATACTTGGAAAAACGGTGAACATCCAGAAGAGTGTAGAGGCCAATGTAATGTAAAAATGAGTTTTATCGTTGAATCTTGCTCTTGTTGTGGATGGATAGGCGATTATTAATTAAACCAAAAAATATGAAAAATTCTCGTTTTAAACGCATTTGGAACGATTTCTGGTACGAGTGGCATTATCCAAGAACGATAATAATAGGTGGTGGTCCGCAAGGTTATAAAACCTTTAGAAAACAACGATTGTTTAATGTGATAATAGCGTTAATAGTTATAACAATTAGTATTTTAACTTTTTTTAAAAAATAACATATGAAAAACAAGAACTTTTTATTATCATTTATTAGCAAATCAAAACTATTTTATTTTGATGAAAATGAACTTCAATTTAAAAGAACACATGGATTTTTTACTATGATTGTTTTATTTTGCTTAATTATAGCATTCGTATCTGGGGGTATTATTACAAAAGAAACGGAGCTTGAAATGATGAATAAATATAGTGATAAAGAAAAAATGTTGATAATAAAAAATGGAGATAAATTTAGTGAAGAAAAATTAATACTTTTTCTTAATGAGCTTAATGTGCCATTTCCAGAGATAATTTATTCTCAAGCAAGATTAGAAAGTGGAAACTTCAGCAGTAAATTGTTTTTTGAAAATAACAACATTTTTGGAATGAGGACAGTAAGTTCACGAGCTACACTACAGATAAAAACGCAAAACGGTTACGGTGTTTATAATTCCTGGAGACAATCTGTTGTTGATTATGTTTTATTTTCTTGTTGTTACCTGAGAGATTTAAAAACAAAAGAACAATATTATGATTATATCGAAAAAAATTATTCAGAAACAGTAGGATATTCAGATAGAGTTAAAAGCATTGAAAAAGAATATTTTAAAAAAATAAAAGGGCTAACCGGGAATAGTTATGAAATATATTCAAAACCGGTTGTTGGTGATTCGGTTGTTAAAAAATAATGAAAAAAATTAATCACGATGAAATTTCAGTACTAAAACGTATAGTACTTATAGAAAAAAGTTATTATTTTAAAAAAGGTGATACCGTTAGAATAAATACTAAAATTATAGAGCCTTATTATTATTGGCGTGAATTTAAAGAAAGTTTAGGGACTGTATTTTCCTGTGATAAAGAATGGAACGAAGTAACAATATTATGGTTTACTACAAATGATAGAGTAGGATTACCGTCATTATGGGATTCTTTTAATTTAATTAGAGTTGATAAGGATTGACTTTAAATAATCAGTCAATATAGTCTCAATGTTCTTAAAGTCCCAGTAAGGAATTCTTAATAATGGAATGTTATTGTTTTTGCAGTATTCGTTTTTTATTTGGTCGTTTAGTTGCCTTGCTTTAAATGTTTTTTCACCACCAAAGTATTTAAAAGCTTTAAAATGTTGAGCTCCATCAAATTCTACACAAGTATTATAATCTGGTAAATAAAAATCGAAAGGTAATTTAAAAACATTTTTACAATCATCAAAAGTTTTTTGATATGTAAATATTATATTTTTTTCTTCTAAAATTTTAGTAATTTTAATTTCTCCTTTTGAAAAATTTGAACACTTTGGACAACCATTTCCAAATAAATGCATTGCTGGCCTTTGTTTGAAAATACCATGTTTATTACAAATTATATCTACTTTTGTTTGGTTATTTACATATTTTACATTATCATAATTATAAGTATTTCCATGAACTTCAAAAGATTTTGCCAAAAATATTTCTTTAGTTCCAACATATCCACCACTACATATGTCACATCCGCGTCCTCTTAAATGGTCTTTGGCTAATTGACTGAACTTTCCATGTTTATTACAAATTATTGTTACTTTATTATCATTTTTTGTGTATAAAACTTCAGAATAATCGTATTTATTATTATGTTTTTCATTAGATTTTTTTATAAAATCTTCTTTTGCATATTGATACGTTCCTGAACAATAAATACAACCCCTTCCACTTAAATGACTATCAGGTCTTTGATTAAATTCTCCATGCTCTGGACAAATTATAATAATTGGTTGTTTATTATTTTTATATACCACTTTTGAATAATCGTATTTATTATCATGAACTTCATTTGATTTAATAATAAATGATTCTAAAGTATGTTTACTTGGTAATGTTCTTTCTCCTTCGTACATACATTTCTTACAATTATATCCTTTCATGTGATTTCTTGGAGATTGTAAAAATTCGCCATGTTTCTCACATATAATTGTGGATTTTACTGAGGAATTAACATATTCAAATTTTGAATAATCGTACCTTTCTCCATGAATTTGTTTTGCATTAAAAATAAATTTTTCAATACTTATAGCTTTCCCACTCATTTTTTATTTTCTTTTTCAAAAAATTCTTTTAATAACTTTGCAATTAATGCCGATTGAGGAATTAAGCTTTCCTCGCTATATGAAGCAAGTTTTTCCAAAATTTCTTCTGGTAATGTGAATGTTTTAGTTTTCGTAGCCATTTTTAGTGTTTTGGTAATTATAAAACATTATTATTATATTGTAAAGTATTACTTATAATTATAAATAGTATAAAAAATTTTACATTCTAATAAAATGTATTACATTTGTAAAATGGCAAAGAAAAAAATAGGTTCCGATAATCAGAAATACGTTATGGTGGTAGAGTCTCCATCAAAAATAAAAAAGATAAAAGAGATATTAAAAGAAATAGGATATCATAATTATGATTGTATAGCTTCGGTGGGACATATCTTGGAATTAGATAAAGGTGCAAAAGGAGTGGATAAAAAAAATAATTTTGAACCACATTACATTGTATCTGAAAGCAAGAAAGATGTTGTTAAAACATTAAAAGAATTTAAGAAAAATGGATACGAATTTATTCTTGCTTCTGACTTAGACCGAGAAGGCTCATTTATAGCTCATTCAGTGGCTATAACTTTAGACCTTCCATTAGAAACAACTAAACGTGCTGTATTTAATGAGATAACAAAAACAGCAGTAAAAAACGCAATAGATAATCCTGGAATAATTGATAAAAATTTAACTAATTCTCAACAAGCAAGACGTGTTTTGGATAGAATTGTAGGGTTTGATTTAAGTGGGTTGCTCTGGAAAAAAGTAGCCCCTAATTTAAGTGCTGGAAGGGTGCAAAGTAGCTCCGTTAGACTGATAGTTGAAAAAGAAAGGGAAATAAAATCTTTTGAATCGGATGTAGATTTTAAAACTACTGGAGCTTTTGAAACAAAAAAAAGAGTTTCAATAAAATCTATTTTAGATAAAAGATTTAAAGATAAGCAAACTGCACATAAATTTTTAAATGAATGTATTGGAAAAGAATTTATAGTTAACAATAAAGAAACAAAAATTGGAAAACGTACAGCTTCAGCACCATTTACAACAAGTACATTACAACAAACTGCTGGAAATAAATTAGGATTTAGCGTTAAAAGATGTATGGATACTGCTCAATCGCTTTTTTCCAAGGGGTTTATTTCTTATCACAGAACTGATTCTGTAATGCTTTCAGAAGATTCTATTAAAGAGATTTCCACACAAATAAAATCAAAATACGGAGATAAATATTTATGCAACAAGCAATATAAGAACAAAAACAAAGGAAGTCAGGAAGCTCATGAAGGAATCCGTTGTTCTCATTTCGAACAAGAAACAATATCTGGCTCTTCTGATGAAGTTAGACTTTATGATTTAATATATAAAAGAGCTTTGGCTTCACAAATGAGTGATGCAGTTACAGAACTTACAAAAATTACTATTGGCACACAAAACATAAAAGAACAATTTGTAACTAAAGGGACAATTATAAAATTTGATGGGTTTTTAAAAGTATACAACGACACAGATGATAATAAAGAAGATAATGAAAATGAAGATAGTGATTCTAAAATCCTTCCACCTTTAGAAAAAGGTGATAAACTTTATTATAAAGAATTAGTTTCATCACAATCATTTTCAAAACCAGTACCAAGATTTAATGAACCTGGACTTGTTAAATCCATGGAGGAGCTTCAAATTGGCAGGCCATCAACCTACGCTACGATAATCCAAACAATCCAAGACCGTGGATACGTTGAAAAAAAAGATATTGAACCAAAGGAACGTAAAATCCAAACATTAACTCTATCATCAACAAACAATAAAATAGAAGAAAGTGAAGTAATAGATAAATTTGGAGGAGAAAAAGGAAAATTAGTTCCAACAGAAGTTGCCGGAGTGGTAGTTGACTATCTAAAAAAACATTTCCCGGACATCATGGATTATAAATTTACTGCAGAGACTGAAGAAAAACTTGATGAGATAGCAGAAGGAAATAAAGAGTGGCAACAGATGATTGGAGAGTTTTATGAACCATTCAGCAAGACATTAAAAGAAGCTGCAGGCGAAGAAGGAAAAGCCGGAATAAGAGAAATTGGCAAAGACCCAAAAACAGGCAAAATAATCTACGCTCGTTTAGGTAAATTCGGACCAATGATACAAATGGGAGAGAGTGTTGACAAAAAAAGTGATGAAGAAAAGCCAAAATTCGCCAAATTAAAAGAAGGACAAACAATAGAAAACATCACTATAGAAGAGGCATTAGAACTTCTTATATGGCCAAGAAATATGGGTAAACATAAAGGTGAAGACGTTTCAATTGCAATAGGACGCTTCGGCCCATACGTCAAAGTCGGTCAAATCTACAGTTCAATTTCTAAAGAAGAAGACCCTTCCACAATATCTTTAAAACGTGCAATAGAAATCTTTGAAGAGAAAAGTGCAGCAAAGAGTAGTAATACCATTAAAGAATTTAAAAAAGAAGGCATAAGCGTACTTAATGGTAAATTCGGAGCGTACATAAAATCTAAGACAGGCAACCATAAAATTCCTCTAGGAAAAGAAGCTGATACTTTAACTTTAAAAGATTGTGAAGAAATTATTAAAGAATCTAAAAATTCACCGAAGAAGAAAAAATTCACTAAATTCAAAAAGAAAGAATAAATATTTAAATTATAACATTATGGTGAAAACTGTCCCAAAAATCAGAAAAGAAATTATTGAGAAGATATTAAAACTTCTTCCGGAGCCACATTCTGTTGATATTAGTATTTTTAAACACGAAGATACTAAAACAAAAATAGCCGGTATCGACTATAGTACATATGATAAATCTGGAAGAATGGAAAATCCTACTAATAAAAAACTTTTACAAATAATTGATGATGGAAGTCAAAAATATAAAGACCAAAAAATTCAACTAAAAGAAGCTTTTTTCTATTTAGATAAACTGAAAAAAAGAAAATCTAAAACAGAAAAAGGTTATACTGAAATATATGGTGGTGGAGAAATTTCAGTAACACTAACAGAGTGGTGTGTCAAAATAGAATGTCGTAAAACCGATTTAGGATTAAGAAACAAAGCTGCAACGCTTCTTTTACAATTAAGCAAATTTCCAGGTGTACCGGTGGAATTCAATTTCTAAATCTAAAACGATGAATGAGAATATTATTTTAACTTATCTTATTGCTTCTTATTTAGGAAGTGTTTTTTGTTGCAGAATAATAGAAATTAAAACAGAATCATATATTTTTTGGAAATGGATTCCTGTTATAATATTAATTGCAATATTTTTTAACAAAAAATAACATACAAACGTCTTTTACAGGAAATGTTATAATAGTTTTATAACCGTTAGATTTTAGACCATCTTCAAGGTATAATTTGGTTTGTTTCGCCATTGCTCCATGTTTTATAACCGTTAGATTTTAGACCATCTTCAAGGAAGTTGGCAGTGGTATATTTCCCTGGTATTGTTTTATAACCGTTAGATTTTAGACCATCTTCAAGGCTGGTAACCAAACTCTTCGGCAACAATGGAAGTTTTATAACCGTTAGATTTTAGACCATCTTCAAGGGTAATCTGTGTAAATGATTGAATCTCAGAGTATTCAAGTAGGTACAAGCTCTCAAAAACTGACCAAAAGTTGGTATATTTTATATAAAACGTCTTGTTTTTTTCATATTTTTCCATTAAAATCTCATTATTTCCATTGATATTTTTAATGTAAAATATGTAATCTTTGTACTCTGAGTTTGTATATAATTCACACCCATCAATTTTCGAAATAAAAAATTCTTTCATTTCTGTTTCCTTGGCTTTTTGAGAAATGTATTTCTCAAACAACACTTTTCTCGTCAAAAATGAACACAAGTCCACCTTTATCCCAAGGTTTGTCCATGGTGTATCCTTAACTTTTTCTTGCTTTTCTTTCAAAATAGCATTTGACATATTTAAGATTTATAAAGGGAGGGTCTCAACCGGTTGTATTCTATTTTTTTAGCTAAATGTCTTTCTATGTCAATATTGTAAAACTCAATAAGTGAGCCTAAATGAAATAAAATATGAGAAAGCCCATAATCTTCATCTTTGTCAGAAGAAAATAAACACATCGACAAAGCTTCATTTAACCAGTGAGCAACATTTTTATTGAATTCCTCTCTGGGTCTTACATTAACAAAAAAATGATTTAATTCAGAGTTTTCAAATGGCTCAATCCAAGGATGTGCAGAAATTATATCAATTTTTTTGCCACCAATCAAATCGGTTATTCTAAGGATGACATTAGCTATTTCGTCTTCAAAAGTATCTTTAATACATTCTTTATATATTGCTCTTTTTTCAAGATTTATATTTTGAACGTCTGGATAACTTTCTAAACTAAGTAAATCCTTTTCATAAGAATTCCAATCAGCTCTTCGTCCTTTTTTAAATGCTTTAGCAATATCTCCTAAATTAGAAAATATGTATAACATTTCTTCTCTTAAGTCTTTTTCTTTTTCCCAGAACCCGTGGTCTCGACCAAGAATGTGTGAAGTTTCAATTAGTGCGTGAATGTTCATAATTTTGTTATATTGTAGCAAATATAGTTATTAAAATTAAAAACTACACCCTTAAATATTCTCATGTTTATCCGAAAGCTCCATTAATAAATTCAATAAATTAAGACAGATTTCATTACCGTCATTGGATTTGTTAATTTTCTTAACTTCTTTATTATATTCTTCTAAGAATTTATCTCCGGCTTTAGTATTAGAATTAATGTTAGAAACATATTTATTAGCAAAGTTAATAAAACTTTCTCTAAAATCTCTTTTTTCTGTTCTTAATTCCCATTCTTCTGTGGTAAAGAATTCTATACCAGAATTTGTGAAAATATAAAACATAGAGTCAACGGCTCCTTTTCTGTTTTTTGAGAAGGTAATTGTTCTTTCATTTGTTTTTTTATCAAAATTCATAATCATATGAATATCAATAAGCTGTTTAAGACAAGCCGCTCCTTTGTAGTCACCAGCTTTAGTATTATGCGAAATAATAAAAACAACAGCATTATTTTCCTCTGCCCATGTTCTTAAAATTTTACTAATATGATTTAACGCATCTTCTTCAGATAATTCAGTAAAATCCTCCATAGCTACTGCCTGAATTGAATCAAGAATAACTATTTCTGGTTTTAAAGTATTTAATTCTTTGATATAATCATTAAAATGAGGATGAGTTTTTTTGTCAGCAATATAAGCATTACTATGTTTCGGTTTCACATTTGATGTTTGCTCACAAACTGAATTTAAGCTCACCTCCCTTTCATACATAGAAATAACAGTATTTGACATTACACTCATTAGGTTGAGCATTAAACTAGTCTTGCCAGCTCCTGATGTTCCACTCAAAAGAATAGAACTACCTTTTACTAATCCACCTTTATTTGATAACCAGTTATCAAATTTTTCATTACCAGTTTTTAAAGTAGGTTCATTACTCAATTTTACCTCTTTAACTTTTTGACTTTTAATTACAGTTTCCATATTTGTTTGCTCTTTTTAATATTAAACGGATTAAGAGCTTAAATGTTGCAATGTGTGAATTATGCAATTAAAATATTTCATTTCAATATGTTTGTAGCTATTTATAATAAATTAATGTTATGAAGATTATTGATAGAAGTAATAAAGCAGCAATTGTTGAAATTACTAACATAGAGCTTAAACAAAGAGGATTTGATGCTATTTGGGATGATATAAGGAAAGAGTTTACAGAAAACCTTTATGAAGTAGATAAAGTTGATGTTTCTGAGAAGACAATACTATTTAAACTAAAATTGAAAAAGTATTAACCCCTTTCAAAAAATGGAATTAATATTTCTGTTGAGTTGCTCATTGTCACGAAGTCAAATTCAACATGTCGAAAAATAAAAAAATAAATTCCTTCCATTTCATCAAGCTCTGTTCTTACCCAATACTTTTTCTCAATTAATGTGACAAATCTATTATTACTTCTTATCTTTTCAGTTAAAACAATCCTATTTTTAAAAAAAACACATAGAAAACTATCAATTTGTGTTTCGGAAACAATTACATTACAGTCATTATCTTGTATAATTGTTGAAATAAAGCTTTCATTGATTTTAACAATTCCAAAAATAGATTCTTCATTTATATGAATATTATTGAATTCTGATGACGCTCCCTCATATCTATCACATTTTGAAATCGACTTATAGGGTTTCATTTTAGATTCTTTGAATGTTTATTTCTTTTATGAATTTACCAGTAATTGAAACATAGTCGCAAAAAATATCTTTTATTTCAAAAGCCAGCATTTTTTTATTTTGGTCAAGCATTAGAAACCTGGTTCCGGTAGCCATTGTTCTAACTTCTTTCGGTAGTTCAATATCTGTTTCGGCGTAATCTAAGTTTATTCTTATTTCAACATGCTCTTCATCTTCAACTTTTGAATTTTTATTTAAAGTCAACAATTCTAAAGACTCTTCACTTATTCTTTTTATCTTATCTTCTATCTTTTGTGCCTTTTCCTGAATCATAGCATCCATTCGTTGAATCATGTCTTCCAATTTCTTTTCCTTGTCTTGAATTATGATTACTAATGATTTTATCTTTTCGTCGGCCAGCTTTAATAGTTCCTCTTTTTTTGTTTCAGAAACATTATTTATTTCAACATTGGCTTGTTCTGTTCCTTTTTTAATAGCAGATAAACTTTCTTCTTCTGGATTTGGAGGATTTAAATTATCTTTTATTGGTCTTTTACCATTTGAATAATTTACTATTAAATTTTTTATATATTCGTCAGTTCCGGCCTTTTGATCATAGTTAGCGTTCGACTTAAAGTTATACTTAAAATAAAATGTTTTTATAGCATCAAATTCTTGACCGTTATATTTTTCGACCAAATTTGGTACATCTGATTTTTTGGTGTGATTATATTTTTCATATAAATCTTCCAAAAGTATTTGAAAATGTTCTTTGTTCATATCAATAATTATGTAAAATTAAAAAAGGGAGCTAAATAATTGCTCCCTCTTAATTAATTGAAAATCAAAAAGTTAGAAAGGAAGATCGTCGTCTGAATCACTTCCAGTTGTTACGGTGGCTGCTGTTGCTGTTGTTTTTCCAGCTGTTTTTACATTTACAGGTGTTACTGTTTTTGTCGGAGCCTCTGTTTTTGTAGAAGTTTCTCCATCTTCAGATTTTTTAGAGTCAAGAAATTCAATAGTGAATGCATTAACTTCTGTGGTATATCTTTTAACACCATCTTTATCATCCCAACTACGGGTCTGCAGTTTTCCTTCAATATAAACCAAACTTCCTTTTGATACATATTTAGAAATTAATTCAGCTTTTTCAGCCCAGGCAACAATATTGTGCCATTCTGTTTTTTGTTGTTTTACTCCAGCTTTGTCTTTGAAATTTTCAGACGTTGCTATAGCAAAATTTACCACTTTACTTCCTCCTTCGAAGTTTTTGAGTTCCGGATTAGCTCCAACTCTTCCTACTAAAATTACTTTGTTTACTGATGCCATTTTTTTGGTTTTTAAATTGTTTATGAATAGTTGTACAAATATAATAAATAAAATTAACTTCCAAAATTATTTTTCAAAATTCTTTTTAAGATTCGCCTATAGATGATATTTTCATTTTAGACGAGCCCGATCCCAATGTGTTATCACATAATCCAGATAAGATAATTTCAAAATACCACCAAGATGGATAATCATTATTATTATCTTTTTTAACTTTATCGCAGTTTTCATTCCATTCTTTGGAATTTTTACTTGATTTCATCAACTCTATTACTTCTTGTTTTTCCATTTTTATATAATTTTAAGCAAATAATCCAAAAAATCCTTTTTTATTTTTTTGATGTGACTTTGAATACTTAGGAACATACTCTTTTCCTTCTGATTTTGCTTTTTCCATCTCAATATTTTCCTTTTTTTCTCTTTCTTTTCTTATTTTCATGACTTCTTCGTCACTTAAATAATCATGCATTCTGGTTATGCTTCCGGCAGAAGGTGTTAAATCACTGTTTCTGGAAGAAGATTGTATTTTGTTAATTTGTATAAACTCCAGTACTCCTTCAATTAACTCTCTTGAGGCTCTTGAGTTACGATAACCTTTTAACTGATCAAATTCAAGGCCTCCATTTTTACGATATAAACCCAAAGTTGCTCTTTCATTTGAAATTATATGTTGTACATGGACAGCCATATAATCTCTATTAACAATTCGATCAAGGTATGTATAAATACAATGATTCATAAGCATACCTTCTTTATTTAAGTCCTCAAGAGTTGGAATAACTGTCAATTCAACATCGCCAACAATTGTATTTATGTTTGACAATTCCTTAGCTGCTTTTTTATAAAATTCTGCTTTTTTAGCATCTTTAATAGCTCCATATCTCGCTGCAAGGTCATCATGTATAGTTTTTAACTCGACATTACTTTTAATACGATAAATATAATTATCAGAAAGCTCCAACAGCCTCATTGAGTTAATAGTATCTGTATACAAATGCAAATAATCAGAATTGCCACCTTTTACAACATCATCTATATTTCTATCTAAGATGTGTTTAATGTTTTTGATTGTAAAACTGGCATTATCTTGAATTCTTTGTTTTTCTAAATTTCTGTAGAATTTATAAATACGCTCAGTATCATAACTTTGAAACAAAGTTTCAATATCAGTTTTGGAAATATATTTTTTACGATATATACTAAGCAAAATTTCCATATCCTGTGGAGTGCTTATGTGTTTATAAATCAAAGGACTAACCTTTAAATAGTTAGGACTATCTTCTATGGTTTTTGATATTTTAACGACTTTTTTAGCAACTTCCTTAGTATCATTATCTCCACTTCCTTTTAACATACCGTTAATATCGCAATTCATAGAAATTTCCAATATTTTAGTAGGAGATGTTGCTTCAAACAATTCATAAACTTGAGAAGATAAAATGTTTTTACTGTGGATAAATTCTTTAAAAAACACTTGTCCTTTAGTAAGTAATATTGTTGAAATACTCTGGAAGTCAGATACACAAAGAAAAATTTTAGACAATTCAACATATCTGGATAAATACCCACCTATATTTAATTTTTTCTCTTCTTTTTTTCCGTCTCCAAAACCGCTATCAACTTTATTATAAGTTATTGACTCTCCGGTTATTTCATCTGTTTTTTCAAAAACATCATGATTATTATAAGCATAACTTATTTGAGGAATCAATTTCTTAATATCGTCAAGGTCAGTTACTACAACATCAATTTTGTTAAAAAAATTGAATATATTTATAAGACCACCATAAGAAGCAAAATCATAAAATTGGAAAAAATGTTCTAATCTTCCTATTTTTGAAAGACCTACTTCTTCCGTAATGTTATTCACATCATTCTGCTTATTATTTACTGATATTTTATCAAGTAATGGCTTTTCTAAGAAAATTTCAGTTTTGTTTTTGCTTCTATCAAATTTAATTGAATCGGTTCTGACAATATTATCATTTAATTTATCAGTAGAAGAATCGTATCTAACAAATGTTTTTTGTCTTAAAAGAGTTATTGTTTTTCCTTTTTCTTCTACTAAAAATGAAACTTTATAAATTTCATCTTCATCTGGAATAATAAGAAATAAACGATTTTTACTGTCATAAACGCTTCCGCACTTATCACATTTAATTGTTTCAATACTATGCTTGTCTTCAACAGTAGTGTCGTGTTTTTTTACAAGCAATCTTCTCGCTTTACTTTTTAGCTCTTTTTTATTACCGCAATGGCAGTACATTCTTTGACTGTCTTTTCCTTCTGAGCTTATTTTATTTGTATCGACCATAGTTTTGCCGATATCTACCAAAAATGAATGTTGTTTCATTACCATGTTTTAATTTTATTTTTTTGTTTGTTTTTAATCACTGCAAATCTATAAATTTTTTTATTAATTCCAAAAAATTTTATCAAGTTTTTTATCTTTTTCTATCTATTTAGTTGTAAAACTAATGCTATGACCTTATTAAACGAAAATCTTCTTCATGAGTTGCAAAGAATGTCAAAATTAGCTGGAGTTTCACAAAACACCATTAATGAAAGCGATTCTACCATTATAAACTCAAAAAAAACAGAGCCAAAAAAACTTTTAAAAGAAGATGATGATGATATTTTTGGAGATATTGGAGATTTAATGGGTGATGAAGGAAGAGCTTTAGAAATAAAAGGGAAATCCGAAGGAGTACTGACGAAAGACATGAAAGCATCCATGGTATTGAATAATATAAATCAATATGAAGCTGCGAATTTAAAACTTTCAGGAGAATACAAACCAAAAACACTTGGTGCAAGGCCAGAAGAAGAAGGTGGTGTAGAAGGAACTGTTATCGAAAAGAAGCCTATACAAAAACTACCAGGAGCTTCAAGAGAATATGGAAGATTAGTAACTCCAATTATTAGTCCAGCTGAAATTAGTCGTCTTAAAAAAGCTGGAATGAGCCAAGAAGAAATTGATGCAATTATAGAAAAAGATAAAAAAACAAAAAGAAGCGCCGTTACATTTGGACAAGAAGGTGGTAATGTACAATCAGCAAAATGGCAACCAAAAATAAAAGATAAAAACATAATTAGCTATCATACATTTGAAGAAAATGGCAAAAAATTAGTTGGGATTTCAGATTTAGGAAAACAACAACTTGAATTTTTACAAAGAATGTTATCAGGTAGGCCATTACCAGCAAATGGTGATGAAAATATTGATATAGAAGAGATTTTATTAGGTAACTGGCCATATAAAAATTTAGTAATAGCTAATGCTGAACATATTATTAGAGATTTTTATGGAAAAGCTGTAATACCAATACTTGCACAAACACTTAAAAGGAAAAAAAATCCAAAGGATAGTCAATTCATTGTATTTGCAGAAAATGGTATAAACCATGCTATAGACCAAACAAAAGAAAAACAATATTCTCAGGAAAAATATAATAATTATGGAGCTTGGTTTATTCAAGTTGTTAAACATAAAGTAATTGACCAATTAAGAAGCATAAGTGACTACGTATTGGATAGAACAGAGGTTGAACGAAGACTTGTTGCAGAAACTGCTCCTCTTGTTGTTGATTCTAAATTAAATCCTGAAAAAGCTATTGAAGGAAATTATGAAGTTACAATTAGTCCATTCACATTTAAAGTTAAAACTAAAGATGGTGAAATAGTAAAAAAACCCTTTTTCAGATATACATTTAAGGATGCAATGGATGCTATAGGGCTTTTTGGAGCAAAAGAAGAAGATGGAAAAATTTCTCCTCTAAGTGCTAGATTTCTGAAAAATCCAAATGAATTTTATAAAAGCGTTTCAAAGGACAAGCCGGAGGATTTAACTAAAGCAATATACGAACCAGGAGAAGGCTCCATAGCTGAAAAAGCCATGTATGAAGGAGTTCCTGTTAGCGAAGCAATGCGTTTAGCAAAAACTGAAATTGATAACATTCTTGATGAAATTTCTATTGAAATGTTAAGTACTGATTTAAAAATTGGAGAGAAAGTTAGATTAGAAAGGGTTAATGAATTATTAGACCCGGAGAAAACAAAAAGTCCAGAAATATTTCAAAATCTTAATTCGAAAAAAGAATACACAGTAACAAAAAAAGAAGCAACAGGCAAAAACGATAAAAACGGGAATACGGTTTATATATACACTATACTTGATGATGCTGGAAAAGAAATAAATCTTTCTAATAGATATGTTAAATCAACTTCAAAAACATCGGCACTACCACAAGAATTAGGTACGAAATACAAAGATGCTTTAATCGAAGCACTAAGACTTATGTTGCAATATGGTAGAATGGTTCCAAAATACACAAGAACAGTTTATTTTAGAAATGTAGATGGTACACCAAAAATAGTAAACGCTTATAATCCTTATACTCACAAAGGTGGAAAAGTAGAAAAAGAAAATGGGAAAATTGCTCTCCCATACAAGGATAGTGGACTTATAAATAAGTATCAAAAAATAAGAGAGGTACCGTTTAGTTATGTATGGGATACAGGTGGGAAATTAGTTGGAAATACAGAAAAAATTATTGATCAACTTTCTAAAGTTGCTTTTGCAAAAAATATAGAATTGCCTCAAAATTTATTTAATCCAGAAACAAAACAAGCTCTATATAAAACAGCAGAGTCTGCAGAAGAAAAAAAATCATTAACAGACAAAACATTAGAATTTATAAATTCTTTAAGATTGGGATTAAGAAAGTTTTTCGGATTTGAAGGGTTAGAGAATCCAGCAATAAAGAAAGATAGAGATTTATTAAATGATTTACTTAAAAATTATGAAATGTCATCACAATTATCAGAAAATCATATAAGAAAAGTTGTAAGAGAGCTTATGGTAGAAAGATTTAAAAAAACAAATAAATAAAATGGAAAACAAAAAATTAACATTTGAAAGTTTAAAAAAGTTCATCATAAGTAGAACTTTTAAAATCTTGAAAGAAGAAGAAATTGCTAATGATGAAGAATTTGATGACAGTTCTGAATTAGACAGCAAAGAAGACGTTGGCCAAGTAGATACGATGAACCCAGAAGAGTCTAATTTGGATTTGGATTTCTCTAATATAAGTGCAAAAATTAATGAATTATCAAAAAATTTTAGTGAAGATGAATTAGTTGATTTATATGAATTAATAGAAAAAGCAAAAACAACTGGAAGACTTGGAAATAATTTCAATTATAACAAAATGTCTGAAGGACATAAGATTAAACAGTTTAATTTCATTACAACAGTATTAGCTTCATTATATAAAGATGATAGCACTCTTGAAAATGAAAAGAAAAATATTAGAGATGTATTATTTATAGCAATGGTTCAACCAGATGAATTTACTTCTTTTGAAAAAGGTAGTGGAGGAAATAGACCTTCATTAATTTCAAGAATTGTTGCTAAAAATGCTGGTATTTATAATTTTGTTGAAAAAACCGGCAGAAAGACAATTGATGGTGAGAATTTACGAGCAATAGTTTCAAGTGCTATTGAAGATGCTTTTGATTATTCTTTAGAAAACTTTAATCCAAGTAGAGGAGGACAACTTCCTTCTAATATAATATTTAATGCTACTTCAAGAGCGAAATCACAAGTTCAATCTAAGTATGCAAAAACAGCATTAGGTCAATCAAGTGGAGGATTAAAAGGAAGCTCATTAGATGAGCCACTTGGAGATTCAGATGAAGATGTTGACCAAACAAAAAGTGATAGAATCACTGGAGAAGAAGGACAAAAAAGCACTTCTCAAAAAGAAGCTGCAAAAGAATTATCAGATGTAATGCAAAATTTTATTATAAGTCGTTTACAATCAAATATAAAACACGGTGGTATAAATCCTTCATTTTTAGAAGTAGCAAAATTATTATTTCAAGGACATATTTTATCTGAAATATCTGATATTTTAGGAAAACCAGCCGGAACAGTGAGACAAATAAAAAAAAGAATGGAAGAAGTTATAACATTTTACGTTCAAAATGGCTCTTTTCAAAAATACATTAAAGACAAAACAGGAATAAAAGTAAATTTCACCAATAATAAATACGCTTTTTCAGTACAAGGAGTTGGAGAAGAAGGAGAAAAAGAAAATCCTTTAGAATATTTTAAGCAAACAGGAATTGACATAGCAACAGGAGATCCAAAAGGGGAATGGGTTCCATTAGAAACAGAGAAAGAAGAAGGAGTTGATTCGGATACATTAGGAGATATTGCATTTCCAAAAAGAATACAAGTTGGAGAAAAAGTTAAAATATCCAATCTTCCTGTACTCATGAAAATAAATCCAGAAGAATATAAAAATCTTTCAAGCAAAAAAGAATATACAATACAAAGAATAGAGCCGAAAGAATTTTTTGAACCTCAAGGATTAGATAATTTTATTATAATTGATAATGCCGGCAAAGAAGTATCAATACCTTCTGATAAATATCTTTTCAAAGTAGAACCAGAAGAAAAAGAAGAAGAACCTGAAAATATAGAAGATTTAGGTCCGGATGACCAATCACTTACTGAATCTTTTATTGTAAATGAAATAATGAAACGTGTTAACATACGAATATTAAAAGAATTAAAAAAATGATTAACGAAAATAAAATAAGAAAGGCCATAAGAAAACATTTGTTTGAATGTGGTATAATGGATGAAATGATGATTGACGAAGAAAGACTTACTAATGAGGATGGGTTAGAAAAAGTTCGCAATAAAGAGAATTTTATAGGTAGCCATTGCTGGGGTGAATCTTTTCCAGACAAAAGCTACATCACAGTAAGTTATGGCCAACAGTTCCCTTTATTTTTATATGACTCAAAAGAAAAAATTTGGTATGAAAATAATGAGGAATATACCTTTGACGGCGAAATTATGGAATCAACAGAACAACACAGAGCATTATTAAAACCAACAGAAAACACTCATTTAAAATCCTTAGAATGGATGTTAAATAAATTAGAATTTATTAAAAAGAGAAATAATATAATAACTCTTTCGCATTTAAGCGTAGAACCAGGAACTAAAAACTAAACATTACTCAATACAGTTGAATTCTTTCTCTAAAATTTCATTTATATTTTTCAAATTTAAATATGAAATTCTAATAAGTTTTATATTGTTATTTAAACAATATTTATTTTTTATGTTATCAGTTCTTTGTATATCCAAAAAATTTTTTTCTCCTCCAAATTTTTTGACTGATTCAAAATGCTGTCTCCCATCAAATTCTATACAAGTATTGTATTTTGGTAAATAAAAATCAAATGGTAATTTATTTGATATTCCTATGCAATCATTAAATTTATGTTGATGTATAAATTCGATGTTATTCTTTTTTAAAAATTCAATTATACCTTTTTCTCCCTTTGATATTTTTGAAAAATTACATTTTTTACATCCATATCCATTCAAATGTGAGCTTGGAGTTATTTGAAAATCTCCATGTAATGGACAAATTACTATTACCTTAGTTTTGTTTTGAACGTAGTTAACTTTTGAATAATCGTATTTTGGTTCACATGTTTTTTCATTTATGTGTATAATTTTCGATTTTTCAATAAAATATTCAGAAGTATTAGCTCTTTTTAAGGAACTTTCTTCAAATCCGCAAAAAGGACATTGGTGTCCAGCTAAATGTTTATCTGGTGATTGCTCAAAAACACCATGTTTCTTACAAATTATCTTAACTTTAATTATAGAATTAACATATTCAACTAACTCATAATTATATGTATATCCATAAATAATTATAGATTTTTCAATAAACTCTATCGTGTTTCTTAATGCGGTTCCGCCACACTTACCACATCCATGCCCACCCAAATGACTTGCTGGAATTTGTTCAAAAACTCCATGATTATTACATATTATTTTAACTTTTGTATTATTGTTAAAATATTCTACTAATGAATAATCATATATATTACTATGAACTTTGTTAGACTTTTCAATAAATTCTTCGGTTGTTAATTTTTTGAGTCCAGAACATTCAACACATCCACAACCAGATAAATGATCATTTGGCGTTTGCTCAAAAACACCATGTTCTTTACAAATTATTTTAATCTTAGTTTTGCTATTTTTATATTCAACTAAACTGTAATCATATTTTGATTCATTAGTTATTCTGTTTACATGTATAATTTTAGCTCTTTCAATAAACTCTTCTGTTGTTAATTTTTTTGACATCTTAAATCTTCCCTTCTAAATCCATTTCCATAAGCTCTCGTATTCTCTTTGACATGTCAATGTCATTATTAATACAATGTTTTTTATAGTTTTTTCTTAATTCTTTTGAAACCATGAAGTTTAATCTTACTTCATTTTGTTCTTCTTTTTTCTCTTTCATATCTGTAAGTTTTTAAGTAAATATATAAGAAAAAATAAAAAACGCAATATTTATTATAAATTAACCACCATGGCAATCGATTTAGAAAAACTTAACGTACCTTTAAAAACAGTTGTTATGGTAGTTATTTATATATCTTCATTGGTGGGAATATACTATACAATGAAATTCAAAGTAGATGATAATCAAGCTAAGGTTATAGAACTTGAAAATAAGTTAAGTAAATACAATCCGGAAGTTATGGATTATCGTTTAAATGAATTAACGAAGGAGGTTTCTAAGTTAAATGAAAAAGCCGATAAAATATACGACATAATAACTGCTAAATAATGTTGCATAAAATTAAATACCTTTTTTACTTATCTATTTTATTTATTATTTTTTCATGCGCTCAACAAAGCGATAGAAAATGTGGTCAAAAATTTCAATCAGACTCAATTCATTCTTTTGAAATGGTAGACTCAGCTTTGTTATCAATTTTAGATTCAATAAAAATAGATTCTGTTAAAATATTTAAAATTAGCTTTTCAGATACTACAGATTATTCGAAGCTTAAAGAAAATTACAAACGTGCTTCAAAAAATAAAATTAGAACATTAAAAATGAACAAACTTACAGATACAATGAATTTAATAAATTCAAAATTTGATAAGATAAACGAGTGCTTAAAAAAACGTAAAGCATCAGAATGACATTTTCAATAATTTTACTTATATTTCTCAATTAAAACTACTCTTTCAAATGTGTTTAAACAAATAGGACATCGTTTACAAAATGTTACATTTCCAGAAACACCATAATCAACACTTTCAATTGTGGAAACTTTTAAAACATTTGGATGTTTCCTACAATAAGGCTCGGAATGAAATTCTTTAAAAAACGATGCAAACATTGAATTATGTTCCTTTTTTAATTGTTCTAATAATTCAGACATTAGATAGTCCTCCTTTTGCTCATTTCATAAAATTTCTCATCATTTTCAATCATTATCCAATTCCTTTTTAGCTCTTTGCTTGCTAAACCGGTTGTGCCACTGCCGGAACAATTGTCCAAAACTAAATCACCTTCATTGGTATATGTCTTAATGAAATACTTACACAACTCCAATGGTTTTTGGGTATCATGAATAAATTCTGTGTTTTTATTTTTTTGTTTATCAGAAGAAAATTTCAATACACTTCTTGGATATCTGTCGGTGTTTCCTCCACCAACAATTTCTTTATTTCCTTTACCATAAACTCTTGTCTTGTTTCCAATATCAATTTTCTTGGTAAATGAATTTACAGGTTTATGCCCGGTTGTTTTTTGTGGATTATATGTAGGAAGATTCTTATAGTATATCAAAATGTTTTCATGCGATTTCATACACATCTTCTTTGCATTATAATGCCCAGTTGCATGTGTTTTTTCCCAAATCCATTCATATCTCAATAAAGGCAGGTTGCTGGCACCAAGAACTTTATCAAATGGTGTCTGAGCAAATAAAGCAATACAACCATTATCTTTAATAATACGTTCATATTGTTCCCATAATTTAGGAATGTCAATTATGGAATCCCATGGACATTGAGTAGTTTCTCAACCGAAGGGAAGGTCTGCAAAAATAAAATCTATGGATTTGTCCTGAATTAATTTCATAACCTCAAGGCAGTCTCCAAATAGAGTTTGATTAACAGATAACTTCCCTTCGGAATTATATTTTACATCTTCTATCATTTTATTTCTTTCAATATCAAATGGTCAGTCCCTTCAAAACAAGCAACACCAGATTCAAATCTTGATGTGGATATTTTCTTTGTTCGGTTGGAATAAAACTTCCAATCGCACTTACTAAATTTTAAAACATGACAACCATTTTCAGTTTTAACAAACTGAGCTACCAGCTTTTTACCATCTGGAACTTCGAATAGATAGGATTTACCTTTTTTCATTGTTCTATTTTTAAAATGAATTTCAAATTATTATTATAAGCTAACAAACAAAATATTATTGTTCCTATATAAAAAAACAATCCCATTATTGCTCTTTCTCCATCACTCATCTTTGTTATATCTATACTCATTGTACAAAATATAATAATTAAACTAAAACCGAATACTGTAAAAAAATAAAATACAAAAATGGATAATAACTTTTTAAACCAGTTTATAGTTAAAGATTTTATTTCAATTTCATTATAACGTTTATTTTCAGTATCATACCGCATAGAAACTTGATAACTGCAGTAAAAATAAGTAAGAGCGGTTCCTATAAGAGAAATTATAAGAAACATAAATCTGGAAGGCGTGCTCCAAAATATTAAATTATAATTTAAAGCAAAAAATGCTGTAGTTATGTATGCAAAAAACATACTTATAATAGAAGATATAAAAATAGCAATTTTATTTTTTGAGTTCATTTTTTCGAAATTATGTTTAATATCATCTTCAGTATTAATTCCTGTTTTTTCAAACAGTACTTTTCTCTCAAGTTTATATGGAAAATGTAGAGTTATCATTGTTTAGATATGGCAATCATACACTGATAATAAAGTTTCTTCCGGTAACTCACTGATTAATTTGTTGAATTCATTATCCCAAACTTCATTAGATTTTTCATCAGATGCGATTCCCCACCAGCCCATTCTTCCACGTTCAAACCATTCTCCATTTTTTAAAACAGCAAATGTCACAAAACTTGCATGTCTTTTTATATAAGATTCTTTTGTTTCCGGAATAAAAACTTTATCTTCCATTTCTCCTTTTACTCCATATTCAAAATATGGATGATATGATTTACATTCCTTATCGTTTTCATATTTCTCAAGAAATTTATCATAAGTTATAGCACTTTCTTCTAAGCCTTTCTTTGACATTTCTACAAAATCAATATCACACTTTCTTGCAGAATCTACACATCCAGCATCAGCTTTTTCTGTTTGCAATCCTGGTTTACCAGTTTTACCGGTAGCTCCTTCTTTTAATTTTAACATTCCGGTCCAACGTCCACCAAGTGTATACCAATCCCAAGTTGCTTTTTCATTATTCCAATAACCCATACGTCCATCTTCTTCTTTTTTGTATCCATGATATTCATCCAAAAATTTTTCAAATGAACCATATTTTTCTTTCATAGAAATTTGTTTAGGAGAATCAATTTTTTCAAGTGAAGCAAAAATTATTTTAATAGGTCTGGATTCTTCATCTTTTATTACATTGATTAATTTCACATATATATCTTCTGAAAATCTTGCATGTTCTGTATTTCTCCAGATTTCTTCTGGAAATTCATAATTCACTCTTACTCTATTTCCGGTTATAAATTTGTAACTATGACATGGGTCAGGAGGAAAATCCTTCAATTCTAACTTTCCTTCTTTTTCAAGAATTTCAAAATCTTCTTTTGTAATTGTTGCATCTACATCGGCATACCATTCACTAATAGTATCTTTTTCCCAGCTTTTATTTACTTCTTCGGTACAATCTTGAAAATCTATTTTTAAACTTTCATCGAATGGTTTTAATTGCTCTTCTGGGTTATCATTCAAGACTAATACGGTGTAGTGTGACATATTTTTTAGGTTTTAGGTTAATAAATTAATTCCCGACAAAAATAATAAATTTTTCAATATTAAAAAATATATTTATTAACAATTAAGATTATTTTTTAGAATTGGAAAATTCTTCTAAAATAGCAGTGATATTTTTTCTTCCTGCAGTACTTTGAGAATGCACTTTAAATGCCGGGAGATTAAGATTGTTTGTTTTACAAAATTCTATTATCCACTGAGCTGAATGAAATCCTGTAGGAATAGTTGTTAAGGAGTAGTCAAATTCTTTATACCCAGTCTTTTCTCCGATAGTATAGTGTTCATCATCGAGATCATGATCAAAAGATATAATTGCTGGCCATTTTCCTTCTGAAAAAAAATTTGTTATAGTTTTAACAAATTCATCATGAGAGCGAACTACAACCCATTTCAATTTAAGATAGTCAGTATCTTTTAAAATATTAAAAGCGTCATATGGATGCCGGAAATCATCGAGATAAATATGTAAACTATCCATGATTATATTTTTCTACCAAAACTTTTCTAACTGCATCTCTATACAAAAAATCAATAATATCTTCTTTAAAGGCTGGTCTTTTTTTAATAGAATCGTATAAATCAGATATTAATTTTTTTTCTCTAAAAACTTCTTCTGCTTTTTCTTTTATTAATTCTTTTATTTGCAAAGAATTTATGTCAAAATCAAGATTAAAGGAATTGATTGTATTGATAATAGAATCTCCAGTAATTTCAATATAATCTTCTAACCTTAATCCTTTGTAATCTTTCATATGATTAAATATTTCCAAACGCCAAATAACCTTCCAACTTAGTTTTGGCATCTTCATAAGACATTAATGCTATTTTTTGTTCACCGCTTACTTTGGTAATTGATAAGTAATTACAAATCGTCAAAAATATTTTCACAACACTATCATCAAATCTTTTTTCATCAACCATAGTAACAAAATCCTTATAAGAAGGAAGTTCTTCACCATTTTGAGCCGTTCCTTCCTTATAGAGAACTTTTAATAATTCAGAGTAATTTATCCAATCTTTTTCAAGTTTTTCTTTTTTGGTTTTAACATATTCATTAAAACCATCTTCTTGTGTGTTTTCTATTGGTTTTATTGGTTCTGAAGGCTCTTTTATTGATTTTACAGGTATCTCTTCTGTTTTAATGAATTTTACCGGTTCTTCGATTGGTTTTACAGGTTCCTCTTCTGTTTTAATAGATTTTGCTGGTTCTTCGATTTTGTTTTCTAATTTTTCTTCCTTATTTGAACTTGTAATATATTTCATAAGCAAATCAAGAAAACACAAAGATATAATCGGCAATATAGCTCCGGACAATATTGCAATTATCCTTTTCACAAATATTATATCACTTGCATCATATACGCTAAACCCAAACAATTCAGTAAAATTCTTAATTAAATTAGAATCAGTAATCATTTTTGTTGTAGTGGTATCGTAGGAATAATAAGTATTCCCCATCATTTGAAACGTTGTTAAAAGGATAAAAATAGCCCAAACTGTACCTTTATTTATTTTATCCATGGCAACTATCCCAGCCAATGAGGAAAGTGCCCCAAGCTCAAAAACAACAGCAAGAACTATGGAAATTGCTTTGTAATTACTAAGCTCAAAAAAACTAACAACATGGAGTGCACTTACCAAACTAACACTAAATGGTACAATCATGAAAGCGATTACTATCCACCATGAAGCTTTTTGTTTATTATCTGACATTTTTTAGTTTTTCTTGAAGTTCTTTTATTTGAATGTTGTATTTGTTTATCACATCATCCGGACGTTCAGATGTCCTAACTATGGCGTTATTAGTGTAAACTACCTCTCTGGCTATTTCTATTGCATTAATCTTTAAAAGAATATCCATCTTCTCAGAAGAAATTTTTAATGACAGAATTGAATCAGTCATTATTATTGCTTTCTCCAGTTTATCAATTCTTCGTCCATTTCTTTCGTTGACTGATTTCGTCCCGCAAGTATTTAAGAATGTCATAAATCCAAAGGATAGAAGCATTAAAATACCATATTTGTTTAAAAAATCTAATAGTTTTTTCATAATTGTAAATATATCAATAAAAGTTTATAATGTCAACATTGCCCTAATTGGCCAGTCAACATATTTCTCATAATTTCTTAATCCAATTAATATAGCGTGGGCATAATTTTTCTTTGAAAATGGGTATTTTATGTATTCAGGTGAATCATCTTTGTTTTTTTGAAAAACCATATCTCCATTTTTACTTATACTACATGGTAATTCTGTATTTAAACAATAAGTTCTTCTATATGCTCGTCCTTTATTATACCAAACAATACCATCTGAACTAATAAGACCCGGCATATCATTAAAACTGTGTAATTCTCCTCTTTTGTTTAACCAATGAAATTCTATTCCCATAATATTAGTTAAAAAATGAGATTGAACTATAACTTTATTAAACTTAAAATTTTTACGATATGGCTCTCCATTATTATGCCATTCCACATTTATCCAAACGCTTGAATTAAAAGAAATTTTAGATGGCATATCATTAAAACTATGAAGGTTTCCGTTTGAATTATACCAACACATTTCGATGTAATTAATAGTATAATATAATGTACCTTCTGGGACAGATACATTTGGCTTTCGCCACTTTTCTACAATGACAGAGCGCTCAATAGGAATTTTTAGATCTCTAAATCTGTCCAAAGCTTCTTTTATTAAGGCTTGTTCTAATAATAATTTTTCCTGTATTTCTGTTAAGATTTTCATTTTTTAATGCAATTCATCATATTCTCTAATGCGAGAATAAACACCTTTTAAATGTTGTGTTTTTTCACTATCCGGCTCAGCTGATTTAACATTCTTAAGTTCTGTAATAGATTTCCTTTCTTCTTCTGTTAATGTCTTTGGAACAAAAATATTTACATAAACCATTTGATCGCCTCTTTGAGAAGGATTATTTATATTAGGAATTCCTTTACCTTTTAAACGTAGGATTTTGCCAGACTCTGTTCCTGGCTCTATTTTGACTTTAACGTTTCCATCAACAGTATTTATTTCTAAAGAATCATTCCCAATCACAGCATCATAATAACTAATAAAAACATCAGTTAAAATATTATTGCCTTCTCTTTTAAAAATAGGATGTTCAATCTCTGTTATTTCAATAATAAGACTTCCGTTATTCCCTCCGCCTCTTGCTTCGTTTCCAACGTTATTAATGTTTAAATTTATTCCTTCTACTGCACCGGCTGGAATATCAAATTCTACTTCATCACTATTCGAAATCATCCCTTGTCCTTTACAGGAATTGCATTTTTCTTTAATTTCTTTTCCTTCTCCACCACAATGCTGACAAGTGTATTGTTGAATCATCATTCCCATTTGCGTATTCTGTCTTATTGTAACAATACCAGTACCATCACATACACTGCATTTTACTATCGATTCTTTATTTTTAGCACCAGTTCCAGAACAGTCTGGACAATTTATTTCTCTTTGTAATTTTACTTTTTTATGTGCACCTGTAATTAATTCATGAATAGTTAATGAAATTCTTATTTTTAAATCTCCACCTCTTCTAGTTTTTGTTTGTTGAGCATGTCTACTACTACCACCTCTAAACCCAAATGATTCAGCATGCCTTCTAAATAATTCATCCGCCATACTGTGAGGATTAAATCCAAAACCACCATCATTAAACATGCCATCGTTTTCATATTTAGCTTTCTTTTCTGGGTTGGATAAAATATCATATGCGTTAGAAATTTTTTTAAAAGTATTTTCATCCCCACCCTTATCTGGGTGATGTTTTTTTACTAATTTTCTATAAGATTGTTTTATTTCTTCTTGAGATGCTGTTTTGTCTACTTCAAGAATATTATAGAGACTTTCTTTTTCAGACATATTTTCCAATTTTTCTATTTAAATAATATATTTCATTTTTTTTAACCCACTCTATTAAACTTAATACTGGTTTGTTAGATATAGCAAAAGAATATATTTTACCTTTTTGATGTATTTTTTGATTCACATCAACAAATAATGTTGTTTTTAATGTTTCTTTAATCCATTCAAGCATTTTTAATGTGCCTAAAAATGTTATTCTTAAATTATTATTAATTTTATATATTGAACCATCCCCATCTAATAACCCAATTATAAATGCTATTTTTTGATTTGAATTTTTTATTGTTGGAGGCACTGCTGTAAATGTTTTTTTATTAGTAATTAAAAAATTTATTTTTAATTTATTTATTATATTTTTTGAATATATGTCTATAGTTGCTGATTTATGTTCAGTACCAAAAGAGTTGTTATCTCTAATGAATATTGGAGCATTAGAATTTATTGTTTTTTTAAAAACTTCTAAATGCTCAACATCTTTACTACTTAATTTTATACTTAATAAAGAATTAATAGGTTTTACACATCCATCAGCTGATATAAAACCAGCCCAATAACAATTTTCAAGTGAAAAATCATCAAAAAAATTATGATTAACATTGTATTTATATTTTTTATAAACAAATCTAGCTTCATTATTTCTCTTCAATCCTAAAAATGTTGCTCTATTTAGAAGAGAACTCCTAGTTCTGTTTTTAAATAATTCAATTAATAATCTTGTTGGTTTAAGTGGAAAATTTTCACGTAATAAATCATCCTCATCTTTTGACCATTTAATAGTGCATATACCTAATTTATATAATTTAGATTTAACTACACTTATTTTTTTTTCTAATTTTTCTGCTATTTCATTTAATGTGATTTTTTTTACATTTTCTATTAAAAAATCAATTTCTTTTTCTGTCCATTTCTTTCTCATTTTTTATATTTAATAATAAATATGAAAAAAAAATAAATCTATTACGCTTTATCTAATTATTTAAATTTGTACTTAAAAATATTAATTTTTTAAAAAGGTAAAACGGAATGTTGTATTATACAACACTCCGCTTACTTGAGATTTGGTTATTTTTGCTCCCTACCTCTTATTTTCTTTTTATTAGAACTTCGTCAATTAATCCTTCTCCAACTGCTTGCTCTGCTGAAACCCAATAATCTTTTTGACATTTATTGAATATTGTTTCATAATCCTGTCCTGTATTTTTAGAAAGTTTTTCATACAATCTTTTTTCCATTATTTGACATTGTTCATAACTTACTTTTAAATCTTTCATTTTTCCTTCAAATCCAGATGCTAATTCGTGCATCATTATTCTTGAACTTGGTAATGCATATCTTTTACCTTTCGTCCCACTTGATAAAAGCATTGTACCCATACTTGCAACAACTCCCATTCCAACCGTTTTAATATCACACGAAACAAGCTCGAATGTGTCTAAAATTGCGCTTCCTGAGTCAATTTCCCCGCCCGGACTCATGATATAAAATGTAATATCTTTTTTACCTTCAGTCATTTCTAAAAACAATATTTGTGCTATTGCAATATTAGAAGTTTCAGTAGTTACCGGATGGCAAAAATAGATTATTCTATCTTTTAAAAGACGAGAATACACATCATATGATATTAATTGTCCAGAACTTGATTCTTCTATTACACTTGGAGATAGATTTTTAATAGAATGGTCAATTAATTTGTTGGTCGAACTGGAGATTAGCTTTTTATTTATGTTGGCGCTTTTTCCTGCTATTTCAAATTTTTCAATAATGTTTTGCATATTATATTTTTTAGTTTGTTTATGTGTTGACAAATGTAATATTTTTTATTGTAAAATAAAATAAATCTTAATAAAATAATAACTATTTCATTTTCTTAAATAATTATCATATTTACATAATATTACCTCAAAAGTATGAACGAGGCTAAAATCAGTAAAATGAAAAAAATTATAATATATGGATTATTCGAAGCTAATACACCAGAGGAAATAAAATATATAGGAAAAACAGAAAGAACAATAAAAGGACGATTAAGTGAACATAAATATATTTCAAAGTTTAAAAAAACCTATAAAGATAAGTGGATGCAGTCTATAATAGTTAAAGGCGGAAAAATAGATATTAAAATAATTGAAATAGTTAACGAACATAACTGGGAAGAAAGAGAAAGATTTTGGATAAATTTTTACAAAGAAAAAGGTTGCAAACTAACCAATCTACAAATTGGTGGACAATTTGGACCTCGTGGCGGAGGTAAAATTAAATATTTCATAACTTATGAAGAATGTAAAAAATGGATTAACGAAAAATATCCAGATTTAATATTTGAAAGTGATTTCAAAAAAATAAAATATAAATTACCAACTCATATACCGAAATGCCCAAAAGATGTTTTTAAAAATAAAGGATGGATTGGGTGGGAAGATTTTTTAAATAAATTATCAAAAGGCTATAACTCTAACTCTGTCAAGAAAACAATGTTAAATTATAATGATGCAAAAATTTTTCTTAAGAATAATAATCCTAATTTAGAAACACTACAAGACTATAGATTATATATTCAAAGTGAAAAAATATATTTTTTACCATACAATCCTGAAAGAACATATAAAACAAAAAATACATGGATAAGTATTGAAGATTTTCTTTATAATTATAATAACAAATATTCAAAAAAAGAATTTTTAAATTTTTATGAAGCAAAAAAATGGTTAAAAGACAATAGGCCAGACATATCTAATCGTTCTAAATATATAGAAGAAAAGGAAAAAAATAATTTACCAAATTTTTTACCATATCACATAGAAAGAACTTATTCAGAATATTGGAATGGAAGTAAAAGTTTTTTTGCATAAAAAAGCCTGAATAATTTCAGGCTTTCTTTTTTACTTTTTAGAAGTAACTTTTACTTCTTCTTTTTTTTTGTCCCAGTCAACATATATTGTGTCGCCTGCTGTGAATTTTTTTAAAAGTAAATCCTTAGAAATCGGTGTCTGTATATATTTTGTTATCATCCTCAAAATTGGCCTTGCGCCAAATTCTTCACTAAAACCGTCTTTTGCAATGATTTCTCTCATAGATTTACTAACTTCAAGTTTATAACCTTGTTTCTCTACTAATTTTGAAAAATTATTAATATGAATACCGGTTATTTCATTTATGTTTTCTTTTGTTAAAAGATTAAAAATAACTTGCTCATCGAGGCGATTTAAAAATTCTGGTTTAAATTTTCCCTTAAGAGCTTTTTTAACAATTTCTTCAATATCAACACTCTTACGTTCTCCAAGACCAAATCCAACAGATTTATATTCAGACATTTCTTTAGTTCCAACATTGGAAGTCATAATAATTATAGTATTTTTAAAGTTCACAGTTATTCCGAGTCCACTTGTAAGTTTACCCTCATCAAGTATTTGAAGGAAAATATTATGTACAAGTGGATGAGCTTTTTCGATTTCATCAAACAAAATAACTGAATATGGTTTGTTGCGAACCTTCTCTGTGAGCTGACCACCTTCGGAGCTATCCACATATCCTGGAGGACTTCCAGTCAATCTACTTATATTATGAGGCTCTGTATATTCACTCATATCAATTTTAATCATAGCATCTTCATCATTAAAAAGATATTGAGCTAAAGCTTTTGCTAATTCCGTTTTACCTACACCGGTGGAGCCTAAAAATATAAATGATGCAATTGGTTTATTTGGATTATTAAGTCCAGCTCTGTTTCGCTGAATAGCCTCTGCTACTTTAACAACCGCATTATCTTGACCAACAACACGTTTTTTAAGTTCTTCCGGCATATTAATAAGCTTTACTCCTTCATCTTCAGTTAATTTTGTTACTGGTACTCCAATCATTTTTGAAATAACTTTAGCTACATCAGCTTCTGTAACTGGAATACGATTGTTTTTTTCAGTTTTTTCCCATTCCGCTTTCCTTAACTCAAGATTTCTGCTTAATTCTTTTTCTTTATCTCTAATTTTTGCAGCTTGTTCGTATTGTTGAGTTTTAACAAAAATATCTTTTTGTGTTTTTGTTTCCTCGATTTCAAGTTCAATTTGAATAATTTCTGGAGGAGTATTTAAATTGTCAATATGTATTCTTGAACCAGCTTCATCCAGCACATCAAATGCCTTATCTGGAAAATATCGTCCAGTAATATATCTATCAGCCAAATCAACAACCGCATTAATAGCAGCATTTTCAAATACAACTCCATGGAATTCTTCATACATCCCTTTAGATTGATTGATAATTTCTTTTGTTTGGTCTACTGATGGTTCATCAACCATAACTTTTTGAAAACGACGTTCCATAGCACCATCTTTTTCTATAGATTTTTTATACTCGTCTATTGTTGTGGCACCTATGAGTTGCATTTGTCCTCTAGCAAGAGCTGGCTTAATCATATTAGAAGCATCTAAACTTCCGGCAGCATTACCCGCTCCAATGATTGTATGTAATTCATCCATAAAGACAATTACATCTTCATTTTGTTCAATTTCTTCAATGAGAGTTTTCATTCTTTCTTCAAATTGTCCGCGATATTTAGTACCTGCAACAATCAAAGAAAGATCAAGAGAAATAATTCTCTTTCCATGCAAAATCCTACTAACATTTTTGTGAGCTATTTTCATTGCCAAACCTTCAGCAATACAAGTTTTTCCAACACCGGGAAACCCAATAAGGACGGGGTTATTCTTCTTTTTCCTACTCAAAATCTGAATCACCCGGTCGATTTCTTTTTCTCTTCCGATTACAGGCTCAAGTTTTCCTTCTAATGCCATTTTGGTCAAATCCTTGCCAAAATTATCCAACATAGGAGTTTTTGACTTGTCTTTTTTTCGAGTTGATGTTTCATTCGGATTTACCGGACCTTGATTTTCATCATTATTTAATTCGTCTTGCATATTATAAAATTTAAATGTTATTTTTTATTATAAACGTATTTGTTGTGTAATTGTTGCGGATATTTTGTTTTTATTCAGAAATAATAATTTCAAAACTATTTTCAAAGTTATATTGAACTATTTTTATTTTTTTTCAAATCTGTACTTCCAAATCCCCCTTCTGCACGCTGTGTTTCTTCAAGTTCTTCAACTTCCTTAAACTCTACATGAATTATGGAAGTTGGTATGATTTGAACTATTTTTGCTGGCAATTGAATGTCAGGTGCATTTTTATCAATTTTTATTAAAGGGACTATTATACTACCGTGATATGTTCTATCAATAACGCCAATTGAATTTGCTAACATATATCCAGTCTTTGTTATTGAACTTCTTGGTACTAAATTAAAATAATATCCAAATGTAGGTTTAACTTTTATTCCGGTGTCATAAAATTCAACTTCTCCAATGGTTTTAATCTTTTTAAGTATAACCAAATCATATCCAGAATCTGAAGCTCTTGTTTTAGATGGTGATACAGCTTCTTTTATAGATTTTGAGAATTTAAAATGTTCAGTTTTAAAATGTCTGCTATAAGATATAGATGGAACCCAAGCAGAAATGTCTAAATATCTTTCATACTTTCTTTGTAATTTAATAGAGCTATTGTCATATATTTTAGATAAAAAATCAAGAGCATTATTTCCATACCATTCTATTTTGTCTACATCGTTAGTCCAATTTGGTATATTAACAAATTCAATAATTCCTTTACGCATTAATTTTGAATTAGTAGCTATATTACAACTAGGAGCAGCGTGTGTTTCAGTAAATAAAGATACACACCCATCTCCGTCAAAAAAACCTCTTATAAATGCCCATTTTAAATCGTCATTTTCTAAATTTGGAAAATCAACTATGTCTGATTTTTTTTCAGGTTTTATTTTTAAAAGTGAGCAAATATCATTATTCATTGTAGTTGAACAAATTCTAAGCGTTATCATACTTTTTTTTCCATTAGAAATTGGAATATCTTTACAAATTATATCTCTTAATTCCTCTAAGCACTTCCTGTCTTTTTTATGAATAGAAATATTTATTGTACCATTTGGAGCTAAATTTCCATCACTAGCTATCCATCCAAGCAAATACGCTTTTTGTTCCGTATCTACTTTTTTAAAAAAATTATCATCAATCATATATTTTGTATTTGGATTATTCCTACCGAGGTAAATAATTTTTTTTAATTCACCAGCACATTTCATTGAGCAAGTTATATGTTTTTCATCAGTAAGTCTTTTTGTTCTTTTTGGTTGTAAGTGAAATTCTTTTCCACAAGAAAAACATTTTACATTATTAGGTGATTTATTATATTCACCCATACATTCAACAGAACAAGTGTTATATTTTTTTGCCCTACTTAAGTATACAAATTCTACTTTTTTACACACTGCACAACAGACTTCTGTTTTTTTGCTTTTTTTCATAATTTTTATCTTTTGAAGATAAATAGTATGAAAAATTATAAAATCTATAGTTCCGTATGAATTTAATTATTCTACAAATTTATTATTAATTTTTATTACAATCAAGTTTTTTCAACCATTCTTTTATTTTTTTTCTTTCAACAGTATAAAGTAATTTTCCATCTTTAATTTTTAATCTTGGAAATTTTATAACTATAACTCCGGCAGAGCTTTGAAAAATAACGTTTCCTTTTTCGTCATAAGCTTCAACTTCTGTTTCGCTATGCCAAAGTCTATATTTTATTTTAATTTTATTTGTGTCACCCCAAAAAACATTAATGCAACGCTCAACTCCATTCCAATCTATATAAATTACCCTATTAAGATTATCAAATTTTTTAATAGGATACTCTATGATTTTATTTTCTGGAATACATTCCATATTATTTAAGATTTGACAAGAAATCTGCAGTATTTAAACCAGAATTATCACAAATTTGAATTGCTTTAACATATACTTTGTTTCGATTCTTTAGATTTATCTTATATGCATTCGTTTCCATTAAGTATGCTCTGATCAAAGAAAGATTCTCTGTGTGGTTTTCTAATATGAAATTAGCAGCACTATCAACAGACTCTAAATCTTTTTCTGTAAGAGATTTCCAAATAGCACTATGTGTATGAGTGCATTTATTATCTTTCATATCCAGTTCAAAGGCATCTATAATATTAGTATAGTTATTTTTAATCTCACTCATTTTTTGAACTTGTATGCCGGCTTTTTTTAAGAAATCAACGCCATCAGTTGTTTTATAATCTTCGTCGTACACGACCCTTGCTATTTTGGATTGCAAAATTAATTTTGCACAATTCCTGCATGGACAACAAGTAACATATAAAGTAGCTCCTATTGAGCTTTGGGTTGAAGTTGATAATTTGAGGATGGCGTTAGATTCCGCATGCAATGTGTACCAGTGCGTCTTACCGTCCATATCTTCTGCCTTATTGTCAAAATTTTTGGGCGTTCCATTTAAGCCATCAGAGATTATCATCCGGTCTTTAACTATGATAGCTCCTACTTGTTTTTTTA